>Ga0315902_10010285_pt1 | contig 12390 bp, 10 predicted proteins | sample LakEriMetagenome_9_FD_203523 | JGI IMG/M metagenome (GOLD analysis project Ga0315902, IMG submission 203523) | Freshwater fungal communities from buoy surface, Lake Erie, Ohio, United States - Buoy 12 MA117 | ecosystem: Environmental > Aquatic > Freshwater > Lake > Lake biofilm | place: USA... | reverse complement strand
TCTTCAATTTAATGCTAATCCCTTTTTGACCCCCTACGCGCCCGCGCGAGAGAATGTTACCTTAAGGAGCCAAAATGCAGAAAAACCGCAAACCCCGCTCAGACTCGATCAGTGAGGCCGTCCGTATTGGGACTGGCCTCAATTCCGTCGATTCCTTCATCAAATGGCCTGGTATCGTCCCCGCCGCACTGCAAGACAACTTCCGCGAACTTGAGCTGTCCTTGTTTGATGCCACGATAACCTGCCGGGAAGCAGCCCGCTGGTCAAACCTGGAAGTGGTCAGCGTGGCACGCCTGTCTGGTCACATTGCCATGCAGATTAAGGACGAGGACACGCTTAAGCGCTCCGGCACTTTGATCCGCTCGCCCAACAACGAAAAGCAGTTCATCCGCAATCCGTTGCTTGACGCCATCTCCACCAGGCAGGCGATCATCAACCAGCTCTGCCGTCAGTTGGGTGTCTCTGTTCCCTCCGTGGATGTCAACGTCTTTAATGTCAATCGCCCCAGCAACGACGACAATACAATGCAGCTGTTAGCCAACTAAAGGATTGAAACATGGAGTTTTACAAGCAAGCCATTTTGAATGTTGAGTCTCTCATCCCTTATGCGCTAAATAGCCGAACGCACAGCGACGAGCAAGTGGCGCAAATAGCGGCCAGTATTCGCGAGTTCGGCTTTACCAACCCGCTGTTGGTGGATGATGCCAACAACCTGATTGCAGGGCACGGAAGATTGCTGGCTGCACGCAAGATTGGGTTAACGGAAGTCCCCGCGGTGGTCGTGACGGGGCTGGATGATCGCAAGCGCCGAGCGCTGGTTATTGCCGACAACAAGCTGGCGCTGAACGCTGGATGGGACAATGATGCGCTGCGGGTGGAGCTGGAAGACCTTGGTGCTGACTACGGCGAGCTGATGGGCTTTTCGCAAGAGGAGTTGGACGACATATTGAGCGACACGGAGGTGGTGGACGGGTTGACAGATGAGGACGAAGTGCCCGAGGTGCATGAGCAGCCGGTCACGGTGCTTGGAGATGTTTGGGTTCTGGGAAAGCATCGGGTGATGTGCGGCGACAGCACCAGCATGGACGACCTGGCCAAGCTCTGCCAAAACCAAATGGTCGACATGTGGCTCACTGACCCGCCCTACAACGTGGCCTACGAGGGCGGCACCAAGGAAAAGCTCACCATCAAAAACGACGAGATGGGCGACGACCAATTCCGCCAGTTCCTGCGCGACGCCTACACCGCCGCCGACTCGGTCATGAAAGCCGGGGCCGTTTTCTACATCTGGCACGCCGACTCCGAGGGCTACAACTTCCGGGGCGCGGCCCGCGACGCAGGCTGGACCGTGCGCCAGTGCCTGATCTGGAAGAAGTCCTCCCTTGTCATGGGCCGACAGGACTACCACTGGAAACACGAGCCCTGCCTCTACGGCTGGAAAGACGGTGCGGGCCACCTCTGGGCAGCCGACCGAAAGCAGACCACGATCCTCGAGTTTGACAAACCGACCCGCAACGGCGAGCATCCAACCATGAAGCCCGTGGCGCTCTTCGAGTACCAGCTCCTGAACAACACCAAAGGCGGTGACCAAGTCCTCGACAGCTTTGGCGGCTCCGGCACCACCCTGATCGCAGCCGAGAAAAACGGACGCATCGCACGGTTGATGGAACTAGATCCCAAATATGTGGACGTCATCATCAAACGCTGGGAGGACTTCACAGGCCAAAAAGCAGTTCACGCAGAAACAGGGAAAACCTTTGAGGCAATGTCGAATGGCAAGACCACACAAGAATCAGTCGCTGCCTGACTACATCGCCAAGGCCATCAAGTGCGGCTACATCCCGCCAGATCTTGAGGCTTGGAAAACCAAACCGCTGGACAAGCTGACCATCGGCGAGCAAGTGCTTCGCTTTGCCAAGGAGTTTCTTGTCTTCGGCGAGGGCAAGATGGCAGGCAAGCCGTTAATCCTCGACCCTTTTCAGTCGGCCTTCATTCTTGCCGTGTTCGACAGCCCCACGCACATCAGCAAGGGAATACTCAGCATGGCCCGTCGAGGCGGCAAAACCTTGCTCATGGCCGTTATTTTGCTGTCCTACATTGTCGGCCCCTTGGCCAAGCGCAACACCTTGGTTCGCTCAGCAGCCATGACAAGGGAGCAGGCTGGCTTGCTTTACCGCCAGATGGCCCTGATCCTGTCCCTGTCTCCACAGCTCGATGGCCGTTACCGGGTTGTGCCCTCCAGCAAAAAGATCGTCGGCCTACGGCGCAATGTGGAGTATCAGTCGCTCAGCCGGGACGCCAAGTCAGGCCACGGGCAAGCGGTTTACGTTTTGGTGGTTGACGAGTGCGGTCAGATCGATGCCCCTAACGACGCATTTTTAGATATGCTTTTTTCGTCTATGGGCAGTTATGAAGATTCGCGCACCTTTTTGATCTCCACTATGGCCCCCACAGACTCGGCATTTTTCAGCCTAGAGCTGGATGCCGCCGAGCGCGAAATCCCCAAGAACGTCATCTCCCACGTTTACACCGCCGGATCTGACGACATGTTCGACGAGGCCAATTGGTACGCAGCGAACCCCTCGCTTTATGGCGGCTACAGGTCAAAGGACGACATCCAGCGCATGGCCGAGGAGGCCCAGCGCATCCCTGCCAAGCAAAACGGCTTCTTAAACCTCATCCTGAATCGCCGCGTCTCCATGCAGAGCGCCTTCATTGCCCCAGCCATCTGGAAGGAAAACAGCGCCAGCGCAGATTGGCGTGTCTTCCAAAACGGCGGTGTCACGATGGGCCTTGACCTCTCAATGGTCAACGACTTGAGCGCCGCAGTGTTGGCCGCAAAGGATGAGGCAGGCGCTGTACACCTGATGTGCTACGCCTTCACCCCGCTGGATGGCATCAAAGAACGGGCAGCACGGGACAAGATCCCGCTTGACACTTGGGCGCGGGATGGCGTTGTGCAGGCTTTCCCCGGCAGGGTGGTCGATTACGACATGCTTTGCATGTTTATGCGCGACGAGATGGCCCGAAAAGGCATCACTATTGACTCAATTCAGTTTGACCGCTGGAAAATGTCAGCCTTTAAAGCCAGCGCCGAGCGCCAAGGCTTCGCGCAAGAAGCGGTTTGGACAGAAGTCGGGCAGGGTTTCAAGGACTTTGCCCCTCGCGTAGATTCGTTCGAGAAGGCCTTGCTTGAGGGCAAGATTCGCCACGGCGGTCACCCCATCCTCAACATGGGCGCGGCCACAGCGGTCGTGGTCACAGACCCCACAGGCGCAAGGAAGCTGGACAAGACCAAGACCATTGGCGGCGGCAAGATCGACGGTTTGGTGGCCGCAGTGATGGCCGCTCACCCGCACATCGCAATGGATGTGCTGCCCATTGATGTGGCGGCGATGATAGCGTGATAGACTTTACCTCGACCGACTGACCTAGCCATCTAAGGGCGCTTTGCAGTTGCCTACTTAGAAAACCAGCGTTCAGTCGGTCACCTTTTCCACAGCCTCAAGTCGAGGCAGATCCTGTTCGCCAAGGATATGCAAGTACGCCAGCCAAGTGATCGGCGGCATCCGGCGAGTCTCGGCCTCCCACTCTTGCACAGAGCGGAGGCTACAAAATACCAACTCGCCAAACTGGGCTTGGGTTAACCCGTGGCGCTTGCGCAGGGCGTGAACCATCTCGCCCGTTGGGTTGTCGCCATGGCGGGTGCGGGCTTTGCTTCGGTTTTGGTGGGTGGTCATGCTGTTCCTTTGTGTTGTGCGAGCCACGCTTCTGCTTGAGCCATTGTTACAGTTCTTTTGTTGCCTACAAAATCAGATAACTCAAAGTATTGACGCAAAGTCTGATTGCGCTTTAATGCTTTGGTGGCTATTTGTGCGGCAACTTCAGGACGTTTTGTTGGATTGCTTGCGCCGCATAATTTCGAAACAAACCCCGGCTTTCGACTGTAGTGCTTGTCGCCTGAGGTCGTTAAACTGATTGCTTTTCGCATTGCCTCGGACTTATTCCGCTCGACCATGTAAGTGGTGTCACGGTTGCGAGCTGCCTCGCGAATTGCCTCACGGCCAGTTTCTGACCAGTTCGGTGTGCCTCTTGGCAAACCGCCTCGCACAAAATCTAAGCCCGGTTTGGTTTTGCTTTTAGTTTGGATTACCCCGTTGTTCCACCATTTTTGTTGGCTAGTGGTTTGACCTACTTTGCGTTTTGTTTCGTCTTTATGAGGAATACCCTTGCGATTGCCTTCAAGCCCAGCTGTGTCGAAACCTACGGAAGTTTGTTTGGCCTTATTGAAAAATCGTGGAGACCGAGCAACATCGTGAAAATCGTGTAAAGCAACTTCATGTGCGACAGCTTCTTCGCGAGTTGGCCAGACAGCGATGATCTCTTTGCGATATTGGATTGTGTGAGGAAGGTGCTTGCTGCTGCCTTGATAGCGCGTATCGTTTTCTGGCAGACCATTGCAAGAACGAACGCCAATGTATTCGACACGCTCATCAACAGGGTTGAGAGCAATCAAGCGGTATGTGTAATGTGATTTCATTTTTCATTCTTTCCCCTGAATCCCCGAGGAGCGGGTGGCTGCGTTTGCTGCCATGAGGGTTATTATACACACATTGCGCGGTTTTGCAATAGGGTTTGGCAAATAAATGCAGAAAAATTGTTCTTGATTGCACTTTATGTTCTAATCGGCGCATCTTCAGAGGTGAGGGCTCCCATGCAGACAAAACATTTCAGTGGCGCCATCGAAAAGTCTGCCAGCTCAGATTTCGATGCCAAGTTCATCATGTCGGCCTCAACGCCAGACCGTGTCAAGGACACCATCGAGGCGGCAGCCTACGACAAGGCTATGCCAGCCAATGGCAAACTAATCGCCCTTTTCAATCATGACCCCGACAAGATCGTCGGCTATTGGGCCGACATCAAACGAGTCGGTGACACCTTGGTTGGCCAGATCAAGTTTGCCAGCACCAGTCTGGGCCAAATGCTCAAGACCCTGATGAACGACGGCGTGCCGCTCTCCAGCAGCATTGGTTTCCGCGGCAAAGGTGCCCCCAACAAGGCAGGCGGCATCCACTTCACCGAGATTGAGTTGATGGAAACCAGCATCGTGGCCACCCCAGCTCATCCTCGCGCCATACAAATAGCAAAGAATTTTGGTTTTACTCTCCAGTCCAGCGAGAGTGAAGCCAGATTGGTCGCGTCAGACCGCCAGGCGTCCTCATTGGACAAAGCAAAATCGGCCATCTTGACGGCCAACAAAACCCTCAGGAGTAAATCATGAACCTCGCAGACCGCATCGTGGCTACTGAAGCCGAATTGGTATCCCTCAAAGACCAACTGGTCGAGAGCACCAAAGCACTGGAAGCTGCACCTGACGAGCAATCCTTGCTCGCAATGGTGGAAGAACTGACCAGCAAAGTGGAAAAGCAAAGCGCAACTGTTGGCGCACTGAAAAAGGCTGAGTCAGCCTTGGCCAGCCGCGCAGCCGCTGCCGCTCCCGAAGCTCCAGCAGTCATCACCAGCATGAAACGCGACGGCAAAGCCGACGGCTCTCTGTTCTGGAAAATGGCCGCAGCCAAGACCATCGCTTACGCTCAGCGCAAGCAAGTGGACGAAGTTCTGGCAACCCGCTACCAAAGCGACGACCAGCTCAAAGCCTCCTTTGACTACGTTGAGAAGTCTGTTGTTAACCCAGCGATGACCACCACCACCGGCTGGGCTGCTGAGTTGGTTCAATCCGACATCCAAGGCTTCATGAACACCTTGCGCACCACTTCCGTGGCCGCTGAGTTGGCAGCTAAGTCGCAGCAGTTGAACTTCAACGGTTATGACAGCATCACGGTGCCGATGCGCAACGCACTGGGCGCAACATTGACAGAGCCAGCATGGGTTGGAGAAGCGGGTGCCATCCCATTGACATCGTTCACATTTGGCTCTGCCAAGATGAACCGCTACAAATTGGCGGCCATCACCACCATGTCCAAAGAGATTGCAGAGCGCTCCACCCCCGCCATCGAGGGTCTGTTGCGTGATGCACTCACCGAGGCTTATGGCCAAGTGCTCGACAACGCCCTGTTGTCTGCTGGCGCTGCTGTTGCAGGCGTGCGTCCTGATGGTTTGCTGCAAGGCGTGACCACAGGCACTGGCACAGCGGGTGGCGGCGAGGCTGCTGTAATGAGCGATATGCGCACCATGATTACCGCGATGACAAACGCCCGTCTGGGTGCTCGTCCCGTGTTGATTGTGAACAGCGCCAACCGCTTGAATCTGTCCTTGATGATGAACCCATTGGGTCAACGCGCATTTGCCGATGAAGTTTCCGCTGGCCGTTTGCTCGGCATCGAGATCATCAGCTCCATGCACGTCCCTGCCAATACAGCCATCTTGGTCGACGCAAGCACCATCGCTACTGCCTTCGACGCACCGATGTTCGATGTGTCCGATGTGGCAACTGTGGTTGAGAGCAACGCCAACGGCACCGCTCCCACTATGGCAGCGACCTCGGCGCAGCCCGCAATCGGCGCAGTGGGCACTGCTGGCTCTGTTCCCGTTAACTCCGGCATCGCTGTGGTTGGCTCGACTGGCGCTGCTCAAGCTGGTTATCAGGCCCGTTCGTTTTTCCAGACCTACTCGTTGGGCATCCGCATGGTGGCCCCAACAAGCTGGGCACGCCTGCGCGGCACTGCCGCTGTGCAAGGTTTGACAGGGTTGACTTGGTAAACCACTCCCCCGCTTCGGCGGGGGTTTTTACAAGCATCCGCTGGGTGCTTGTAAAAGCTTTGGAGGTCTAATGTCCATCATTTTGAAAAACATCGGCGGCTATCGCCGAGCCCATCACATCATCCAAGACGACGCCGAAAAAATGGTTGCTGAAGGCACGGCCATCAAGCACTACGGCTACGACATCTACGAGGAGCAGGACGCTGAGTACGTCACAAAAGTGATGACACCGAAGCGCAGTTCTCGCAAAAAGTCAGATCAGGCATCAATTGAGGGCGAAGCATGAAACTGCTCGACAAAGCCAAGGCGCTCATGGGCTTCGAAGGCGCATCTCGCGGCCCGTTCAGCGGCATGGGTGAACTGGGCAACTTCTACGGCATCGAATCCTATGGCGATGGCTGGCAGCGCAATCTGGAGATCAGCGACTTCCAAGCCAAGAACGTGCCGACGGTCTATGCGTGTGTGATGGCTATCAGTCGGGCAATCTCCCAGTGTTACCCAACCCACAAACGCAAAGAGGCCAACGGCGTTGTTTCTGAGGTGACCAACTCGGCGGCTTACCGCACGCTGCGCAACCCAAACAGCTACCAAGTAACGCCCGGCTTTTTGCTGAATTTGGTGGCAGCAACTTTATTTGATGGGGAAGCCTTTGCGATTGCCAGCCGTAACGACCGCAACGAGATCACCTCGCTCAACATCTTGCCCCGTGGCGCTTGCTCCCCCATCATCGACCCAGAGACAAAAGCAATCTTCTATTCGGTTGGCGCTTCCCCATTGGCCAATGGTGGCTCTGACTTCATCGCTCCAGCCCGTGACATTTTGCACTTGCGCTTTCACACTCCGCGCCATCCTCTGATCGGCGAGTCGCCCATCAAGTCGGCAGCGCTGGCCATCGGCATCAACGTGGCACTGTCGCAGAACCAAGCGGCCTTCTTCAATCGCATGAGCCGTCCATCCGGCGTTTTGTCAACCGACAACACGCTAACCCGCGAGCATATGATGACGCTGCGCTCAGCCTTTGAGGAACAGTCCAAGAAGTGGGCTTCCGGCGGCATCCCAATTTTGTCTTCCGGCCTGAAGTTTCAGCAGCTCTCGATCAGCAGCCAAGACGCGCAGCTGGTCGAGGCTCAACGCATGAGCCTGCAAGAGATCTGCCGCTGCTTTGGCGTGCCTCCAGCAATGATTGGGGATATGTCCAACGCGACTCTATCCAACGCCGAGTCGATGATCCATTCCTTTATGTCCATCTCGCTGGGCTCTTACTTGGAGCACATCGAGCGAGCCTTTGACCGCTTGTTCGCACTGCCCAACAACGAAAGCATCGAGCTGGACACGTCAGCGCTGCTGCGCACTGACTTTGCTGCCAGGATCGACGGCTTGACCAAAGCCATTCAAGGCGGCTTGATGACCCCAGACGAGGCCCGAGCCAAAGAGGGCATGAGCCCCGTCGATGGCGGCGGCGTTGCTTACCTCCAGCGGCAAATGACACCCATCGACAAGATTGGCGATGTCCTCGATGCCGAGATCAAAGCAAAAGAGACCCCGCCACCAGCCCCAGCAGCGCCAGCGGTGAGTGATAATCCTGACAACGAAAAGCCAGAAGCGCCAGAGAAGTCAGTCGACATGGATGTCGCCAAGGCGCTGATCGAAAACATCTTCACAAAGGCCCGTCAAAATGCTTGAAAAAGACCTCGCCAATTTAGTCTCGCCCGTGGTCGAGGCCGTTGTCGCTGTAGAAAAAAACCTCAGCGACTTGCAAGCGAAAGTCGACGCCATCAAGGTTGTTGACGGCAAGGACGGCAAAAGCGTTGAGCTGTCCGAGGTGGCCAAGGCCATCAAAGCCGACACTGACTTCATCGAAAAGCTGCGCGGCGAGGCAGGCATCGGCATCAAATCCGTTGAATTGAGCGAGGACGACAAGTCCATGACTTTGGTGATGGACAACGACGTTTCGGTGACCGTCCCCCTGCCTTCTGGCCCTCGAGGTGAAGCAGGATTGCCGGGTTTGGGCTTGGAGACCAAGGCGTGGGCTCCCGGCGTTTTCCGCGAGGGTGCTTTCGTCACCCACGGCATTGGCAAGATTTACAAGGCACTGCGCGATACGGCTGACAAGCCAGGCAGCAGCGATTGGGAGCGGGTTGGCTCGGCTGGTTTTGAGTGGACGGGCCTGAAGTCTGACCGCGCATATGAAAACGGCGACCTCTTCATCGATGGCGGCTCCACCTTCATCTGGTGGGACGGCAAGGGTCATATGTTCACCCAAAGAGGCGCACGTGGCCAGCAGGGTGAGAGGGGTCTTGACGGTCGTAACGGCGCGGACGCTCCCACCATCGTAGCGGTGAAGTACACCACCGCAGGCGCGTTCATGGCCATGAGCGACGGCAGCGTGCTTGAGGCCGAGCTTGACGGCCTGCACGACGTTGTTAAAGAGATCACCCAAGGCGCGGTGCTCACTTGGATTGATGCGGTTTACCAGCAGATTGAGGACGAGGGCGGCACGCCTATCAGATCCTTCCGCGGCGAATACCGCTTGAGCGAGTCTTACTCCCGCGGCGATGTGGTCAACTTCAACAAAGCCGTTTGGGTGGCCAAGGGATCGACCAGCGCCAACTATTTTGACGACCAAGTCTGGCGGCGCATGTTCAGCATGGGCGCAGGTGGCGGCGGCGGTGGCGGTGGTGGCGGCATTACAACCACGACCAAAGTGCTGGCCGATGGTTCGCTCAACATGGGCAACTTCAACATCGTCAACGTGCTTGACCCGCGCACAGGGGCAACAGGCGCTCTGGATGCGGTGAACAAGCAGTCGATGCAGGCGGCAATTGCTGCTGGCTCGCTGTACCAAGGCACATACAAACCAGCGACTGGTGGGCCTAATATCCCATTCTTGGCAAACACTGCGTTTACAGCGCCAGTTGGCAACACCGTAGTTGGTAAACCAAACGCAGCCGCCCCAGCCATCAACAGCCCGTTGGACATTTTGGTTTGGTTCAACATGAAGGGCAAAGGGCTGGACAACTTCGCCGCTGTCTTGGCCGCGCCTTTGTTGTTCGACGTTACCTTTTCAAACGGCACGCACAAAACATACTTGCTGCCCGCTGGCAATTACGCCGATGCAACCGCTGTGCAGACTGCGCTTAACGCTTTGACGGGCACCGAGGCCAAGTTCCTAACCTACGTGAACGGCGCAGACTTCTGGGTTGGCGTTGAGACACCTCCCCAGGCCTATGCCACCTCCATTGTTGGCCAAGCTGGTGGCGGCTTCCCTGACTACGTACCCGGCCCCGCTTCGACCGTTCTCAACACTTACAACTGGGTGGTTTCGACAACCGACCCAAACGTGCCTGAATATGCACCCCCCGGTTTGCCCGGCATCCCAGCTGGTACAAAGCTCAACAACTCTGACTTGCTGCAATTTAATGCGGCGCTCAAGAAGTTTGAAGTTATCCGTGGCGGTAACTTGACGCAGGCCTTTGCCGATCAGCGCTATTGGCAACTCAACGCTGGAAACATGAAGTGGAGCGATCAGCCATATGCCTCTGGCTCCGTTGTTTACGGCACACGTTTTAATGCTTGGTTTGTGGCCAACCAAAATATTGTTGCTGGCTCCCCCGAGCCCGGAACAACGGCAGCGGGTGGTCTGTGGCGCAAGATCAACAGCACCTATGGCTCGACCATCTTTTTCGGCAAGGGTGATTACAACCCAGCCAACACAACGGCAGCAGCTAATTGGGGTATGCCTGCTGGCACATACCCAAGCGGCCAACAGCCATTGAATGGCGACAGCTATTACGACGTGACCAGCGGCACCGAGGTGCAATTTGCCGTCACTCAAAACGCGCCAATTTACACACTATCGGGTGTCATTGGCAAAACGGGTTCTGGCGGCTCACGCATTGGCGCTGCTTTGGGCAATGCAGACATGGCCGCTTCTTGGCCGGGGGCCAGACCAGCGCCAGCCAACCTTGCCGATTGGTATGAGGTGACGCTGGGCGCTGCACAAACGCCGACATCTGGCGTATTTGCTGGGCAAACCATTGCAGCAGGTAATTACTTGCTGGGGTTTTCCGGCGACCCTGACGCGACTAACGGCGGGTGGTTCCTTGTTGCTGGTGCACCAGGCGCAACGGGTGTTGCGTGGACAATCAACACACCGCACCCCCAAGCACGACCCGACACAATCACGCCAACTGTGATTTGGGGCTATCGCCGGAACTTTGCTTTTACAGTGCAGAACACGGTTCCCCCTGACGGTTCGAGAATCCTGTTGTTGAGCAACATTCCAAACACGACTGGCATCACGCACGTTGAAATTGCCAATCGCCGTGGCAGTGGTTCGGGCGCAGTCTATGAATTTGAGGTAATCACGGAATCAGGCGTCCCAGCTTTGCTTTCCCCAATTGCCATCCAATCAGTTGGCTCGCAGTTTTCAGACATTCAAGTTGCCTACGTGGATGCTACCTTGGGCGTTTGCGTTTGGGGCGTTGTGAAAAACGCAACGGGCGGCGGCATTTCCAATATTGACGGTGAGCGATACGGCATCATCGCCACAACCTATGATTACGACCTTGGCGCTTTAAGAACGGGAGACGGCACAGTTTGGGCAAACACGACAGCCGCTGCCGACAGCGTTAAGGGCCAAGAGAATTATCCCAGCCCTGATTTGCGTAGGTTGATCCGCTCGCAGTCTGGCGACCCAGCGGCCTCTATTCCTCCGGGCACTACCCTTGGCACGCAAACACCCGCGCCGCAATTGGCTACCACACCGGGGTTGAAATCACGGTGGGACATTCGCGGCGACTTTACGGGCATGACAGGAATTGCTTGTCAGTATTGGGAATGCCGACTCTATAAGGGTGCTGGCGGCGATGCTGTAAACATGGCAAATGCAGTTTGGTTTGAAATCAGCGCCACAAAGACAAATGCAACGACAGGCGCAACTGAACATGCTGCATGGTCTATAAAAGAAGCGCTTGCAAATGGTTACATCAACCTGCTTCACACAGGCTACGCCATTGACACAAACACCTACGCCTTTGCTGAGTTTGAGTTTGACACCCGCGACCCTAATATTGCTTTTTACAAAATTGCGGTGAGGTACGTTTCGGGTGGTAACTTTGTCAAATTAGAGGCAGCGTTCTCTTTGGCTGTTGGAAACTACACTCAACGACTATCCTTTTATCCTTGGTATAGCGCCAGCGGAACAAAAGCCATCCCAGTCGTTGCATTTAAGGAATAACAAATGCCATTCCTCATAGCAGACGCAAAGGCCCGTAAGGGCATCCTGCCAGCCGACACGACCAAAGACCTTATCTTGCAAGTGTCGCTGGACACTGCGCTGGCGCTTGCTGAGACTTATTGCAATCGGCACTTCATGTACAAGGCCGTTGAGCTCGAAACCTTCAGCTACCCATTTGCCCAAGGCTTGCAACTTAGCCGCTACCCGCTGGAAAGCGTTGCCAGCGTAACCCCTGTGGGCCAAACAGCCATCGGCACAGACACGTATCAGGCAGTGCTCAAGACGGGCCAGATCAAGTCGCTGGGCTGGTTGTCTGCCAAGCAAATCGACGTTGTTTATGCTGGCGGCTACAAGGTTCTACCAGCTGACCTTGAGTTGGCGCTGTGGATGATGTTTGACGAGGTTTGGGCGGGTATGCCTGGAGGCGGCTT
>Ga0315902_10010284_pt1 | contig 12390 bp, 10 predicted proteins | sample LakEriMetagenome_9_FD_203523 | JGI IMG/M metagenome (GOLD analysis project Ga0315902, IMG submission 203523) | Freshwater fungal communities from buoy surface, Lake Erie, Ohio, United States - Buoy 12 MA117 | ecosystem: Environmental > Aquatic > Freshwater > Lake > Lake biofilm | place: USA... | reverse complement strand
GATCGATTCGGACAGCAGGTGGCGCGGTCACCTTTCGTCTTGATGCCGCAATGCGACTGCTGCCTGAGCGACCGGAGTCCGCTGGTGCGGCTCTAGGGGGGCCAGCATCGGCTGGATGGGGCCTGTCTTGGCGATGTCGGCCTGGGCTACGGCTTCATGCAGCACGCGGATGGGGTGGATGGCATTGCGCAGCGATTCCAGCGGTTCAAACTCAATCCGGATCGATTCGGATTGATCCCAATCCTGATCGTTCATTGCGGCCAGCAGTCGCATGGAGAGTCGGGGGGCGACGCAGCCGCAGCCGGTGGTGAAGCCTGCTAGGCCGAAGAGCTTGCGATGGACGATTGCAGGCTGTTCACCAATGCCGCTGACGATTCTTTCGGCAGGGACTTCTTCTAGTAGTTCCGACAGATACAAGTCGATGTCGGGCCGATCCCGCACCACCGCGTATTTGATCCAGCTTATCAGGCCATCGCGATAGAGCTTGCCGACCAGATCGACTGGCAGCCATCGGTCATGTTTCAGGTAGAGAACCGCCGGTTTGTTGCTGCGGGCGACTAGGTCCGTGATACCGCGCGCGATGCCCTGGGGATCGACGATCTCTTTTTGCGGCAAGAGCATTGCCGTGGGGAAGTCGAAATCGCGGAGGATGTCGGCTTGGTCCAGCATCAGACCGTAGGAGGGGCCGACGGAGGGGACGACGAACGTTTGGGGGCCGGTCGCCTGGGCGAGCAGTTCGAGGGTCGACGCAAACTCCGAGGGGCGGAGATGATAAAAGACGGCGTTGCCTCCATAGAGCAGCGACCGAACGCCACCGGCTTCCAGGTAGCTGATCAACCGCCGATTCTCCTGGGAGGAGATTTCCCCTTGCGCATCGCGTGCCAGTGGGGGGACGGCGATGACGCTGGTTCTAAGGTCCTCAGGGAGCATCGGGCTGGTCCGCATGATCTTCCTTTCATTTCCGGTGGTATTCGGATGCCTGTGCATTGAGTCTCTTCGCCACCTGGCCTAGTATGCCAAGCACGATCCCCGCTAGTGCTGGAGGAACGGGGAGCGACCATCCTATCACGTTCCCCCCCGGCGGCTCTTGCGTCATCGCTCACGGATCGCTCGGCCAAGCTCCCATGCCGATCAGCTCTCGGGTGGCCTGGGGAGCCCAGCCACGGTTGGCGGCAGGTGAAGCGGGGCTGGGATGGAGTATTCTTCCGACCTGGATTTCGGGAAAACCTTGGGCACATCGCTGGAGGCAGGCTTCGGCGAAGCCTCCAACGCCGATCGCATGGTGGGGCTGCAGGATCTCGAGGGTCTCTTGGAGCAACTGGTCGCAGGCTTCTTCCAGGGATCGGCGCAGGGGAGAGGGGAATTTATCCGGGGTCAGGTTCTGCGCGCCTTCGGCCAGGAAGCCGAGCGGGCAGTAGTTGGCGACGAAGGCATGGTCGAAGAAGCGATCGGGAGTCCCGAATCGATCGGCAAAAAGTCCCCAGAGTCGCTTTCCGGAAACCTCCTGCTTGGTGCATGCGGTTCCTAGCACCGGACGTTTGGGGTGGAATCGCTCGGGTGTCTTCGGCTGGGAAACGATCTTGAGCCAGTCGCGGACGAAAGTGACTTCACCGAAGGGAATGCCGGTTTGCATCATTCCCCAGGGGCCGGGGTTCATTCCGAGGAACAGCAGCCGGATACCACCTCTTGCGTAGCGTTCGATATATTCCCGATAGGGATCCCAAGCATACTCCAGGGGGTTGTAGACCCAGGGGCATACCGAGGAGAAATCGAGTTGCTGCAGGCTTTGGGAGAGCTGCTGGGAGGCATCGAGCAAACGGGTGGCGGGATTGGGGTCGGGACCGCTGTTCCCATGGCGACGTCGGGCCATCGGCTACCTTCATTTCTTCTGGAGAACGAAGACGGCATCGGAGAGTTCGTTGTTCAGTTTCTGAGGTTCTTCCAAGTCGTACCAGAAGTCGTAGACACCCTTGAGTTCTAGCTCGGGAACCTTCCGCAGCAGCGATCGAACTTGCGCTGCCGAATAGGTGCGCAGTGGGAACTCATCGTACAGCTTGAGCACTCCTTGGGGGCGGTGAATCGACATCGTGATCCGCAGGTGCTCGACGCGTGTCTGGCGAGAGGATTCCCGAACGGTCAGCGCGTAATTGATTTTGGTGGTTCCCTTTTTAGCAGACCACCGTTCCGTGCCATAGAGATCGGCATCGGGGGGAAGCAGGTGAAACCCGAGGACGTAGACACCACCGGTCTTCAGATGGTCGGCGACCACGCGCAGGTGCTTTACCGCATCTTCTTCGGTGGTCAGGTGTCGGAAGGTATTGAGCGTATTGAAGGCGGCATCGAAGCGATGGGGAAATCGAAAGTTGGTCATGTCTCCCTGGACTAGTTTCACCAGTTTCCCGACACCTTCCTTTTCGACGCGGTTGCGGCAGAACTCCAACGCCTTTTCGTTGAGATCCAGCCCGGTCACGTTGTAGCCGCGGCGAGCCATCTCGAGCACCAGCCTGCCAGTTCCACAACCTGGCTCGAAGATCTTCCTGGTCTTTCCAGGGACTAGCTGCTTGAAGACTAGGTGGAGGAAATTGGCTTCCCGTTCCGATTCATCGGCAAAGCCCAGATCGTAGTACTGCGGGTAGTCATACCAAGTCTTTCCCTCATCCTGGATGCTGCGGCGGCGGGTAGGTTTTCGAACGGTCCCCTTCGGTTGGGAAGGACGGGACGAGCTTCTGGGGGAAGCGGCCAAGATGGACTCCTTGCGATGCAGGAAGGGGGGGCGATCGGAGCGCGGCAACCGATTCCTGAAGGAAGGCGATCGGCGGCTTGCCTGACGTGGGCTGTCTGAGAACTATCGACCGCATGGTTGTACTGGATGGCGGGCAGCTTGCGAAGATGCAGCAGCAAGAGGGGCCAAGAGTTACAATCGCTTTGCCTTCCCTGCTGTCGCAGGTTGGCTCATCGTCCAGCTACTCTTGGGCAACAGGTTCGGTGATGGCGGGATGGTGCCGCAGCGGTTTTGGACCCATCGGCTAGAGATGGGTGGCATGAGAGGAGTGCGATGGCACGACGCAGCGGGGCCGACAAGGAATCGTCCAGGAAGCAGGGGGACCGGCCGGTCCCGCGGCGGATGTCGGAGATTTCTCCCGCATCGCGGCGGGCGATGAGCCAGGGCGGTTTGCCGACGCGCAATTTAGTGGAGTGGTTGAGCGTCGACCGGGCGGTGCTGTTGCGATCGGTTTGGTCGCAGATCGATTCTGGGGGTTCGATTCCGGGCGCCCGGGAGCTTTCTCGGCAGATCGGAGGTGGATCGGCGCTTCAGCAGAGCTGGCGTGTGGCAGAGTATCTTGGCGATCGATGGACTGCTGGCAGTGCCCCCTGGCAACGGATGGTGAGCCATTCCAGCGACATCGTGCGGGAGTGGGCTGCCCTTCTGGTGGGGCGTCATCCAGCGGCTGGATTCAAGAAGCGACTTGAGTGGATTCAGCCGTTGGCGCGGGATCATCATCCGGGGGTGCGTGAGATCGCGTGGATCGCGCTGCGACAGGAGGTGATCGATCAACTGTCTCTTGCGATCCCGCAGCTGTCGGTGTGGATCGGGTCCCCGGATCCCCGGTTGCGGCGATATGCTACAGAGATCACGCGGCCTCGAGGTGTCTGGGCCCCGCATGTCGCCGCATTGAAGGAAGATCCATCGCCGGGGCTGGTACTTTTGGAGCCGCTGAAGGCCGATGGCGATCGCTATGTGGCCAATTCGGTTGCCAACTGGCTGAATGATGCCAGCAAGAGCAGGCCAGATTGGGTTTGGGAAGTGACCCACAGATGGCAACGGGAATCTCCTGCCGCAGCGACGCAGTACATTGTGCGTCGAGCGCTGCGAACACTTCGAAAAGGTCGATCGGAAGAAGGGTGAAGAAGGAGGAGCGAACGATGCGTCTGGCAACAGCGGTTCTGGTAGGTGGGGTGTTGATGCTAGGAGTGTTCCTGGGAGTTTTGGCTTTCATGTGGTTTGGGCTGGGGCCGCGTTTCGCCTTCGAGGGAGAGGGGCCGATGGCCAGCGTTCCCTGGACGATCGGCATGCTGTTGGGGGTGGAACTGGGATGCCTGCTGGCGGGCTGGGGAGCGACGCGATTGGCGGGTAGCCGATCGCCGCTAGCGATCGGCATTCTGTTGATGCTCTTGGTGGTCTGGGGTGTGGCTACGTGGAATGGTTCCCGTAGCGGGGCAACGCGAAAGCTCCCCGAAGGAAAGTCCATCGCCACTCTTTCCTTCGCGGAGGCAGGGGGGTATTCCGTCAGTCCCTTCTGGTTCCCGTTGGCGATGGTACCGACCGGGATCGGTGGCTTGCTGCTGGGTAGCATCCTGGCAAAGTCGATGCCGCGGCGAGCTGCGTTTGGGGAGCGGATCGATCCACTGGATGGAGAGAGAAGGTAGAGCGAAGCGACGGCGGGAGGTGGGAATCGGTTGAAAGGAAGGGAGGGCACCGATTGCGTAGGCTCCCTCAGCAAATCATAATCGACAATGCGACCGAGCTCCCTGTACTCGCCCAGTCCCAAGAGTCTATTCATGCCAGCGATTCACAAAGCGCTCATCACGGCGGCGGGGCCTCGGCAGAACACCCTGCCACTGCAGCGACTGGTCGATCGTGATGGAGTGGAGAAAAGTGCCCTTCAGATGATCATCGAAGAGGTGCTGGCGGCGGGGATCGAGTCGGTGGGAATTGTGATTCGTCCAGGAGACGAAGCACCGTACCGGATGGCGGCCGGAGCTCATGCAGACCGCCTTTGTTTTCTTGTGCAACAGGAACCACGGGGCTACGCCGACGCGATCCTGTGCGGCCGGGATTTTGCAGAAGACCAGCCGGTGCTCCATCTGGTTGGCGATCATCTTTACTTGAGTCGCACGGCGGCCCGATGCGCCCAGCAATTAGTGGAGGTGGCGGTCCGCGAGCAGTGTGTCGTCTCGGCCGTGCAACCAACGCGAGAGACGATGCTGCCGCACTTCGGAGCGGTGGGTGCAACCCGTCTACCGCAGCAGGACCATCTTTACGAGGTCCATCGGGTTGTCGAGAAGCCGACGCCGACGCTGGCCGAGCAAGAGTTGTCGGTCTCGGGGCTACGCAGCGGTTACTACCTTTGCTTCTTCGGCATGCATGTGCTTCACGGGCAGGTCTTTCGATTGCTGGAGTCAGCGATTGGGCATCGGTCTGGCAAGGCGACGCTAGCCGACGCCCTGGATGCTCTGGCGGGCAAGGAGCGGTATCTGGCTTGCGATCTGGAGGGGACGCGATTCAATCTCGGGGTACAGTATGGCCTCCTGTGGACTCAGTTGGGGTTGTCGTTAGCCGGGGTGGATCGCGAGCGGGTGCTGGCGGACCTGGTGGAATTGATGGCGGTTCAGGCATCTGGCCGCCTGCGCTGACGGGCCGGGAAGGAATGCGTTTGATGGGATCTGGAGCCGGCGACCCCTGGACCGAAACGATACTCGCCGAGGACGCAAGGCTGCGCGATCGGAGCATTGAGTCGTTGGCGGTGGGTCTGGATCGCGAGCAATTGCTGGATGCCTGCAACCAGCTGGATCCCTTCTGGCGTCAGACCGACAATCTCTACCATCGCGTCCGAGCGATGCTGATGCTTTCGGCCATTCATCGTTACCATCTCCCCCCACTCCTTTCCCAGCGGCCCGGCGCCGCCATCGCCTACCAGTCCTTTGAACATCTCCTCCATCGGAGGTTCGTCGAAGCGATCGACGGGATGCTTTCGGTCCAGTCGGCGCACGGGCCAAGCCAGGCGCTCTCCAGCGGTCTGGCCAAGGCTTACTACCAACTAGCGATGCAGACCCTGGCCGATCAGGTGCGTCGATCGGTGCGCAGTGTGCGTGGCAATCAGTGGATGTTTCGGATCGGCCATCCCAGCGATCATCCGCTACGGCTGGATGGCCGCCTGCTGAAAACGGGAGGGGAAAGCGGCCAGTTCCCGATACTGATCGAGAAGACCCCGGTGCGGATGGATTTTTCGCACTCTGGGTGGAGCGACATTTTTTTTCTCGGGATGGACTACCCCGAGGGAGCTCAGGTGATCAATGCCTCGATCGACCTGGGGATCCATCCACGTGATGATGCACCACGACCACCGGTTGAGGCGTATTTGCGAGTGATCGATCGGCCGGTGCTGCGTTTGGTGAGCGTCGATCTGGGGGCGGAGGCGGAGATCGATCAGATCGATGAACTGTTCGATTTCGCGAAGGATCACCTTGGGTTGCTGAAAGCAGCCGTGATCGCGTCGGGGCTGGTGCCGCCAGTGATGGAAGGTTGCCATCAGCCGATCGAACGGTTGCTGGAGCGAGTGCTTGGCAGGCGAGGGTTGGGTCTGGAACTGGTCAGCAGCGTCAACGACATCCCCAAAGGCTCCCGCCTTGCGGTTTCCACCAATCTGCTGGGCGCCATGATCGCGGTGCTGATGCGAGCGACCGGGCAGACCGAAGCGCTGGAGGGTGGGTTGGTGGAACGGGATCGCCGGCAGGTAGCGGCGCGAGCGATTCTCGGGGAATGGCTAGGGGGATCGGGGGGCGGATGGCAGGATTCCGGCGGCGTTTGGCCTGGCATCAAGTGGATTCGAGGCTGTTTGGCGCAAGCGGGCGACCCGGAATTCGGGGTCAGTCGCGGACGTCTGCTTCCCCAGCACACGGTACTCGATTCCAAAATGGTATCGCCAGAGGCGCGAAAACGCCTGCAGGAGAGTCTGGTGCTGGTCCATGGTGGGATGGCGCAAAACGTCGGACCGATTCTGGAGATGGTGACCGAAAAGTATCTGCTGAGATGCAGCAAGGAATGGTCGGCGCGGCAGGAAGCCATTGCGATCTTGCAGCAGATGGTCGAGGCGCTTCAGGAGGGGGACCTCCGGCGTCTGGGCACGCTGACGACCCGAAACTTTGAAGGCCCTCTTCAGCAGATCATACCCTGGTGCACCAACCTTTTTACCGACACGCTGATCGCAGGTTGTCGGAAGAAATACGGTGATCAGTTCTGGGGCTTCTGGATGCTGGGCGGGATGTCGGGTGGCGGGATGGGGTTCCTCTTCGATCCAGCGATCAAGCCCCAGGCGCAGGCGTGGCTGCAGCGGGAGATGGTGGAGGTCAAGAGGCGGATCGAGCAGCAGTTGCCCTTCGCAATCGACCCGGTGGTCTACGATTTCGCCATCAACGATCGAGGTAGCTGGGCGACTCTGGCAGAAGGTCACGACGCGCTCCTTCCAATCGGCTATTACGCCCTGATGGCACCCAAGTGGATCCGCCAGGAAGTGCGAGGGCGCAGCGAGCAGACGCAGCGAGAACTGCAGCAGTTGGGGAACCGAATGAAAGAGGGGCAAGTGTCCGGCGACTGGCTGCTGGAACGCCTGCTGCCTCAGGGGAATGTTTCCTATGTGGCCCCCGAACCGCTACAGGAACTTTTGCGTTTGCACGGCTTTGATCGTCAGCAGCACGAACAGATTCGCACAGCTCTGATGGCCGGTCGGATCGGAATCGCCCAGAACCGAATGCCACAAGGGACGCCGATCGAAAATGTGCAACTGCCCGACCGGAGGCAGATGCCAATGCAGCGGCGTCAGGAGCAGAAAGCGTTGGGTGCGGAAGCGATCCGCGCAGGGAAGGTCGCTGTGGTGACGCTGGCTGCTGGGGTCGGTAGCCGCTGGACGGGGGGCGCTGGGGTGGTCAAGGGACTGCATCCCTTCTGCCGAATCGCTGGTCGCCATCGAACGTTTCTGGAAGTCCATCTGGCCAAGTCCCGACGAACCGCTCGGGAATTCACCAACCCGATACCTCACCTGATCACCACCGGATACCTGACCCACCAGCCTATCGCTGCCGCGATGGCCGCCTCCGGAAACCACGGCTACCCTGGGCCTGTCCTTCTCTCGCCAGGCAGAGCGGTTGGCTTGCGGATGGTGCCCACCCAGAGGGACTTGCGTTTCTACTGGAACGAACTGCCTCAGCAATTGCTGGATGAACAGAAGCAGAAGGTGCTGGAGAGCGCTCGAGAGTCGCTTTGCCAGTGGGCCAGGCAGACGGGCGAAGGATCGGATTACACCGACAACCTTCCTTTTCAATGCATGCATCCGGTCGGTCACTGGTACGAGATCCCCAACATGCTCCGAAACGGTACGTTGGCCCAGCTGCTGCAGGAGCGGCCTCAACTGACCACCTTGCTGCTGCACAATATCGATACCCTGGGAGCCAGCGTCGATCCGGAACTGCTGGGAGAACACCTGGAGTCGGAGTCATGTCTGACGTTTGAGGTGATTCCGCGTCGGCTGGAAGATCGCGGTGGGGGGCTTGCTCGAGTCCACGGAAGACTTCGCCTGCTGGAAGGGCTGGCGATGCCTGACGAGCGTTTGGAATTCGAGCTGAGCTATTACAATTCGATGACCACCTGGATCGACATCGACAAACTGCTGCGTCTGTTTGAGTTGGACCGATCGGCTCTTGGAGATGCGGTGAGAGTCGACCACGCGGTGCGAAACACTGCACAAAGGATGCCCACCTACGTGACGCTCAAGGATGTCAAGCGACGGTGGGGCAAGGGGCAGGAAGATATCTTTCCCGTCCTGCAATTTGAGAAGCTATGGGGGGACATGACGATGCTGCCCGACCTGGACTGCCACTTCATGGAAGTCGACATGCAGCGAGGCCAGCAATTGAAAGACCCCGCGCAACTGGATGGCTGGGTGCGTGATGGATCTTGCGATTACGTCGACTCCCTCTGCGACTGGTAGCGAGAGCCGCCTTCACATTGCGTCCAGCCCTGCTAGCTCCCGAAATCTCTCCTACCCTGCCCTTCTTGACCTGCCGTTCTGGTTGTGACCTCCAGCAGCTCGGTTTCAGCCCCCTTTTCGGAGACGCAAAATGAATTCGATGATGCCCGACGGTTGGCTGGCCTCCTGGGCTTCTGGGGTGGTGCGAAATGGATTGGTTGCCCTGTTGATCGGGCAGCTCGCTTTCAATGTCTCCTGGGGAAGCCCGCAGGAGATTCCTGAGGCGCTGGCGGAAGGCCAGTCATTGCCTGCCGACTATTCCATACCGTTGATCGACTTGAGCGGGCAGAAGGAACGTCAAGTGATCGTCGATCGGATGGCTGGTCAGTATCTTGGGCATCCCACCACTGTGCTGCTGGAAGATGGCAAGACGATACTTTGTGTCTATCCGGAGGGGCATGGGAAGGGAAAGATTCGGTTGAAGCGGAGCGAGGATGGTGGGAAGAGCTGGGGGGAGCCTCTGCCGGTTCCAGAAAACTGGGCGACCAGTCAGGAGACCCCGACGATCCATCGGGTGGTCGATGCCCAAGGCAACAAGAGACTGCTGCTATGGTCTGGGCTCTATCCGGCACGGATCAGTCACAGCGAGGATGACGGGAAGACATGGAGTCCTTTGGAGCCGGCTGGGGCCTGGGGTGGCATCGTTGTCATGGCATCCCTTCAGGCCCGTCAGGAGCCCGGGCATTACATCGCCCTGTTTCACGACGACGGACGGTTCATCCACCAAGGATCGACCCCCACCCGTCCACCCACCTTCACGTTGTATCAGTCCGAATCGACCGATGGCGGGTTGCGGTGGAGTGAGCCGAGGGGGATCTTTCGGAGCCAGCAGGTGCATCTTTGTGAGCCAGGGCTGGTGGTTTCTCCCGATCGCAAACGGTGGGCAGTCCTGTTGCGGGAGAATTCGCGGCGCCGCAATTCCTTCCTGATCGAGTCGACCGACGAAGGGGGCACTTGGTCGGCTCCTAGGGAGCTACCTGCCGCACTGACCGGCGATCGTCACGTCGCAGTCTACGCACCCGATGGGAGGCTGTTCATCTCCTTCCGTGATACGACGCGACAATCCTCCACCAAAGGAGACTGGGTCGCTTGGGTTGGTACCTGGGACGATCTTGTCGGTGGCCGTCAGGGGCAGTACCGCGTGCGCTTGATGGACAATCAGAAGGGGTCCGACTGCGCCTACCCAGGGGTCGAAGTGCTCCCGGATGGAACGATTGTCACCACCACCTATGGACACTGGGTGGAGGGGGAGACGCCATTCATTGTCTCCATCCGCCTTCGTCTGGAGGAACTGGATCAGCTAGCCAAGGAGGGGATCCCCCAGAAATAGCGGCTTTCCCGCATGGTTTTGCCGTTGATCCATCCCGGGAAAAGATTATCCTTGTGGATCTGGAAATTTCTCTTCCGAGCCAAAGGTCGGCTTGGCCGAACGATGAGCTGGGTGGAAGGTCGAAGTCATTCATGGCGAGAAGCTTTTGGGATGGCCTGAGGGTGCTTGCCCAGGTGGTCTCTGGATCCAATCGCATTAGGGGTCAGCGATGTCGAAAGTCTGTTCGGTCTGCAACAAGTCGGCTGGTGTTGGCAATGCGGTAGAGACCCGAGGTAAGGCGAAGTACTTGGGCGGGGTGGGTACCAAGGTCACGGGGATCACTCGTCGTCGATTCCAGCCCAATCTTCAGACGATCAAGGCTTCTTTGCCCAGTGGCGAGACGAAGACGATTCGCGTCTGCGTTCAGTGCATTCGCAGTGGTCGCGTGCGGAAAGCGGTTCGTCAGAAGCCATTTGCGATTGCCGAATCGAAGTAATCGATCGATTGGGTCGAGTGTTCACGTGGTTTAGTTGCTCAGGCTGGGATCCTCCCGGCCGATTGAGAACCAACTTGGCGACCGTTCTCTCACGCTCCAGCTTTCGGTGATTTCAAAAACAGGGAAGGCGATCCGGCCAATCGGGTCGCTTTTTTTTTAGTTTGGTCGGTCGCTGGAGTGGAGCTCGACGCGAGGTAGAGGAAGACTCGAGGAAGACCGCTGCGGGATCATTTTGGCGCAGAATCGATACTCTCGATCGTTTGCAACCACCATGGAGTCGGCTGATGCCTATCGACGCTCAGGAGATCCGCAAGATTGCTTCCCTCGCGAAGCTTCGGCTGGGGGAGAGGGAGTTGCAGGAGTTGGAGGAGCAGTTCCGTGCGATCCTGGAGATGGTCGGCCAGTTGAGTGAACTGTCTTCCGAAGGCCTGGGGCAGCTGGCTCATCAAGAGGTGCCACTGGAGTGGTTGCGGGAGGATCGGGTAGGTAGTTCGTTGCGTCCTGAGGAGGCGCTGAGCAATGCGCCGCGCGGGGATGGCGAGTGCTTTCGAGTGCCCCCGGTGCTGGGTGGCGATCCTTGAGGCTCGCTAGCCAGCCGATCCGCTGGAGGTGGCAAAAGAGGGGTGGACCTTAATCGATAGGCTGGATTGGATGTGGGGAGCTCATGACCGAACCAACGATCGACCAGTTGCATCGGCGAGAAGTGTCGAGTGAAGAGTGGACCAGCTTTTGTTTGGCCAGAATCGATGCTGTCGACAAAAGTCTGGGGGCGATGGTTTCGGTCGATGCGGCGGGTGCCCTGGAGGCGGCTCGCGATAGCGATCGCCGGAGGTCAACAGGGCAATCGCTAGGGTATTGGGATGGGGTTCCTACCGCCATCAAGGACAACCTGTGCACCTTGGGGCTACCGACCACCTGTGGGTCGAGGATGCTGTCGAATTACCGTTCCCCTTATGAGGCGACGGTGGTTGCTAGGCTGCGTGCTGCGGGCATGGTGCTGCTGGGCAAAACGAACCTCGATGAGTTTGCGATGGGGGGATCCACCGAGACCAGTTGCCATGGGCCGACTCGGAATCCCTGGGACCTGGAGAGAACGGCCGGTGGTAGCAGTGGCGGCTCGGCCGCAGCGGTGGCCGCAGGTTTGGTCCCGGTGGCGCTAGGGAGTGACACTGGTGGGTCGATTCGCCAACCTGCCTCCTACTGTGGCTTGGTGGGGCTCAAGCCTAGCTATGGTCGAGTCAGCCGCTATGGGCTGGTGGCGTTCGCCAGCAGTCTCGATCAGGTGGGGCCGATCAGTGGGCAAGTCGAGCAAGCGGCTCGTCTGCTTGAGGTGATTGCGGGGCATGATCCTAGGGATGCCACCAGCAACCCGGAGAGTCGCTTTGAGCTGGGCGATGCTTTGGAGAGGCCTGATCGCGCGGTGCGGGTGGGGTTGCTGCGAGAGACGATTTCCAGTCGAGGTGTGGACGACAGAGTGCGGGAGGCGGTGGAGCGAGCGGCCGACTTCTTTCGTGGGGAGGGCGTGGTGGTTGAGGAGATCGACCTCCCGCACGCTCGCTATGCCATCCCGGTCTATTATTTGATCGCTCCCAGTGAAGCCAGCAGCAACCTGGCCCGCTACGACGGCGCTCACTTTGGTTTCCGTTCGGCGGGGGCTAGTGGGGACCTGGAGTCGATGTATTGCCAGTCCAGGTCCGAGGGGTTTGGCAAAGAGGTGCAGCGGCGGATTCTGCTGGGAACCTATGCGCTCAGTTCGGGGTATGCCGACGCCTACTATCGCA
>Ga0315902_10010282_pt1 | contig 12391 bp, 7 predicted proteins | sample LakEriMetagenome_9_FD_203523 | JGI IMG/M metagenome (GOLD analysis project Ga0315902, IMG submission 203523) | Freshwater fungal communities from buoy surface, Lake Erie, Ohio, United States - Buoy 12 MA117 | ecosystem: Environmental > Aquatic > Freshwater > Lake > Lake biofilm | place: USA... | reverse complement strand
CCCCGACAACTGCGGCAGCAGCTTCCGCTGGAGTTGCTCGTACCACTCGCGCCCCTCGACGCCGGGAATGCCCAGCACCTCGGCCTGCTTCGCCAGGGCCTGCACGGCGGCCTCCAGCCGGCGCACCAGGTGGGCACACTCGGCCAGGGGCAGGGAGGTTGGGAAGGAAGCGTCGGGAAGTGGCATTGCAACGGGACGTGAACGTCGGGAGAAGTGGAAGCGTCAGTCCTGAACGGGCGGAGACGGTCCCCAAGGCGGCGGGAAACGAGAGAATCACTCCCCCAAAAGCATAGCAATTGACTCAGGACAACCGAATCACCAGTCCCCAACGACAGGTCACCAATCCAACATTCCTTCTTCCCACCACTTTCCCGCGCCATTCCGACCGGGCTAGACTGCTGGTTCTGTCCATTCGGTACAGATCGCGGTGCGAAATGTCGTTTCGTCTGGTCAGTCCGGGATCCCAAGCCCCGTGTGCCAATCGGGACGCATGCCCGCCTCTCCACCTCAGACTCCTGTCAGTCGCATGTCGAGATCTCACAGCGATTTCATCGCCCGGTGTGACAACCCCCCTGCCTGTCCGCAGGGCTGGAATGCCGGTCGGGTTGTGCTGCTGGGGGCGGTGCTCAGCCTGCTGGGAGGTTGCCAGTCTGGGGTGGCACCCGTGGCGGAGAGACCGTCTTCCCGCCCGTGGCTGGAATCGCTTCCGGCCGACCGTGCTCTGGCATTTGCCCATCATTCCGAGCCGGTGGGAAGCTACCAGTACCACCGGGTGATCGGTTCCGGTGTCGGGCTGATCGACGTGAACAATGACGATCGTCTGGATGTGATCTGCCTGACGAACGCCGGCCCGGAGTCAAACCACCGGCATGCGGTGTACCTGCAGCAGTCCGATGGCCGGTTCCGGGACATGGCCGACGAAAGTGGCCTGGGACGCGGGGGCTGGGGCCAGGGAGTGGCGGCCGGAGACATCAACAACGATGGCTGGGTCGACCTGTGCATCACGGAAACCGACCGGACCCGGGTCTACTGGAATCGTCGGGGGCGGTTTGAGGAACTCGACGACACCCGGGGGGTGGTGAACCCGAACTGGGGATTGTCGGCGGCGTTCGCCGACCTCGACCGTGACGGCTGGCTGGATCTGGTCGTGGGAAACTACCTCGAAACGGCCCCCGATCGGGAGTGCACCCATCTGTCCGGTGGGGCCGACTTCTGTGGTCCGCATCACTTCCCCCCGGTGGCATCCCGCTGGTTCCGCAATCTTGGTCCCGACGATGAAGGCCGTCCCCGATTCGAGGACCAGACCCAGGCCTCAGGTTGGGCCAATCATCCCGGCAAGGCGATGGGAGTCTGGTGCGCCGATTTCAATGACGATGGCTGGTGCGACGTCTTTTTCGCGAATGATTCGGTGCCCAACACGCTCTTCATCAACCGGCAGGATGGCACGTTCGGAGAGGAGGCGGCGACACGGGGAGTGGCCGTCGCCGGGATGGGGCGGCCCGAGGCGAACATGGGCGTGGCCGTCGGGGACGCCGATGGAAATGGACTGTTCGACCTGTTCGTCACCCACCTGGTCAGTGAAGATCATCGTCTCTGGAGGCAGGCGCCGGTCGGACTGTTCAGCGACGGAACTGCACGGGCGCGACTGGCGTCGACCGCCAACCGGGGGACCGGTTTCGGAACCGTCTTCGCCGACTTCGACAATGACGGCGACCAGGATCTGGCGATCGCCCAGGGAGCGGTGCTGCAGGAACGGGGGGGGCCCGGCAGCACCGCCTCACCGGGTTTCTGGCAGCCCTACGGCCAGCGCAATGTGCTGCTGGAGAATCGGGGAGGGGCCTTCGCCGACCGCAGTCGGGAAGAACCTGCGCTGTGTGCGAGTCCAGGCGTCCACCGCGGTCTGGCCTGGGGTGATCTCGATGGCGATGGGGGGGTCGATCTGGTCGTCTCCGAGGTCGATGGACCGGTGAGGGTCTTGCGGAATGTAGCGGAGAACCGGGGCCACTGGGTGACCATCCGGGCGGTGGATCCCCGGTCCCGGCGGGATGCCCATGGTGCGGTCATTACACTCACCGGACTTCCGGCGGGACGGGTCTTTCGCCAGACGATTCAGCCGGGGGGAAGCTACGCCTCGAGCAGCCAGCCCGCAGTGCATTTTGGACTGGGGGAACTCGATCGCCCGCCGGGATGTGAAGTCCGCTGGCCCGATGGGCTGGTCGAGCGCTTTGCCCTCCCGGCGGTGGATTGCCGACACGAATTGCGGCGGGGAACGGGAGTTTCGGAACCATGATGCCCGAAGAACTTCGCCCTGGCGATACCAACGGCCTGGCTGGAAACCAACTGGCCGGAAACAAAGATCTGACGCCCCCTCCCGCCGCGACTGTGACCAGTGCTGGGGTGGGGGTCAGGGGGCTCGAACCTGTTCCTTCGGGACGGCGTCTGCGCCGTGAGATCCTGGGGTGGCTGGCGTGGGGTCTGCTGGCGATCTCCCCTGCGGCCGCGCATTGGACGTGGCGTTCGCTGACCCGGCCTCAGCCCCCCGCGCTGGCTGAACTGGGACTGGAACCGGCCGTCCAGGCGGCGGCCTCCGATCTGGTGCGCTCCATCAACGCCGCACCACAGGTCCCCGAAGCATGGGCCCGGCTGGGTTTCCTGCTGACCGCCCACGGCAGCCCCCGTGCAGCCGCCGAGTGTTTCCGGCAATGTCGGCTGCTGCAGCCGGCGGCGGCGCCCTGGCCCTATCTCGAGGCCCATTGCCGCGAGCAGTTTTCGCCACTCGCAGAAGTGATTCCCCTGTATCGTCTGGCGGCCACGCAGGATTCGGTCGAAGCCCGGGTTCCCTGGCTGCGGCTGGGCGAGGTCCTGCTGGAGACGGGACAGGTCGCAGAGGCCCGCCAGTGTTTCCAGAAGGTGTTGCAACGTGCGGCCGATGATCCTCGCGCCCTGCTGGGGGAGGCCCGTGCCGCCTGGGAGAACGACGATCCCCGGGCAGCCCGAGAATTTCTGTTGCGGGCCCAACACGCCGATCCCGCACGACGTGCCGTGGCGGCCCTGCTGGCCCAGGTGGAGGCCCGTCTGGGGAATGTCGCCGAGTCGGAACGGCAGGCCGGTCTCCACCGGCAACTCGCCGAGCGGGCTTGGCCCGATCCTTGGACGGCCCCGATCGACCAGTCGCCTCTCGGTTCCACGGGGCTGCGCACCCGGGCTGAGGCGCAACAGGCGCAGGGGGATCTGGAAGGGGCCGAGACCACCCTGCGAACCGCTCTGAAACTCCACCCCTCGGTGCCCGACATTCGGCTGGAACTGGCGGCCGTACGGATTGCCCGCAAGCAGTTCGAAGAGGGGCTGACCTTGCTGGCGGAATACGAGCGGTCCCGCCCGGACGAGCCCCGGATCCACTTCTTTCGCGGACGGATCCAGGAAGGACGTGGCGATTATGCCGCCGCGGCCGATGAGTATCGCCAGTTCTGCGACCGACTGCCCGGCCTGGCCGAGATTGACCTGGCCCGGGTGCTGCGACGACAGGGAAAGACTGCTGCGGCCGAGGAGCTGCTGCGCGGCGCACTGCGGCGAAATGCCGGTTCCTTCGCCGCCCATCGCGACCTCGGCCTGCTGCTGATCTCGCTGCGCCGGACCGCGGAGGGACTGCAGGAACTGCAGTTGGCCCAAGACCTCCGCCCCGGGCAGACGGCCCTCAGCGCACTGATCGAGCGTCTGCGTCGGCAAGAAATACCCCGCGATGACGAGATCTCGCTTCCCGGTTCCGATCCGACACCGAGGTCCATTCCGCCGGAGGGGAACACCTTTCCCGGCCGACCTTCCAACTCCAGTCCGTGAACATGTCGGTCTCTCCCCTGGAAACGATCGCCTCGAAGATTGAGTCGGGCCGGCTGCTGCAGGCCACACGACTGATCGCGCGACTGCCGGCCGGGTTGGCGGGTCAGCCCCAAACCCGCTTCCTGGCGGCACTGTGTGCCTGGCGACTGGGGCGTATTGACCAGGCGGTGGAATGGCTGGAGGGGCTGGTACGCAGTGCCGATCCCGTGCGGGTCAATGCCTGGTGCCTGCTGGTCGAACTCCATCACTTTCGGGGTGCCCACCAGGAACACGAGACCCTCCTCGGGCAACCGGGACCCTGGCAACACGATCCCCGGCACCGGTTGTTTACAGCCCGCCGGATCGCCCGGACCGATCGTGCCGCCGCGATCGAACACCTGCGGCCTCTTTGGCAGCCGCAGATCCCGCTTCCCCTGCGGCGGATTGCGGGGTTCGAAGCCGTCGCGTGGCTGGACCGGCTGGAACGCTACGACGAAGCCTTTCAGCTGGCCACCGACCTGCACCGCGAGACCACCCCTCCATTTGATCTGCCCCGGTTTCTGGCAGGATTCCGGCAACAGCAACACCTGCTGTCGCGTGACCGGTGCTGGTTTGAGCCCAAGGTGGAACCTGTCGGGCAGACCGCGCTGATCGTCGGACTGCCCCGCAGCGGTACGACCCTGCTCGAGCAGATGCTCGACCGGCATCCCGCCGTGGGTGGGATTGGGGAGTATGAAGGGATCGATGTGGTGGCGGAGGGGTTGATTCGGGCGGGTGTGTGGCCCCTTCGAATCGGATACCTCCCGGCCGATGTGGGCCACAGCCTGCAGCGGGAATACCTCGAAGGAGCGCGGGAACTCGCCCAGCCAGGAAGCGGTTGGACCCTCGACAAGTCACTGGCCACCTGGCAGTGGTGGCCGGCGGTGGCGGCGATCCTGCCGGGTGCGGTCTGCCTGCACCTGGCCCGCGATCCGCGCGATCTGGCGATCAGCCAGTTCCTGTCAGATCTGGATCCCATTGACAAAGGTTGGACGGCGTCCTTCGATGGGTTGCGGGCCGTGCTGGGTGCCGAGCAGCAATTGAGTGACCTGGCGTGTCGCAGACTGGGCTTGCCGGTGATCCGGCTGACGTACGAAACCCTCGTGCAGTCACCGGAGGAGACGGTGCGGAGCGTGTTGTCCGGGCTGGAATTGCCCTTCGATCCCGTTGTGCTGCATCCCGAGCAGAATGTCCGTTCGGCCGTCACGTTGAGTCACGCCCAGGTCCGGCAACCGGTCCACGCCCGGTCGGTGGGACGCTGGAAGAAGTACTCGTTCGCATGGGACGCCCGCTGGGATCGGTTGGTCGAGCAACACCAAGACCTCCCAGTCGCCCGAGTCGCCGGGGGTGACCCGCCGGGGTAAGCCCACCATGGTGTCCCGGGGGGATTGCAGGAGCCTTTGTGACAGATCCGCCAGTGCTGGCCAGAGTTCCATGTCCCATCCGGAACTGTGTGGAAAGAGGATGGGGTCAGGCAATTGTCCAGGATTCGCGACACTGTTGAGGTGCCGCGCTGGTTGCTCCACCCTCCCGACCAAAGCCTGTTCATTCGACCACAGCACGTCTGTCGACATCGGGATAAGGGACATCCTGATGATTGTCACCATCCGGAGAAATTGCTAGAAGCTGGCTAGATGGAGCTGTCCAACGCAGGGGATGCACCAAGAAGATCACAACGTTTTGAACTCTGGGAGGGACATGTGCAGAAAACAACTTGGAAACGTCTGGTGGCCGCTGCGGTTGCCGGAGCAGGATTGGTTCAGGCGGGACGGGCTGACATTGTCTATACTCTGAACAATCAGACATTCGCTGGGTTCAACTTCAACAACTTCGTCGACTACTCCGCCGGGACGGTGTCGGGCACGTTGACGGGTGCGTCCATCAATGTGACGTTGAACGCCAGCGTGGATTACACCTACGCCGACGACCTGAGTGTCTACGTTGACATTGAGCCGATCTCTAACAATGGAAAACTTCAGGTCGGAGGCTTCTCCAACCTGAGTGCGACCCAGCGTTATTATTGGCCAAATGGGTATTCGAACGCCCCCGGAACCACTTCGATCGGTTCTGTGACTCTCACCACCCCACTCAGCTTTTCCGGCGACAAGTCTGTCGATGGAACCATCTGGATTGGCAATGGATATGGTGCCTCGGGCACCTCCGGAACCTGGACGGGCACGGTGACTCTGCACGGGTTGACTTACACCCCAAACGGTCCTCCTCCCGCAGTGCCGGAGCCGACCACCCTGGCGTTGCTGGCCACGGGTGCCCTCGGGCTGTTCGCACGCTTTCAGTGGCGTCGCCGTTCGACCCCTTGAGCTGTTGATGCCGCCGAGACGATAGGGCTGACAATCGGCTGTCGATCAGCCCGTTGAGATTGCCCAGGTTCGAGGGAGAGTCTGAGACTTTCTGCTCTGCTTCGACGAGTTGATTCCAGGATTTCCCAGAGGCAGCTTTCGCAACCGCGAAGGCTGCCTCTGTTGTTTCGCTCAAATTCCGGAATGTTCACTGCCGGCCGGTCGGAGGGCTGGTTGTGGCAGGTCTCCGTGAACCATCCAGTCTATCTGACCATCCCGAAAGCCTTCCGGACGGGTCTGCTGATCGGGCTCATGCCACGCACCGGGAATTGACAACACCCCACAGGTGGCGGGACATTCAGTCGGCGATTGTGTGACACGCAACCGCGGTCGCATGGTGTGACCCCTTGTTCCGATCCTTAGCCCAACCTGCCATGCCCGCCGAGACGGAATACCAGCAGTTGCTTCGTGAGGCGATGGGTGCGCACCGCCGGGGTGAGACCGACGCGGCCCTGCAACTGGCCGGTCAATGCATCGCCCTTTCGAGAGGGGCCGACGCCGGGGGCTATGTGGTGTCCTGCGAGGCGCTCTTTCGTGCGAGCCGACTGGACGAACTGCGGGATTTTCTCGACCTGGCGCCGGAGTACTCCGCCCAGCCGCATGGGCAGTTGATGCGCGCCCGACTGGCGCGGCGTGAGAACCGGTTCGCTGAAGCCGAAACGGTGTTGAGCGCACTGGTGCAGCATCCGCAACAGACCCCCGCGCGGCGTGTGGCCAGCTTCGAGCTCTGTCTGCTGCTCGATCGCCAGGGACGGTACCGCGAGGCCTGGCAGGTCGCCGTCGCAGAGCATGCCCGTAGCACCCGCCCCTATCCCGTCGACTCTCTCGTGGCCCCTCTGCAAAACACGGCCGCCGCTCCGGCCGAAGAACTGCGGCAGCTCCCCCGGGCCACGAACCCCCTGCCCCACACCGCCTGCTTTCTCGCACTTCCACGCAGTGGTACGACCCTGCTGGAACAGATGCTCGACTGCCATCCCCGCATCCGGGGGGTGGGGGAACTTCCCCTGCTGGGGCCGTTCGGCGACCAGCTCGCCCAGGCCGGGGGAGGTTGGCCGATTGGCGCCGCCCGGGCTTCGCGTCCGCTGCTCAACCGCCTGCAGGCACAGTACCGCGAGGCCTGTCGTGTGTCCCTCCAGCTCCCCGACCCGATCTGGACCCTCGACAAGACCGTCTTCCCGATGGCCCAGCCCCTGGTCCTCGCAGCCGTGCTGCCGGGAGTGAAGGTGGTGCGGCTGACACGTCAACCACGCGACAATGCCATCAGCCTGCTGCTCAACAACTTCGACCCGAGCTGGGGCTGGACCGGATCGCTGGAGTCCATCCGGCAGGTGATCGCGGCCGAGCGGCGTTATGTGCCCGCTATTCTCGACAAGCTGGGTCTCGCGGTCCGCCAGATCCGCTTCGAAGACCTGGTCGCTGATCCCGAATCGGTGGTGCGTCCCCTGTTGGCCGACTGGGACCTCGACTGGGACCCCTCCGTCCTTCGGCCCGAATCCAATTCACGAATCGTTCATACCCTGAGCCACGAGCAGGTCCGGCAATCGATCAACCGGCAGGGAATCAATCGCTGGAAGAACTATGAATTCGCATTTGGCCCCGAGTGGGACGATCTCGAATGATCGCCCCCCGCGCCGCTCAAGTTCATCGGGTTCGTCCAGACCCTGCCAGGATCGTCGCGGAAGGCGACTGCAATCTGGCGATCAACTCCCTATCATGCAGTCTTGCATGAGGCTGCCCGGCGTCGATGGAAGGGGGTGGTCTTGCTGTCTTGCAGGATGCCCCACCGTGACCGACGAGCGTTCTTCGTCTCGACCTTCTGCCGAGCCCCACCCCCCGGTCGCCGCGGCGGCCTCGGAGGTGTCTCGTGCGCCAGGCCCCCGGCCGCGTCCCCCGCTGCGTGGGTTCGCAAAATGGGGAGTCCACCTGCTCTGGCTGCTGCCGGTGGTGGGGGTGGGACTGTTCCTGTTGAATGGCCTGGTGCTCGCCCGGGGGAACCGGCCGCAGTACGCGTTGACCATGGCCCCGGCCCTGGTCGAAGAGACCCCCTGGCAGAGCCGGACGATCAAGGTGCTGACCTGGGATCTGGGCCAGTGCGGTGCCCGCCCCCCCGGCCTGCAATTCGCCTCCAAAAGCGCAGTTCGCGACCGGCTCATCGCCATCTCGGAGGTCATCAACCGCGAGCAGCCCGATCTGGTGGTGCTGCTCGACGGGCTGACCGAGTTCACCCTGTGCGACATCAACCAGCCCCGCTCGATTGCCGAGGCGACCGGCATGCACTGCTGGGCCTACGGCGAAAACTTCCAGGTGGGGCTTCCCTTCCTGCGCGTCACCGGCGGGCACGCGATTCTCTCGCGACGGCCGCTGCAGGTGCTGGGGAATTTCGACCTCCCCCGGGCAGCACCGTTCTGGAGTGTCGATCCTGCCCGACGGTCGTTGTGGTGCCAAGTCGACATCGATGGCCGACTCGTGCGGCTGGGGGCGATCCGGCTGTCTGAGGAATCGGCCGAGGTGCGCCTCGCCCAGGCCCGCTGGCTAGTCGAAGCCACCCACGGAGAACCGTCGCTGCTGGCGGGAAACTTCCAGGCGGAACCAGACGAGCCGGCGTTCGAGCCCCTCTTCGCGGCGAACCTGTGGAGCGCTCCCCGGTCGGAGCCCGCCACATTTCCCGCCCGGGAACCCCGCCGCCGCCTCGACCAGGTGCTGGCACCGGCTGGGTGGGAGCTGCTGCGGGAAGAGGTGCTCGAGACCAACCTGGTGCGTCATCGGCCGGTGGTGTGCGAATTTCGCCTCCCCGATCTTCCCGACAAGCCCTGAAACCGGTAGACGGCGGCCACACCTCCCAGCGACTATGATGCCACCCGGTGGCCGCGACCTGCCCAGGTGGATCGTCCCACCGGTCCCGGCAGGTGCCGTTCTCAACCTGGCTCTCCCCTTCGAACCCCGGAATTGCTTCGATGCACTCTCCCGACCATCAGCCGTACGTCCCCGACGAGGCCGACGTTCCCGAGTTCACCCTGGGACCGCTGCTGCTGGGCTCGATTCTGGGAATCATCTACGGCGCCTCGTCGCTGTACCTGGTGCTGAAGGTCGGGATGACCGTCTCGGCTTCGATTCCTGTCGCCGTGATGTCGATCACCCTCTTTCGGTTCTTCTCAAAACTGCTGGGGAAGCGCCCGGCGACCATTCTCGAAAACAACATCGTCCAGACCACCGGTTCGGCGGGTGAATCGATCGCGTTTGGCGTCGGCGTCACCATGCCCGCGGTCATGCTGCTGGGCTACGACATGGAAATCACCCATGTGATGCTGGTGGCCGTGCTGGGGGGGCTGTTGGGAATTCTCATGATGATTCCCCTGCGCAAAGCCCTCATCGTCCGGCAGCATGGCACGCTGAAGTACCCCGAGGGGACCGCGTGTGCCGATGTGCTGATCGTCGGCGAAGAAGGGGGCACCCAAGCGAAGACCGTCTTCGGCGGGTTTGGACTGGCCTTCGTCTACCAGTGGCTGATGCAGGCGTGCAAATTGTGGAAAGACGTCCCCGAGGGACCGCTGCCGTTTCTCAAGGGGGCGAGCGTGGGGGCCGAGGCTTCCCCCGCCCTGCTGGGGGTCGGCTACATCATTGGCGCCCGCACCTCGTGCATCATGCTGTCGGGGGGCATTCTGGCGGCCCTCGTGCTGACTCCCGCCATCAAGCTGTTTGGCGATGCACTGAACGAGCCCCTCTTCGCCGAGCTGATGGTCAAACCGCAGTTGATTCGCGACATGGAGCCGGGGGATATCCGCAAGAATTACATCCTCTACATTGGGGCCGGGGCAGTGGCGACGGGGGGCTTGATCAGCCTGTTTCAGGCCCTGCCCCTCATCTTCGGATCGCTGCGGTCGGGACTGGGCGATCTGGCCTCGGGAGGTGGAGACGGCCACGGCCAACGGCGGACCGAGCGCGATCTGCCGCTCTGGCTGGTGGGCCTCGGCTGCCTGGGTCTCATGGCGGCCATCGTGCTGGCTCCTTCCCTGCGGATGAACTGGGTCGGCAGCCTTTTGGTGGTGCTGTGCGGGTTCTTCTTCGCCACCGTGTCGTCCCGGCTCACAGGGGAAATCGGCTCGTCGTCGAATCCGATCTCGGGAATGACCGTGGCCACCCTGCTGCTGACCTGCCTGGTGTTTTTGCTGCTGGGCTGGACGACTCCCACCGACCGCGTCGCCGCCTTGTCGGTGGCCGCGATTGTCTGCATCGCCGCTTCAAATGCCGGGACGACCTCGCAGGATCTCAAGACCGGGTTTCTGCTGGGGGCCACCCCGAAGTGGCAGCAATGGTCGATCTTGATTGGGGCCCTCACCTCGGCCCTCGTCATCGGCTGGACCCTGGTCAAACTGAATGACGCCGGGACTGTCTACTCTTCGAAGGATCTGCCGTCGGTGGTTTTGCCGGGCGAACTGGTCACTTCTTTAGGCCGGCGGGAACGGGCGAACGGCCCGGGACTGACCGACACCACCGAGTACCGTGTCTGGCATGCCCTCACTGGCAACGCGCAGGGAGTGCCGCAAGGGAAGTACCTGGTCCGCGAAGACGGCACGCTGGCCTGGTTCGTCGATCCCTCGATCAATGGATTGCTCACCACCCATGACGACGGCTCCCCCGCCGGGAAGTTCGACGCCCCCAAAACCCGCCTGATGGCGTTGATCATTGATGGCATCCTCAACCAGAAGCTGCCGTGGGGCCTCGTGCTGATCGGTGCGTTCATCGCCGTCGTGATGCAGTTGGCGGGGGTTCCCGCCCTGCCGTTCGCCGTGGGGGTCTACCTGCCCCTGTCGGCTTCGGTTCCCGTGTTTCTGGGGGGCATGGTTCGCGCCCTGGCCGATCACTTCACGAAGCGCACGGCCGATGAGGGAGATTCGAGCCCGGGGGTACTGCTCTCTTCGGGGTACATTGCCGGAGGCTCGGTCGCGGCCATCCTGATCATCTTTCTGACGCTGATCCCGGGGTTCAGCGGGTGGCTCGACATCGGTTCCCGTTTGGGAGAAGAGTGGAACGCCAGCAACCTGCCAGCCTTGCTGAGCATTGCTTTGCTGCTGATTCCCTTGCTCGTGACCGGGCTGCAGTCGGCGGAGAAGTCTCGCCGGGCAGAGCGGGCCCCGGTCGAGTGAAGAGTTCTCGCCGCCGGCTGCGGCGCGTGAGTTGTTTCCTGGTGTGGCTTCCTGCCGGTCGCGCGACCGGCTGTCATTTCAACATGAGGTGTGGCATGCGTGCGGTTCGTTCGTGCCTGGTGGGACTGGTGGCGGGGGTGTTGGCCCTGCCGTCGTTGGCGGCTCCCGTCCGTGGGGATGAGGGAATGTGGGTCTTCAACAACCTCCCCCGCAAGCAACTCAAGGAAAGGTACGGCTTCGAGCCGACCGAGGCCTGGATCGACCACGTGATGAAGTCGTCGGTCCGGTTCAACTCCGGCGGCTCGGGCTCGTTTGTCTCGTCGAATGGGCTGGTGCTGACGAATCACCACGTGGGGGCCGACACGCTGCACAAGGTCAGCACGGCCGAGCACGACTACTACAAGGAAGGCTTCCTCGCGAAGACCCCGGCCGACGAGCCCAAGGCTCCCGACCTCGAACTGAACGTGCTGCAATCGATCGAAGACGTGACCGCCCGGGTCACGGCGGCGGTCAAGCCCGAGATGAATCCCGGCGAGGCGTTCCTGGCCCGGCGGGCGGTGATTGCCACGATCGAGAAAGAATCGCTCGACAAGACCGGTCTGCGCAGCGATGTGGTCACCCTGTACCAAGGGGGGCAGTATCACCTCTATCGCTACAAGAAATACACCGACATCCGGCTGGTGTGGGCCCCCGAGTTCGACATTGCGTTCTTCGGCGGTGACCCCGACAACTTCGAGTACCCGCGCTACGACCTCGACGCCTGCCTGTTCCGGGCGTACGAGAACGATCAGCCAGCAAAGATCGAGCACTTTTTGCAGTGGAACCCGCAGGGGGCGGCGGCCGACGAGCTGGTGTTTGTCTCGGGGCATCCCGGGAAGACCGACCGGCTGAACACCATGGACGCTTTAAAGTTCCAGCGCGATGTGCGGGCTCCCTACGTGCTGGGCATGCTGCGCCGGATGGAGATCATGCTGCAGCAGTACAGCCAGGATGGCGAAGAGCAGGCCCGTATCGCCAAGGAAGACCTGTTTGGTG
>Ga0315902_10010280_pt1 | contig 12392 bp, 6 predicted proteins | sample LakEriMetagenome_9_FD_203523 | JGI IMG/M metagenome (GOLD analysis project Ga0315902, IMG submission 203523) | Freshwater fungal communities from buoy surface, Lake Erie, Ohio, United States - Buoy 12 MA117 | ecosystem: Environmental > Aquatic > Freshwater > Lake > Lake biofilm | place: USA... | reverse complement strand
CGCCGCCGCGGTGATCGGATGAAACGCCCGCACCGCCGCCGTACTCACCGGCTCAGCCTGATCCGTATAGACATCGACGTCGACGTGCCGGGCGAGTGCCTCGACGCACCGGAGCGAATAGTCCGCCACGCCGGTGCGGTCCGGCGGGAACGGCGTGACGAACGCGATCGACCGCCGCCGGGGCCGCGGCACGGGGCGATCGACCCCGGCGGGGAGAAACCTTCGTGCGAAGGCCTCCCAGAATCGATCGCCGACGGCCCTGGCGGTGAAGCGGCCCGCGACGGGACGCTCCGCGGCCGCGAGCCGCGAACGCTCCGTCGGGGAGTCGAGCACGGCCCCGAGAATCGTCGCGAGCCGGTCGGCATCCTGGGGGTGGAACCGCACGCCGGGATCCGCGAGGAGCTCGCGGTGCACGGGAATGTCCGACGCCACCGCCAGCCCCCCCGAGGCGATGCACTCGATGATCGGCAGCGAGAAGCCCTCTGCCCGCGACGCGATCACGGTCGCCCGGGCATGGACGTGCCAGTCGGCGAGTTCGTCGTCACTGAGCCGATCGAGAAACACCAGCCCGCCGGCGGCGCCGCCACAGCGAGCCCGAACACGCTGCCGCCAGTCCTGCGGGTAGCCGCCGGCGATGGCGAGCTGGAGCGTCGTGCGCCCCGCGGCCCGCAGGGCGGCGAACGCCGCCACGGCCGCGTCGAGGTTCTTGCGCTCGTCCGGGCCGCCGATGAACAGGATCGAGACGTCGGCCGCCGCGTCGGGGCGTCGAGCGGCGCCGCCGCCGAGGCGACGGGCGAAGGCGTCCCGGAGGGCGACGCCCGTGACATCGATCCGTGACGCGTCGATGCGGTGGCGTCGGGCGAGTTCGTCGGCCGCGTGCTGCGAGATCGGGAAGAAGGCCTCGTACGCAGGCAGCCAGGCCGACGCGGCGGTGTAGCGGTAGAGGGCGGGTCGCGACTCGAGGTAGCGGTCGGGGAACTCCAGCGGGATGAAGTCGTAGACCACGGTGGCGGCCCGCACGTCGGCCCGGTCGAGGAGCCGCGCCGGCGGCCGCGTGTCGTGCGTCATCGGCGAGAGGCAGAGGAACACCGAGCGTGCGCCGGGGTGGGCGGCGAAGGCAGGCCTCAGCTCGCTGCACGCCGCCACGACGCCGGGGGCGGGCGGGGGTTGCTCGGGATCGACGAGGCCGACGACGCGGACGCGTCCCGCACCGCGGTCGTGGAGCGTCGCGAGCAGGAACTCGGCGTGTGAACCGATGCCGCGCCCGGCGTAGAGCGGATCCTGCAGGCTGCGGATGTCCGCAAGCACTTCGATGCCGTCGGCCCGCCGCTGCATCACGCGGCCTCGCTCCGCGGCGCGGCGGCCGTCGCCGGCAGCCTCCCCGCTCCCAGGAGCGAACGGACGAGCCGTTCGGCCTCGGTTCGCCCCCCGGTGATCGCCGCCTCCACGGCCGCGTCCGCCGGATGACCATCGGCCCGTCGCCGTAGTTCCGCCCGCGCAAGCGCCACGAGCAGCTCCTCGTAGTCGTCGCCCATGCGGGGGTCGGCGGCAGGCTGCAGGCCGGCTGGTGGCTGGTCCTCGCGACGCCCCTTGAAGCGGCGAAACAGCGGCCGCAGCCGGCGACGCTCGAAGCGGCGAAGTTCCTCCCGGATCGATCCCATCGGCGGGCTCCGCTGGAGCACCCGGGCCGGGGTGGCCGGGTTGGGCCGCAGACGGTACCACGGAGGCGAGGGCCGACACAGGCCAGTTCAAGGCCGGAACACGGCCCACCTCGGCGGCCACGCGGCCTCCGCCCGGCAGAAAAAAAGACGGGCGACATCTCGGGGATGCCGCCCGTCTCGCTATGCGTCGATTGTCACGCTGAGCCGCTGCGGGCTCAGCCGGAGACCATCGCCTTGAGGTTCTTGAGGGCCCGCACGCGGACCTTCACGCTCGCCGGCTTGGCCGGACGGTCCTGCAGCTCGCCGGTGAAGGGGTTCTTGACGCCCTTCTGGGCCGGACGGGCCGGCACCTTCCGCCGCTCGATCTTCACCAGACCGGGGATCGAGAACACGCCGATGCCCGAGCCCTTCAGCGACTTTTGGATCTCGGTCGTGAGTGCCTCGAGCACCGCCACGACGTCCTTCTTCGGAAGGTTCGTCGTCTCGGAGATGCTTCGCATGATCTCCGTCTTCGTCATCGGCTTGCTTCCCGACTTCTTCGCCATCGCCAGTTCCTCCGAAAGTGAGTCCAGGTTCGTGTGCGGCAGAAAGCCCGCCGCGTCATGAAAATCTCGGCTGAAAACGCCGAACGAGGCCCGATTAGACTTTCCGGGTTTCAAAATGCAAACCAGAAAAACCCGCTTGGAGCCGGGAAACAGGGGGTCCGGCGGCGGCATCCGGGCGGGCTTCATGCCCCTGAGTGCTGAGAAATCAGCGTTTTAGAGGGTATTTGGCCTGGTTTCGCGGCTGGGCCCGACGTCGGGGTGACGGCCCAGCCCCCGTGCGGCAGCGGCGTTCCCGACCGGCTCCAGTCGGCCGGGGCAGGCGTGGAGCCGGCGGGCCAAGCGCGTGGAATACCGTGCTGCGGACGGGTGTGGCGCTTGAGTGGTACGATCGCTGAGTCGCACCGGGATCGTCGTCCAGCGGACGCCGCGCTGCCATGAACCGTGCCCTGAACCGTTCCCTGTTCAGCGTGTGCCGCCGGCATGCCGTCGTCGCCCTGCCGGTCCTCGTGGCCTTGTGCGGCGTGTCAGGAATCACACCCCGGCTCGCCCTCGCACCTCGGGTCGCCTTCGGCCAGGAGGCGGAGGTGGACTCGCCCACCACCGACGACGCCCGCGATGACGCGATCGACGATCACACACTGACGCTGCCGGCTGATCGAGTCCTCGAGCGCGAGTTGGAGCGGGCGCAGCGGCTGCTCGAGCGGGCGGATTGGTCGTCGGCCGTCGTCGTCATCGACGGCATTCTCGAAGGCACCGCCGACGCCTTTCTCAACGGCGTGGGTCGCGGGCCGAGCCGGCGCAGCATTCGGGCCGAGACGGCGGCGCTCGTCGAGAAACTGCCCGCGCCGGCTCGCGACGCCTACCAACTCCTGTTCCGCGCCCGCGCGGAGCGCGGCCTCGCGGCGGCCCTCGAGACCGGCGATCAGGAGGCGGTGGTGGCGGTGGCCCGGCGCTGGTTCGCCACCCCTGCGGGCCGCGATGCCGCCCTGGTCGCGGCCTTCCTTGCGATCGAATCGGGAGACCTGCTCTCCGCCGCGGGCTGGGTCGAGCGGCTCGCCGCCGTGGAGACCGGGGCGGCCACGCGGGCTTCGGTGGAGACGATGCGTCGCCTGATCGCCGCCTCCGCGACGTCCGCAGGCACGAACGATGACGAGGCTCGGGTGCGGCTCGGCGGTCGTGACGTGAAGCTCCAGAAGGTGCGACCGCCCGCCGCGGACGCGGCGGACTGGCGTCAGCCGGGAGGCGATGCGGCCCGGAACGCGATCACGACCGCCTCGCGACCGCTGCTCGCTCCCCGATACCGGGTGCCACTGACCCGACACGCCGAGGAGGCAAGGCTTCTCGACCGTCGCCGCAGGGCCGCCGCGCCCGACGAGGGGCCGATGATGCCTGCGGCCGGCGTCGTGGTGGTCCGTGACCTGATCGTGACGCCGACTCCGCTCGGAATCCTGGGGATCGACTTCGAATCGGGGCGGCGGCTGTGGCTCAAGTCGGCACGGGCGTCGTTCTCCACCGTCTCGGAGTCGGAACTTCAGGCCTCGCTCGTCCGCGTGTTCGACGACTCGACGAGCGGCTGCCTCTCGAGCGACGGTGCGAGCGTCTTCGCCGTGGAGCGGCGGGCGCAGCCCACCAGCCGGATCGCCCGCACGTCCGCCATGCTGGAGGATGGTGGCCGCGGCGCGGCAGGCCCGGGCGGCAACACGCTCACGGCCTACGACGTCACCGCGGCCGGCGCGGTGCGGTGGCGGCTGCCGTCGGAGCCCGGCAAGGGAGACGAGGGCGACACGTGGTTTCTGGGCGCGCCCCTGGTGGTGGGCGCCGACCTGTATGTGCTGGTGGAGCGGAGCGGTCGCGTGCGGCTCGACGTGCTCGACGCCGCCCGAGGGACGGTTCGCTGGTCGCAGCCGCTCGCCGACCTTGCGGGCGACGACCCGGACGTCGGTCCGGCGGCGGCCGCACGCAGGCTGTCGGGGCTGACTCCGGCGGCCGCCGATGGCGTGGTGGTGTGCCCACTCGGCGGCGGCGCGGTCGTGGCGATCGATCTGGCCACGCGGGAACTGCTCTGGGCGCATCGCTATGCCACGGTCGATGTCGCGGGCGAGCAGGCAGACATGGCCGGACTGTTCCGTGGCCGCTCCCCGGCCGTCGAGGCGCGGGCGGTGGCATCGCTTCGTGGTCGTGGCCCTTACCCGGTGCTCGTCCGCGGCGCCGTGCTGCTGGCCGCCTACGACGGCGACGGGGTCATCTGCCTCGGGCTGAGAGACGGCGAGGTCCGTTGGCGGGCGCCGGCCCGTGGCCGGGTTCACGTCGCCGGCGCGGTGGAGGATCGGGTATGCGTGGTGTCGGGCGGCGGGGTCGAGTGCCTGGCGCTCGACACGGGGCGGCGGCTCTGGCAGCGGCCTCATCCACAGGGAGTCGGCACCAGCGGCCGCGGACTACTGACGCCCCGCTCGGTCCTCGTGCCCACCGATGCGCCGGCGGTGGTCGAGATCTCGCTGGCCGACGGAACTCGTCTGGGCGAGTGGGTGACGCGGGGAGGTGCGGTGCCCGGCAACCTCGTCGCCTGCCGCGGCGAGGTGGTGTCGCGCGGCGTGGACTCGGTCGACGTGTTCCACCAGGTGGCGAAACTCGAGTCGAGGGTGGAGACGGCCGCCCGCGAGGCCCCCGGCGATCCGTGGGCCGCGTGCTGGCGGGGGCAGATGGCGCTCGACGAAGGCAGGGTCACCGAAGGCCTCGCAGCGCTGCGGGCCGCCGCGGCGCTGCCGGTGCCCGCGGTTGCAACCGGCGATCTCGTCGATGCCCTCACCTTCGCGCTGCGGCGCGACTTCGCCGCGGCCGCGCCGACATGGCGGGAGTGGCACGCCGCAGGCCGCCCGGCGGCACGGCGTCCCAGCGTGCTTCGCGCCGTCGTCGATGGGTATCTGCGGAGCAACGAACCGGCTTCGGCATGGGTCGCCTGCCGCGACCTGCTGGCACCCGACGCGGATGGCGAACGCGGCGACCCGCTCCGCGACCCCGCCGACGCGGCCCTCGAGGTGCGACCCGACCGTTGGCTCGCCGGCCGCCTCGCCGAGGTGCTCTCCCGCGCCGGGCCCGACCTCCGGCAGGAGATCGACGCCGATGCCAAGGCGCAGCTGGCAGCGGTCCTCGCGGTCGAGCCGGCGGGGCTGCGGGCGGAGTCGCTGTGGCGGCTGGCGGCCGGGCTCGGCGGTCACCCCGTCGGCGTCGAGTCTCGCGGAGCGGTGGCCACGCTCCTGGCGGCGGCGGGCCGCACGCCCCACGCGGGTTGGGCGGCCACGCCCCGCTGGCGACTTCGCCACGGCCTGATCGGGATGTCCGGCGAACGGCGCGCCGACGTGTCGGAGGGTTGGCCCTTCGGCGAAGTGATCGTGCGCCGGCAGCGGGGCGTTCCCGATGCGACGGCGATGGGCAGCCAGGTCGTGTCCATCCCGCTCACTGGCAGCAGCGACCCATGCCTGCCGGAGATTGGCGTTGCCTACGACGTCCAGGAGCGGCACCTGCTCGTCACCGATGCGTTCGGGCGGCGGATCTGTGAGCCGTTGCCGATCGAGGCGGGGGGCGCGGATGTGGGGCTGCCGTGGATCGGGCAGGCGTTTCCGATCGAACCCTCGATCGTCGGCCGGCTGCTCGTGGTGCGGACGCGGGGAGGCGTGGTGGCATTCGACCTGCGTGCCCGGGCCGACGAGCCCCGGGTCGCATGGAGGTACTTCGCGCGGCAGCAGGAGCCGGTCGTCGTGGGCATGCACGCGGTCGGCGGCCGCGTCGCCCGCAACGGCGCGATTCCGCTGGGCCGACGAATCATGGAGGCCGACGAGGCGGCACGCGCCGGCATTCAGGGCCCCCCGGCCCGGGCCGGGGGCGTGTCGTTCGCGAGCCCGGGAAGCGTGGTCATGCTCGACACCGATACCGGCGAGGTGGCGTGGGAGCGGTCCGGTCTGCGTCCGGTGACGGAGTGGATCGGCGACGACGAGGTGCTCTGCGGATGCACCGCCGACGGGACGCGGTGCCCCGTGCTGTCGGCCCGCGATGGTCGCCTGCTGCGGGAGATCGACCTGCCCGACCGCCGTCAGCGGATGACGGCGTTCGGTCGCCAGGTGGTCGCGATCACGCCGCTCGACGACCAAGCCCTCGCCACGCGCGTGCGGATCGACGTGATCGACACGCGCGACCGGAGCGTGCGCACCGTGGGCGAGTTCGCCGGCGAGTCGCGGGCGGTGGTGGTCGAGGGCGGGCGGCTGGCCCTGGCCGAACCCGACGGCCGGCTGACGATGATCGACGGTCCGGACGCCGGCGTGGCATGGCAGGTGCGCCTGCCCGGCCTCGGGCCGGCTCCGGAATCGTTTCACGTGCTCCGCTGGCAGGATCGCTATCTCGTCTATGCGGCCGCGGCGGGGGCCGAAGAGCCGACGGCTGGCGACGACGACGCGTCTCCGCTGCAGTCGGTGCTCTCGGTCAGCGAGGCGACACCGCCCCTGCCCGCGGCGGTCTGGGCGGTGGCCGCCGACGACGGCCGTCCGCTGTGGCCGGTGCCGGCCACGGTACGGGGCGTGGGGCTCCACCTCGCCCAGCCGGTCGGGCTTCCGCTTCTCCTCTTCGCACGCCAGAGTCGCTCCGAGAACGGCCCGCGGCTGACCCTGCTCGGGCTCGACAAGCGGACGGGCCACGCCGTGCTCGACGAGCGCCGACTGGGCGTGACGGGGCACATGTTCGTGGGGTGTGAGGTCGTGGGTGAACCGGCAGCGGCGACGATCACGATCCGGGGCCGGCACGGTACGACCCTTCCGGTCACGCTCGAGTACACGGGCGGGCCGGTCGCGCCGCGGCCGCCCCATCAGGCCGACGCCCAGCCCGCCGGCGTCGCGGCCGGCTCCGCCGGATCGCCGCGGTCCGGAACGGGCGCCCGCTGACCCCGGACGGCGTATGATCGCGGCATGAGTGCCCGCCCCGGTTTCCTGCGACGCTCGCGCCTCTGGTGCGCCGCCCTGATCACGGCCGTGCCCGCGCTGGCGTCCGCCGAGGTGGCCGACTCGCCGGCCCGCGACGTGGTCGTCCGCGGCCTGGATTGGCTCGAGTCGAAGCAGTCGCGCCGCGGAAGTTGGTCGGCGAACGAGGGCCGCTATCCGACGGCGATGACGGCGCTGGCCGGCACCGCGCTGTTGATGGAGGGCTCGACCACGGCGCAGGGCCGCCATGCGGAGTCGATCCGCCTCGCGGTCGACTTCCTCCTCTCCCGCTCGCGGGCCAACGGCCTGATCGGCGACCCGGCGAGCGACGACCGCTACACCTACGGCCATGGCTTTGCAATGCTGTTTCTCTCGCAGGTGCTCGGCGAGGAGGAGGACGAGCGTCGGCGCGAGGAACTCGTGGCGGTGCTGTCGCGGGCCGTCACCTTCTCGGGCCGCGCCCAGACGAAGGACGGCGGCTGGGGCTATGTGAGTGCGAAGGACGGCCAGGACTTCGACGAGGGCTCCACGACGATCACGCAGGTGCAGGGCTTGCGCGGCTGCCGCAACGCGGGCATCCCCGTGCCACGCGAGATCATCGACCGGGCGATCGGCTACATCCACCGCTGCACGATGCCCGACGGCGGCGTGCAGTACAGCTCGAAGGGGGGCGGCGGGCGACCGGCGATCTCGGCGGCCGCGATCGCCTGCCTGTTCAACGCGGGCGAGGAGGACGACACCCACGTGCCGAGGATGCTCTCCTACGCCCGAAAACACCTGGGCTCGATCTCCAACAACAGCTTCGGCCACTGGCACTACGCCCACTTCTACTACGCGCAGGTGATGTATCGTCAGGGTGGCGACGACTGGCACGACTACCGTGGACAGGTGGAGCGACGGCTCGTCGCCGAGGCGCAGGCCGACGGCGACGGTCGCTTCTGGCCGCAGGGCTACATCGGCCCCGTCTACACCACGGCGAACAACCTCGTCATCCTGCAGCTCGACAGGGGATCGTTGCCGATCTTTCAGCGGTAGCGCAGCCCCGGCCACGATCACAGCCGCCACCTTCCAGGAGCCCGCCCCCATGCCGACGACCTCCCCGCTCGACCGCCTGCACGAGGCCCGCGACCGGATCCTCGAGCAGCTCTCCCGGGTCATCGTGGGTCAGGCCGACGTGATCGAGGAGCTGCTGATCTGCCTCTTCAGCCGTGGCCACTGCCTGCTCGAGGGCGTGCCCGGCCTGGCGAAGACGCTGCTGGTGAGCACGGTCGCGCGGAGCCTCGATCTCACCTTCAGCCGCATCCAGTTCACGCCCGACCTGATGCCCGCCGACATCGTGGGCACCGACGTGCTGGAGGAGGATCGCGCGACGGGCACCCGGCAGCCCCGGTTTCTCGAGGGGCCGGTGTTCGCCAACGTGGTGCTCGCCGACGAGATCAACCGCACGCCACCGAAGACCCAGGCCGCCCTCCTCGAGGCGATGCAGGAGGGGCACGTGAGCGTGGGCCGCGTCCGCCACCGGCTCGTCGATCCGTTCTTCGTGCTCGCCACGCAGAACCCCATCGAGCAGGAGGGCACCTATCCGCTGCCCGAGGCGCAGCAGGACCGGTTCATGTTCAAGGTGTTCGTTCGCTACCCGTCGTTCGCCGAGGAGTTCGAGATCGCACGCCGGACGACCGGCGTCCCCGTGGAGGAGCCGCGTCCCGTGCTCACGGCCGCCGACATCGTGGCCCTCCAGCGGAGCGTGCGCGAGGTGCCGGTGAGCGATCACCTGATCCGCTACGCGCTCGCGATCGTCCGGCAGACTCGCGCCGGCGAGAAGGGCGTGCCCGACTTCGTGTCCGACCAGCTCGCCTGGGGAGCGGGGCCGCGGGCGGTGCAGTATCTCGTGGTGGGGGCGAAGGCCCGGGCCGTCATGCAGGGACGGACGCACGTCTCGGCCGACGACATCCGCACCCTGGCGCCGCCGGTGCTGCGGCATCGCGTCGTTGTCGGCTTCGCCGCCGCCAGCGAGGGTGTCACGCCCGACGACGTGATCGCCCGGATCGTCGAATCGACCCCCGCACGAGAGGACGAGCTGTCGCGTGACCCTCGCTTCCAGACGATATTTGCGTCCTGAGACGCTCCGTCGCATCCACCACCTGCAGCTCCGCGTCCGCGACGCCGTCGAGGGCACGAAGACGGGTCTCCACCGCAGCCCCTACCGGGGACAGTCGGTCGAGTTCCTCCAGCATCGCGAATACGTCCGCGGCGACGACCTGCGGCGCGTCGACTGGAAGGTCTGGGGTCGGCAGGACCGGCTCACGGTCAAGGAGTACGAGGAGGAGACCAACCTCCGGCTCACGCTCCTCGTGGACGGCTCCGCGAGCATGGATTATCGGGCCGAGGCGGCGCCGGCGGCACGGCCGTCGAAGTTCGACCATGCCGCGACGCTGGCCGCGAGCCTCGCCTGGCTGGCCCTGTCGCGGGGCGATGCTGTCGGCTGCGGCGTGTTCGACGACCGCCTGCGGGCGAGCGTGCCGGCGCGGACGCGCCGATCGCAGCTCGACGGCATCTGCGGGGTACTTGAGGCGCCGCGGAACGCGGGGGCCGGGGACGTAGTGCGGGTGCTCCGCGACGTCGCCGACGCGCTGCCGCCGCGGGGCCTGGTGATCCTCCTCTCGGACCTGTTTGGCGACCGTGGGGACCTGGTGCGGGGCCTCCGGCTCCTGCGCGGCCGGGGCCATGACGTGGCGGTGGTGCATGTGATGGACGACGACGAACTCGACTTTCCGTTCGCCGGCACGACGCGGTTCGAGGGCCTCGAGGCGGGCGGCCATCTGACCTGCGACCCGCGGGCGTTGCGGAGCGAGTACCTCGCGGGGCTCGAGGCGTTTCTCGCCGAGGTGCGGGGCCATGCCGTGGCCGCCGGCTGCGGCTACGCCCTGGTGCGCACCGGCGAGTCGCCCGAAGCGGCGCTGGTGCGGTTCCTGTCACGGCACGCGAGCTGAGGGGAGCGGGGGCGCATGCCGGGCTTCGACCATCCCTCGATCCTCTGGTGGGGCCTGCCGCTCGCGGCGGTGCCGCTGCTGATCCACCTGATCAGCCGGCTGCGACACCGGGTGGTGCGGTGGGCGGCGATGGAGTTCCTGCTGGCCAGCCAGCGGAAGACTCGCACGCGGGTGCTGCTGCGGCAGCTGCTCCTGCTGGCCCTGCGCACGTGCCTGGTGCTCGGCGTCGTGCTCGCCCTCGCGGCGCCCCGCTGGCGGCGGCCGCTCGGGAGTCTGCTGGGAGGAGCGTCGCGGTCGCACCTCGTGGTGCTCGACGACAGCTATTCCATGGCCGACCGCTCGGGCGCGGCGGCCGGCGAAGGCCCGACGGCCTTCGACCGCGGGCGGAACGTCGTGGAGCGGCTGGTCGCCGACCTCGCCGCGGCGGCGGGCGGGGACGAGATCGCCGTGGCCCGCTCGTCCACGCTCACTTCGGGAACCGCCGTCGATCTTCTCGCCCGCCGGAGCGCGGCGCCCGAGGCGGTTGCCGCGGTCCGGGACGCGCTCGGCCGGACGCAGGTCACCTCCGGCACCGTCGGATGTCGGGAGGCCGTCGAGGCCGCCGCCTCCGTCATGGATTCGGACGACGCGAGGCAATCCGTGGTCTGGCTCGTCGGTGACTTTCGGAGCGGCGACTGGCTCGACCCCGGACCAGCCGCCGCCGCGCTGCGCCGGCTCGTGGACGCTGGTGGCGAAATTCGGTTCGTGGACGTCGCCGTGGACCGGGGGCGGCCCGGTAATCTCGGCATCGGCCGGCTCGAGGCGGTGGGAGGTGTGCCGGCCGCAGGCGTCCTGATCCCGATGGAGGTGGAGGTTCGCAACGACGGCCCGGATGCCGTCCGGAACGTGGTCGTGGAACTGCTCGAGGATGGCGGCGGCCGTCCCGCCGTCCGCATCGATGAGATTGCCGCGGGGCAGTCGGTGACGCGGCGGTTCGACGTGAGGTTTCCGGCGGCAGGCAGCCACGTCGTCGAGGCGCGGCTGCCGGCGGACATCCTCGTGGACGACGATGTCCGGAGGGTCGCGATCGACGTCGTGGACGGCGTGGACGTGCTGGTGATCGACGGTGGCGGACCCGACGGCATGGCCGCCGGGGATGCCTTCTACGTGACGGCCGCCCTCGCGCCCGGGGGCGTCGCCACCGGACTGCGGCCGCGGGTGGAACCGCCGGAGGCCCTCGCGACCACCGATCTCTCTCGGTTCGACGTGGTCTGGCTGCTCGACGTGCCGCGGCTCGGGGCGGCGGAGGTCGCGGCGGTGGAGCGGTTCGTCCGCGACGGCGGTGGAGCAGTCTTCTTCTGCGGACCTCGAACCCGAGCCGACGTCGTCAACTCCTCGTGGCATCGCGGTGGCGAAGGGGCCTTTCCCGTGCCGCTCGCGGGCCCCGTCGAGCTGCTTCCAGCCGCCGGCGCGGCGGCGCCGGCCGATGTCCGCGTGGAGGATCATCCGGTCGTTGCGGTGCTTTCCGGGCAGCGCAATCCCTTGCTCGACGCCGTGAGGATCGAGCGGTACTGGGCCATCGAGCGGGGGCACGACCTCGCGGCGGCCGGTGGCCGCCGGCTGCTTTCGGTGCGCACAGGCCAGCCGCTGGCGGTCGAGCGCCGCTCCGGCGCGGGAACCGCGGTCGCGGTGCTCACGTCCGCCGCCCCCACCTGGAACAACTGGGCCCGCGGCAATCCGAGTTGGGTCGTGGTGCTCCTCGAACTCGAGTCCTACTTGGCGCGAGCGCGGAGGCAGGCGGAGACCGTGACCGTCGGCGACGCCATCGGTGTCAGGCTGGTGGCCGGGGCGGACGAACCCGACGTCGAGTTCCTCGTGCCGCCCGCGGGCGACGTGGTTCGGCAGACGGCTCGACCGGACGGCCCCGGCGGCTATCGCGCCGGGCTGCCGACGACCGAGGTGGCGGGGGTCTATGAGGCCCGCTGGCGACGGCTCGACGGCACGGCGGGCAGCCGCCGGATCGCGGTGAACGTGGTCCCGGAGGAGGGGCGGCTCGAGAGGGCCGGTCGCGAGCGGCTGGCCGAGGCCCTCGTCGGGATCCCGTTCCGCTACGATCGCGCCGATGCAGTGTCGGCGGCGGCGGCGGGCGCCGCCGCGCCGTCGCTCGCCGGGCCGCTGCTCCTGGCCGTCGTGGCCCTGCTGGTCGCCGAGCAGTTGGCCGCCTACGCCGGCGGCTACCATGCGACGGTGATC
>Ga0315902_10010277_pt1 | contig 12393 bp, 9 predicted proteins | sample LakEriMetagenome_9_FD_203523 | JGI IMG/M metagenome (GOLD analysis project Ga0315902, IMG submission 203523) | Freshwater fungal communities from buoy surface, Lake Erie, Ohio, United States - Buoy 12 MA117 | ecosystem: Environmental > Aquatic > Freshwater > Lake > Lake biofilm | place: USA... | reverse complement strand
CTGTGGAAAAATCAAAATTATTATTTGTATTATCCCATCGTATCAATCCTGATGGCATTCTGGCAGGAGTTCCGAACATGACTCGACCAATGTTACCATTTGGATTCATAATGTGAATACCAGCATCGGCAGAATTTTCTATCACCACCTGCGTTGCAGTACTATCAACATTTGCCCCCGAAGAACCATTAACAATATGCAATCTTCTGCTAGGATTGTCTGTTCCGATACCGACATTACCACCGTTTATAATATGAAAAAAAGCAGCACCATTGGCTTTATTTGAATCATCTTCTCTAAAAATTCTAAATTTATTTGTATAATTATCCATATTCCATCTAGTATTTCCACCAGCTGGAGCTCTTAAAACTATTTGCCCACCTTCACTTGCACCACCTCCTGCATCAACTAATGATTCAATCGCACCATTTACGCTTAATTTCTCTCCTGCAGTTCCTGTACCAATCGAAACATTCCCTGTTGTATTATTAACAAATATGTATCCAGATGTTTGATAATTACCGCCACCAATACACAAATTATTTGCGCTATCAACTCTTAAAACACCAATATATGTGCTATTATCGCTCGTGGGTGCTATAATTGCTCTATTATTTGGAATAACAATTTCACCGCCGTTAAATCCTCCGCTCAAATTTACACTTGGATCATAACCCAAAGAAATTGCTCTGGTGCCGCTATTAATTCCTATTTGCACAACACGATAAGAGTCAGAATATCCAAATCTACCATCTCTTATTAGATTTACACTATTTTCACTATCGATCCATGTGTTAGCAGGAATTCGAATTCCCCCACCACTAACATGAAGTTTTGCTCCAGGACTCGTTGTGCCGATACCGAAGTTGCCAGCGAGTGTTAAACGAGCAACTTCTGTGCTTTGTTGATAAAACCTTAAATGATCATTATATGAAAAAATAACAGCGCCACTACCATCACGAACTTGTCTCCAATAAGATCTTACAGCACCATTGTCAGCAAGTTGAACCTCAGAATAATTGTTCGCACTATTGCCTGTATTGCTTGTTTGAATTCTTAGAGCAACTGCTGGTGTTGTGTCATCTACTTGGAATTTTTCAGATGGATTCGTCGTGCCAACACCAATTCGATCATTAACAGAATCAACAAACAAAGTTCCTGAATCAAAGTTAGAATTTCCTGTTACTAACAATCCACCAGAACTAATATTCAACTGACCAGTCATTGTATCGCCAGCCTTTAGCACACGATTATTCGCTGCACCATATGCACTATTGGCTTGCGCATAGGCATCGAGAGCGCTGGTAAATTTATAGGTCGTCGAGCCATCGTCGCTCCAACCCCACTTATCTGTCACTTCATCCCATCTTAAAAATGTATTCGTTGATGTTCCACGATTGACGATGATCCCAGCATTGAGTGCTGGTGTGCTCGCGACATTTGATAGGAGAACAACATCTGCATCTTCAACAGTCAAAATTTCTGTGTTGAGTGTTGTTGAGTTGCCAGAAACTGTAAGATTTCCAGTGATGATTAGATCACCAGCAAGAGTTCCACCAGAAGCAGAGAGGCGAGTGTTTGCGTCGCTATAAGCAGAGTTCGCTTGTGCATATGCAGTATTCGCCTGATCTCTCGCCGTGTTGGCTTGATCATAGGCAGCAGATGGAGGAACACCGAGTGCCGTTCGCGCTAACGCTGCACTATTCGACCCTGTTCCACCTTGGGCGACTGAGACTACTGTTGTCATGGATCACTCGCATAAATTGTTTTCTTTATTTATAGTGCAATCATAATAAAGGAAACAAGAATAAGCGAGCCACAGAGCAGCGCGATTGCCTTGTAAAACTCCTCGATCGGAGTATCAAAGTAGGTTTTTCCGACTGCAAAACATTTATGCGTCGGAGAGAGCATGTATCCTGTATAATCTACAGCAAGGAACAGTGGCAGATACTGTGGTCCGAATACTGTCGCGAGCAGAGAAACAAATCCTGCGTATTTACTCGAGGATCCCATTGCGAAACTGAATAGAAAACTTAATACAGTTGCAACAGCGAGCGATCCATTATTCTGTACAATCTCAAGCATCTCTTTGTCGAATGACTTGATATAATTTCCGAGAATAATTACACCAGCAACGATGGCGAGAATTTTCCAATCAAACCATTTTGTTTCATGGTGATGATCGCACTTTTGATTCTTCTCTAGGTCAATCGCAACATCATCTTCTTTTAAAACATAGAAAATATAAAACCCTGCTACGAGTAAGCAGGTGATAATTAATGGAGCAACAAGAGTTACGAATTGAAGATAAGACAACCCAAGCACAGCCATCGGAAGAATGACAGTTTTTTCGAGTGGAGACCAGAAATAGTAATGATGCGTAGAAAGATAATCAATGATTCCATAGAGTCTTCGTTTCTCATTATTCGGTGCAATGGTATCTAAGAATCCAGCCGAAACAGTCACGCGACCTTCGATCGGCAACACACCAGTCATTGCACTGATAATTGCAACAACGGCTCGTTTAGATTTAATATTAGTGGCAATCCAACGATAGGCTGGCATGAAGAAGCCAGTTTTCTTTGCCCACGCAGAAAGGACCATGATGATTGCCAGATATGGCACATACCAGAGACCTGCTAACAATGTCATTTGAAATTTACTCCTATACTAATTCTTTGCTCGTCTGAATTATTCGTTTCCACTCTATGTATTAACCAACTTGGCCAAAGCATAAGTCTGCCCTGTACAGGCGGATAAGTTACATATTGCTCACTCATTCCATCTGCTGGAAAGTTGTTAAAAAACATATGTTGATTCGGATTGGAAAATCGAAGTTTCCCATCTACACCATTTGTTTGATAGAAATAAACTCCAGCAACTTTTACATATGGATGGCTGTGATCATGATAAAATTGATCTTTATTGAAGAAATTTACCCATGATCCTTCTAAATTTAATCTATCACCTTGATATTGTAAAGAATGAAGATATTCATCAGCTGCAGACTGTACACATTTTTTAAAGCAATGTAATCCAAATTCAACCACATCATTTGTGTGTTTACTGTTTGTAAAGTCAAAAGAACTGTTAATTCTTCCAGCCAACCCTGTATGTTCTTGTTGTTTTATTTTTGGTAAAACATTCCGAATCTCGGTTTGAATTGTCAACAATTCATCGCCAGTGAAATCTTTAATATAAACAAATGTTGGAAAAATTACATCTATCATGACTTTATATGCTTATAGTAGGCTTCTTTAAGTTTGTTTCGCTGTAATACAAAAGAGAAATTGTCTAAGAATTTTCTTTTCTTTAGCCATAATTCATCTCTACTATTCATATCTCTACAGATCATTAAATATTGTTTTTCAGTTAATGGAATAATTTGACATAGAGGTGTTCCTGCTTTAATTGTATGTTTACCATAATCAACATTCCAATATCCTTGAACATTTACCTCGCTCGAGATACCTGGATCTAGTATTCCGATTGTGCTTTCAAATAAAAACTGGTCTGTATATGGTAATGGAATAAACATAAACTTCACATTACGAGGAGCAAGAACATGCCATGGCGTATTAATTTTTACGATAGATTTTTGACTCCATGGTCTTTTTGGGAGATATTTTGCAACTCCTTGGGCTGTTTGTAATTGAGTTGTATTTCCTCGTTTGTCAAGTAATTCATTTAATCCAACATCTGGAATCGTAATTGTCATTTTATCTGGCGTTGATTCAATATCAGTATCGTGCCATGCAGTTACAACAAATCCTGCTGTTAGCACATCAATGATTCCTGGACATTTAAAGATATGAAGATCCCTCTTATCTGATTTTATATAATCCATTCTGGCTTCTTGAACCCAGTTAGGAATTATATCTTTAGCATTTAAGATCGGATAAGTGTCGGCAACGCCATATACTTTAGAAAAGAATTCAATTTTCATCGCGCTGTGCCTTGTGGGGTTTCATATCGAATATTAAATGCTATATTGATTCGTTGTTTATCAGATTGATTTATCTCAGTCTCGTGAGGAACCCATCCAGTCCATAATATTAAATCACCATCTTTTGGAACATATGCCATTCTTGATACGAAAGGAGAGAATGGATGGCAGTTTTCTAATAGATTTGCTGGATTATAAAAAACTAAATTACCTGTATCTTGACATTGCAAGTAGTAACAAGCAACAAAATGATGCAAATCATGATGATGTAATGCGTTCTTACTACCAGGCTCATTTACATTGGTCCAATATCTTACTTGTGGATTTCTATAATAATTAACCTTATCTTTGTATGTTGGATCAACAAGAGTATAAAACTCAATAGCCTTCTCAGTTAAATCCATAACCTCTTTGATAAGCCAATTATGATTTTTATATTTAAATTCCGAGCGCCAACATCCATAGTTTGTAAAAGCCATATTTTCTGGCTCATTTTCACGATGCCATAATGCTTGGCTTTTCAAATCATCTATTTGTTCTTGCGTTCCGACTTTTTTAACAAAAAGGTTTGCTTCTAATAATTTAAATATTTCCACGCTTCACCACCAAAATATAAAGACCATTCCACCACATACTTTTATCTTCAAGATTGTTTAGAATCTTCTTACTATAGATAGGCATCAGTCCAGATGCCTCTATTCCAGAATCAACTCCCTTGACAACTGGATCCCAGTTAGCATCATCAAATACCAATATTGCATATTCAGCCAAAGATTTACTGTAATGAATAATTGCATCTCTTGTTTCAGTTTCATAATGAGGACCATCATAGAAGAACAAATCAATGCCTTGAATTTCAGATGTATCCACTTTCATCATATTACTATCAAATAATCTTACTTCTCGTTTGATATTCTTCAAAAATGTTTCTTTAGTATTATTTGGTAATTCAAATTCACCACTGGCTGGTTGAATCTCTTGAGACCAATCATCAATACATGTAACTGTGCAGGTATTTGCGATGGCAACTGCTGTTGCACCCAATGCGGTGCCAATTTCAAGATAATTGTTACAGTGTTTAGATAATCCGTGCAGCAATTTTTGAACTCTTGGGGCAGTTAACCCAGGAACATTATATTCAATATCATAGTTCACAGAATCTACAAGCTCTTTTGAGACAGCTAAAATCAATGGATGGGATTTATCAGCTGATTTGGCTTCAAAAACTTTATCGCAAAAATTACAATCCCAGCAGTTAAACTTACAGTTCTTGATGATCTTTCGCCATGCATTGATTGGCTTGTCAACAAGATTTGTTTCTTCTAGATAATCGTTAAATTTATCAAACAATATTTCTTCGCCAGCAGCGTATCTCTTGACAATATCCATAGTTTCATATAATCTACGATATGATTCGCGACCATGCATTTTAATCACATCAACATATTGCATGAGTTCAAGCCAATCTTCGCGCCATGGAGGAAAGTCCGCAGTCTTTAATGGAACAGCAGAATCCTCAACATCCCATTTAGGGCATGAGACTCTTGAAATAACATCATTAAAGTATTGTGGCGTTTTTGATATGCGAGTATTATTAAACTGAAAATGTTCATCCATCATTGGACAATTACCGAGGCAACCCTCATTTGCAAGTAGTGATAATTTAATCCCATACTTGTCTGCTGCTTTCTTGCATTCTATTAATGCATCGCGGTCTCGCATTAAATCTCGATCAAGATTCACATAATGAAACCCTGCTTCTGCTAGTTTAGCAACTTCATTTGCTCTCGTTACATTTCTGAGAATTGTGTTTTTAATCTGCAACTCTGGAAATGCTTTTTGGATTTGTCCAGTTGCAACCCAATGAGTGTGGGGAATTGTTGCAGATCTAATTCCATAATCATATAATTGTTTAAAATTATGAATAAACAAATCTAAATTTTCTTGAGAAGGGCGAACGAGTGTGTTATTAAAAGTCGCCGATATGCGAATACCCAAGGAATTTTGAATGTTTATTGCATTTTCTATCGGGGCTTCAATGTCAGTGACGAATACATCGCCCATAGCGTCCTGAACAAATGGCGGCATTCTGCAAGTAAAATACAAATCATAGATAAATGGTTTGTACTCTTTGCAAAAATTATAGAATTCGAAAAATTGTTTTTCGTTTAGTTTTGGATTAATTGGTATTGAAAACATAACAAACCCATGATATTAAACATCTAATTTAGAACTGGTTGTAATTCCTGCCGCTGCAGCTTGCGCTGGCGCCATAGTCAAATCAAAACGATTATGGAGTAGCGTATTACATTCAAGCATTGATGAACAGGCTTTAATTTCAGTTTCAACAGCCTGTTTGTTTGCAAGCATTGTTGCAATAGTGTTATTGTAAGAAACTATTGCAGCATTTACTTTGTCTACCATCTGTTGGAGAGTGATGCCTCGACTTGTTGCTAACGCTGATAGTAGAGGGGTCGGTGTTGTATTGTCTAAATTATATGCTTCTGCCTCAGCTTTTTGCTGAGCCCAAGTGTTAAATTCGAGCGTACTCACCTGTAAACTTTGCTGCATAAATCTCTTATCATAAATTTCATCTAGCATGTATCGCATTAATGCTTTCATGAAAGCAACAGCATTTGCTTTATCTGCATCAGTTAGATAATACTTGACCTTTTGATCACTAGACTCTGAACTCTCAGCGATTTGTAACTTCTCATTTTGGAGTGTATTGGGTCTTACATTAATATATTCTCTTGGTAAACTGAAAAACATCCAAGCATTTGCTACATCTGCTGGTAATACTACTGGTTTTAAATGTGAATATTCAATAATATCAACATGTGTATCTGGAATGAACCCAACTGCATATGTTAGGATTCTTCCAACTATTTGGACTATGCCTAATTTATCACTGCTGACTGCTTTGAATAAGATATACATCTTCTCTTGCCTTTGGTTCTACGCCCATGAGTTTGGTTAATTCAGTTCCTTCATATCCAAGTTCTAAACTTTTATTTGCCGCAGTTAACATTTGTTGTGTTCGGACTTCATTGCGCACAAATAAATCAGAAGCCAATTGCATGACCTGTTCTTGTTGGTCTTGTTCCAGCATCATAACTGCATCCATATTACCAACACCTGCGCGCCCATATGCGATCATGTCCATTGCTGTTTGTTTTGCTAAACGAATAGTCCAATATTCTTTTTCTAGTTTTTCGGCAACAGAAGGATCTTCATGCACGGCGTCATAAATTAATCTTCCATCTGGAAGTCTGCCTTGTGGAGAATTATTAAATTTATCAATTAAGTTTAAAAACAATTCTCTTTCTTGATATGCAGCATACAACGCATTTTGTTGACGCTTCAATGATCGTTCATACTTCATAACTTCTAATAGATGAAGTTTCTTTTCTGCGTCGCTCTCGGTCGCGTCCATCTTCTCTATTTCTAATTCTTTTTGCAAATATAATTTTGAGTATTCATATTCAAGTTTTTCAACAAGATCTTCTCGAGCATTTAATTCGATCAAATACTGCTTTAATTCTGCATAAGGCGTCATTTGTGCCTTGCCGATAAAATGTTTTGCCTTGAATTCAGGTAAAGTGAATGCTTGATTAATTGCCCTCTCAACCATTTCTTTATGGGGAGGTGTTAAAACTGCAGTATTTGTTACAAGCTCGTTATGTAACCTTGTAAGATCAGGTTTTACAATATCATTTGCCATAATTTATCATCCTTTCCATGCACAGTGACCAGAAGAACTTCCAGGAATACCAGTTCTTACTGAACCAGCTCCAAGTTCAACTCCAGATTCTGTTGCGTAAGTAAATTTCCATCCGCGATTATTTTGCGCACCATCATACATACCCATCATATATTGCCTTTCTTGACCCATATCAAAATTTTCTTCGCCCGAATCGCCTATTGGTTTAGATACGGTGCCGAGACTCGTTTCGGTAGAAAATTGCCATCTAAAAAGATTATATCCACCATTGTAAGTTCCGTTCGAACCGCACCAGCCTCGACCAACTTTACTATTTATACCCTTTTGCTGCGAGTTATTTCCATAAATTGCGCCAGAGACAATCGAATAATTCATTGCGCCTGTTGAAAAATTCAATTTAACTTTTGTTCCGCTATCTTCGTAAGCATATCCACATAACTCATCATTAAGGGTTCCTACTCCATATTGATAACCGTCTTGTCCATCAATAGTAGTTGGACCAGTTTTTGTTGCTAGCATTGTGTTTGTAGTTAGATTGAATATATCCACTTCTGATGAACCACCAGCAAGAATATAAGCAAACTGATGTTCCTTAAATATTGTTCCTGAGTCGTTTCTTGCTAATCTCATATTCCAACTTGCATTTTGCCCACCAGTTGTTTCTGTTGCCATATTAAATGCAACAGTTGTTGTCGTTGTGCCTGGCCAAGCATTATCTGCTCCCCAAACATACCCATAAGTTAAACTGCAAGCACCAGAAGTATACGCAGCACCAACATCTAATTGATCACCAAGATTTGTGCAGACATCTGTGGCATGTGCCATTCTGTTCACATTACGCCATGGAGCAGCATCTTTATATCCTGCCATCGCATATCCAGTTGTAATAACTTGACGAAATAAAAATGGTCTTTCATTGGAAGTCTCTCTCCAATTAGTGCCATCATACATCTCCATTTTACCAGTTGAGGTATTGAAAATAACCTGTCCCTGTGTTGGACTTGCTGGTCTTGTAGTTGTTGTGTACTTTGGCATTAAAAAGCCAGTAGAGTTAATTACAGTATCTGATCCAATTTTAAACGACATTTGTTAACCCTTCCACACGCAGTGTCCAGATGATGCACCAGGAACTCCTGTTCGAACTGAACCTGCGCCCAATTCTACACCTGTTTCAGATGCATATGTAAATTTCCAACCTCTATTATTTTGAGCTCCGTCATAATTTCCCATCATGTATTGGTGAGCCTGACCCATATCAAAATTTTCCTCGCCACAATTAGTGACTGGTTTTGCTACAGTACCCAAACTTGTTTCTGTGGAGAACTGAAATCTTCTTAGATTATAACCACCATTATATGATCCTTCATTTCCAGCCCACCCGCGACCAATTTTGCTGTTAATACCTTTTTGTTGACTGTGGGCAGCAACAATATTTCCTGCTGTTCCAAGAGTATAGTTCATTGGACCTGTTGCAAAATTTACTTTCACAGATGCGCCACTATCTCCCCAAAAATATCCAGCATTCTCATCATTAACTGTACTGCCATTATTTGTGGTCGATGAATCTGGACCAGTTTCCGTCTTAAGCATTGTACCAGTTGTTAAATTAAAGATGTCAATATCAGCAGTTCCACCACCAATAATGTAAGCATATTGATGCTCTTTAAAAACTGTTCCACAGTCATCTCTACTTGTTCGAATGTTCCATAAAGTATCAGATCCAGCACTGGTTTCGGTTGCCATATTGAATGTTGATGTTAGAGTTCCTGCACCAATTCCAGAATTATCGAATGCCCAAATAAATCCTAAAGTTTCACTACAGGCACCTGAAGAATATGCACCAACATAGGCTAATTGGTCACCGAGATTTGTGCACACATCTGTGGCATGAACCATCTTGTTTACATTCTTCCAAGGAACACTGTCTTTATATCCAGCAAGAACATAACCAGTTGTAATAATTTGACGATAAAGAAATGGTCGTTCGTTAGATGTTTCCCGCCAAACAGAACCATCATACATTTCCATCTTATTGATGGAAGTATTAAAAATTACCTGACCTTGGACTGGACTTGCTGGTCTTGTAGTTGTTGTAAATCTTGGTGGCAATCCACCTGTTCCGCCAAATACTTGAGTTGAACCTATAAAATATGACATTAGTTAATCAGCTTGGCTTTGAGTTCTTCAATTTGTTTCTGTTGTTCTTTGATTGCTTCAATTAACAATCCAACCATATTACCATAGGCAACGGATTTAATTGAATCTGGATCATTTGGATCACCCAATTTAACAACTTCTGGTAAAACTTTTTCAACTTGTTGAGCAATAACACCAACGCTCTTCTCTTCAGTATCTATTTTTTCGAAGTATACGCCATCTATATTCTTAACTTTATCAAGAGCATTGTCGATGCGTCTGATATTTTTCTTTACTCTTTCGTCTGAATTAGCAGTTACTGTTCCAGCAACACTAAAGTTTCCAGTAGATGCTTCTAGTCCAGCGATAACGGTTGGGTTGCCAGTAGATGTTCCTGTTTCCCATGTAAATCCATATCCAGAAGAATTTTCAATAAAACTTCTCAGTGCCCATGATGTCACACCATGCCCTGAACCTGGTGATGTAAAGTTGCCATGAGGTCCGCAGCTCGTGACGCCAGTCGCCGCCATGTATACACACCATGCAGAATATGTGCTGTTGTAAAACGAAAGACCTGTGCTGGCGCTATTGACTCTAAAAAACTGAATTCCATTTCTCAGACTAGATACACCACTAACATCTAGCCTTGATGCTGGAGAGTTGCCAATGCCTAAATTACCACCGTTGGTAAGTGTCATCAATGTGTTGTTATCTTCGCGAAAAAAGATGTCACCACTTCCTCTAGCATTCAAGAATGTATGACCACCATTTTGCCACAAAAGAACATAATCATTGCTTGGTGACCATATAGCGTTATATGCACCATATGATGGATGCTCGCCAATAGAAATATTGGTGTCTGAGTCTACATAAACATTTAATCTTCCAGTTGGCGATCCTGTGCCTATACCAACATTGCCGCCAGATTCGACAGTTACTTTATCAGAAGGTGTGGCATCCCAAACTTGACCACCTGCGCTTCCAGTCGTAGCAATTACAAATCCACTACCCTTTCCGCCAATTGTCCAATGTTGATAGGCTTCATTTCTAAATTTAAGACCTGCAACATAACTTGCTCCATAACTAGATGGTTGTAATATTACTCCATCTCCTACAACATAAAGTCTTGACGACGCAGTTGTTGCACCAATCGACACATTTCCATTTGCGTCAATTCTTAATCTAGTTGTATTATTTGTACCAAGATCAAGATATCCAGCACTTAACTGGAATAAACCTGTGCCGCCTGTGTACCCATACAACTCAGTAGCAAATGAACTTGAATCTAATCGAAGTGTTGCAGTTGCTGTTGCTCTTTGAATTTCAAGACCTGAACCTGATGTAAATGCTGGCGAAGAACCAAATCCAACATCACCAGTAACCAACAATCCACCAGATGAAATATTCAGCTGACCTGTCATCGTATCGCCAGCTTTGAGCACACGATTGTTAGCAGCACCATAAGCACTATTTGCCTGCGCATAGGCAGCATTTGCTTGTCCATACGCATTTAATGCATTTGTTGCTGCAGTATTAGCAGTTCCATAAGCATTACCAGCATTTGTAGTGGCAGTATTGGCTTGAGCATATGCTGCTTGGTAACTGGTATTAATAGTTCCGAGAGAAGTATTAATCGTTCCAAATGTTGTGTTATGTGTTGCTAATCCGCTTCGAAGATCTTCAAAGTAATAATAGGTTGTTCCATTATCTGTCCAACCCCACTTATCTGCGGTTTCATTCCACAGCAATGTAACATTAGAAGAAGATCCGCGATTGACTGTAAGTTTACCATCTAGAGTTGGTGCACCAGATGCATTGGAATTAAGGATAATCTCATTACTTACAGAAGAAATAGACTGTGTATTAATAGAAGAAACATTACCGCTGACAGTTAGAGTTCCTGTGACTGTTAAGTTACCAGAAATTGTTCCACCAGCAGAGTCTAGTTTTGTGTTTGCTCTGGTGTATGCATCATTTGCCTGACCATACGCAGTATTGGCTTGACCACGAGCATCGTTGGCTTGCGCATATGCGGCTTGATAGTTTGTGTTTATTGTCCCAAGAGAAGTATTAATTGTGCTGAATGTCGTATTGGTTGTGGACAATCCTTGTCTTAGATCTTCAAAATAATAAGTTGTATTTCCGCTGTCAGACCAACCCCACTCATCAAGTGCTTCATCCCATCGTAAGAAAGTGTTGGTGCTCGTTCCACGATTAATGATCAATCCTGCATTGAGTGCTGGTGTGCTCGATGTATTTGAGAGAAGAATAATGTCAGCATCTTCAGTCGTGAGAACTTCAGTGTTCAAGATTGTTTGATTGCCAGAAACCGTAAGGTTTCCAGTGATGATTAGATCACCAGCAAGAGTTCCACCAGAAGCAGAGAGGCGAGTATTCGCTGCACCATAGGCAGCATTTGCTTGAATATAACTAGCATTTGCTTGAGCATAAGCATCATTTGCAGTACCACGAGCAGTATTTGCTTGCCCATATGCTGCAAAGGAAACAATATTAGCCCAAGTTTGTGCACTAGAAAGATTAATGTTCATAGTGCTCAATGATGTATTCACAGTCTCAAAAGTTGTAT
>Ga0315902_10010276_pt1 | contig 12394 bp, 10 predicted proteins | sample LakEriMetagenome_9_FD_203523 | JGI IMG/M metagenome (GOLD analysis project Ga0315902, IMG submission 203523) | Freshwater fungal communities from buoy surface, Lake Erie, Ohio, United States - Buoy 12 MA117 | ecosystem: Environmental > Aquatic > Freshwater > Lake > Lake biofilm | place: USA... | reverse complement strand
GTCCCATCGCTCTCGATCTCCATTGAAGGACACACGGACCGCTATGGCTCGGTGGCGTACAACAGCAAGCTGGCGCAGAGCCGTGCGGAAGCCGTACGCCGTCAGTTGATGCGCTTGGCCGGGAAGGACGCCAAGGGGCTGGAGTCGCGCGTGCTCGTGAAGGCGTTCGACGAGCAGTGCCTGCTCACGACGGCCGGTGCCGATGAAACTGAGCCGCCGCCAGCCAATCGTGGCCGCATCTCGACGGCCAACAAGGTGGCGCAGGCGGACAACCGTCGCGTGGAGATCTGGCAGGTTATGGACGGTAAGGGTTCGCCGAGCAGCTGCCGCAGCGCGGCCGAGCGCGCGGCCCGCGTGCCGTTCACGTCGCTGAAGTAATCAGCGACCGAAGGCCCGTACGAAAGCACAACGCCCCCGCAGCGATGCTGCGGGGGCGATGTGCTTTACCTGACGCCTGTACCTCACGGAGCGCCGAAATTCACAGTGCCTTGAACTCGTCGAACGGCTGCCGACAGCTGTTGCAGCTGTGAATGGCCTTGCAGGCTGTGGAACCGAACTCGCTCTGTAGTCGCGTGTCGTTCGACCCGCAGAAGGGACACGTCACCGGCGGCCGCGCCCGCGTGAGCATCACCAGCCCCTGGGACTCGGCGCGACCTGGCGGCGCGATCCCGTAGCGGCGCAGCTTTTCCCGCGCTTCCTCGCCGATCCAATCGGTGGTCCAAGCGGGCGAGAGGACGGTCCGCACTTCCACCTGTTCGACTCCGCGCGCCTGCAGCGCCGCCCGAATGTCCGCCTCCATCTCGCGCATGGCGGGACAGCCGGAGTACGTCGGCGTCATCGTGACGACGACCTTGTCAGCGGTGATCTCGACGTCGCGGACCACCCCCAGTTCTACCACGCTGATGACCGGCACCTCGGGGTCCGGCACCCCTTGCAGGATGTCGAACGCCTCGTCACGCGTCAGCATTGCACCTTACCAGCGCGCACCAGGGTGTGCACGGGCGACGCTCTGCATGGTGGCCAACATGTGGCCGAGGGCCTCCGTGTGCCGCCCCTGACGCCCGCCACGGCGGAACGCGGAATCCACCGGAACCATCAACGTGGCGCGCTGGAACACGTCCGCGACCATGCCATTCCAAAGGCTGCGCAAGGCGCCGTGGTCGACGCGAATGCCCAGGGCTTCGACGGCATCATCCACCGCATCGCGTTCAAACAGCTCGCCGGTAAAGCGCCACAGCTCGTTCACCGCCTGCTGCACGCGATCATGGCTTTCCTCCGTACCATCGCCAAGTCGAACGATCCATTCGCTGGAGTGCCGGAGGTGGTACTTGTCTTCCTTGAGCGATTTGACGGCGATGGCCTGCAAGGCTTCATGATCGCACCGCGACAGCTGATCCCAGAGGAGTACGCTGTACGCGTCGAAGAAGAACTGGCGAACCAGGGTCGTGCCGAAGTCGCCATTGGGCTGCTCGACCAACAGACTGTTGCGCCACGCGACGCCGTCGCGGAAGTACGCCAACGCATCTTCGTCGCGCCCGGCGCCTTCCACCTGTCCCGCTAGCGCGAGGAGCGACGTGGCATGCCCGATGAGGTCCAGTGCGATATTGGCGAGCGCAATGTCCTCTTCGAGGATGGGACCGTGTCCGCACCATTCGGAGACGCGGTGCCCGAGCACCAGACGATCGTCACCAAGGCGCAACAGATATTCAAAGAGCGGATTGGCGACCGGTGCCACACGCGGCGCGGCGATGGGGTACGATGGCGCCTTGTTCGTCACACCGCGCGATGCGCCGGACTCCTGTTCCTGTTCAGCCACGATTGCGCTCAGAAAATGCGGACGCCGCGGGGCGCGACGTAGAACTGCGGATGCCGATACGGCTTGTCGTTCCCGGGGTCAAAGAACGGCCCGGCGTCCGACGGCGCCGAGGCGACGATCGCCGTGCTCGGCACTACCCACAGATTCACGGCTTCACCACGTCTCGTATACACGTCCCGCGCGTTCTGCATCGCATGCTCGGCATCCGCCGCATGCACGCTGCCGGCGTGCTCGAACGGCTCCCCGTGCGCGCCCTGGGTGAACACTTCCCAGAGCGGCCACTGGCTATCGGCCAACGGGGCCGTCATCAGGCCGCCGCCGTCGCTGCGCGGGCTCGCTGCTTCTCGGCGTGTGCTGTCGCCGCCGCACGCACCCACGCGCCATCCTCGTGCGCCGAACGGCGCGCCGCCATGCGCTCGTGATTGCACGGACCGTTACCGGCGAGCACCTCGTGGAATTCGGTCCAGTCGATCTCGCCGAACTCCCAATCTCCCGTCGCTTCGTTGAAATGCAGATCCGGGTCCGGGAGCGTGATGCCAAGCGCGATCGCCTGCGGCACGGTGAGATTCACGAAGCGCTGCCGCAGCTCGTCGTTCGTCTTCCGCTTCACCCGCCACTTGAGGAGCTCGGCGCTGTTGGGCGAGCTGGCATCGCTCGGGCCGAACATCATCAACGATGGCCACCAGAAACGGTTCACCGCATCCTGCAGCATCGCCTTCTGCGCCGGCGTGCCATTCGCCAGCACCGTGCAGATCTCGTAGCCCTGGCGCTTGTGGAAGTTCTCTTCCTTGCAGATGCGCACCATGGCCCGGGCATACGGGCCGTACGACGCCTTCGCCAGCACGGTCTGGTTGACGATCGCGGCGCCATCGACCAGCCAGCCGATCACGCCCATGTCCGCCCACGACAGCGTCGGGTAGTTGAAGATGCTGGAGTACTTCGCCCGCCCATCGAGCAGCTGCTCGACCAGCTCGTGGCGATCGACACCGAGCGTCTCCGTGCCACAGTAGATGTACAGCCCATGCCCCGCCTCGTCCTGCACCTTGGCGATGAGGGACAGTTTGCGGCGCAGGCTCGGCGCCCGCGTGATCCAGTTCCCCTCGGGAAGCATGCCGACGATCTCGGAATGCGCATGCTGCGACATCATGCGCGTGAGCTGCTTCCGGTACCGCTCGGGCATCCAGTCCTTGGGCTCGATGCACTCGCCCGCGGCGATGCGGGCCTCGAAGGCGGCGAGGAGGGCCGCCTCATCCGTGGGGCGCGAGGTCGTCTGGTCCATGGCACAAAAGTAAGTACTATGACCTCGGTCGGGGTACTACTTTCCGATTATGTCCAACGGTCACGTACAAGCCCAAGTAGCCGACGGGATTGCCCGCATCGAGTTCTTCCACCCCAAGGGGAATGCCCTCCCCGGGGCCATTCTCCGCGAACTGGCGGCGACCATCACGGCCGTGAGCCAGAGCCCGGAGGTTCGGGTCATCGTCCTCCAAAGCGGCGGGACCGGCCCTTTCTGCGCCGGCGCGTCCTTCGATGAGCTGGTCGCCATCGACGATGAGGCCTCCGGCCAGCGCTTCTTCAGCGGATTCGCTGGGGTGATCCTCGCGATGATCCGCGCCCCGCAGTTCATCATCACGCGGGTGCATGGCAAGGCGGCAGGCGGCGCGGTGGGGCTCATCGCCGCCTCCGACTTCAGCATCGCGACCAATGCCGCCTCGGCCAAGCTCAGTGAACTGGCCGTCGGGATCGGCCCGTTCGTAGTAGGGCCGGTCATCGAAAAGAAGATCGGCCTCGCCGCGTACTCGCAGATGGCCGTCGACGCCGACTGGCGCGACGCGGCCTGGTGCGAACGCCATGGGCTCTACGCCAAGGTCGTCCCGGATGTGACCGATCTGGAAACCGCCGTCGACGTGCAGGCGCGCGCGCTGGCGGCCTTCAATCCGGAGGCCGTGGCACAGCTCAAGCGCGTGTTCTGGGCGGGGACCGAATCCTGGGACGCGCTGCTGGCCGAACGCGCCGCCATGAGCGGCACGCTCGTGTTATCAGACTTCACGCGCCAAGCGATCCGCGCCTTCAAGACGCGCTGACCGCCCGCGGGTGTTGGCGAGCGTCGATTACTTCCGACGCTCGCCCGTGAACGACGCGCCTCCCTGCCCGCCGAAGTCCACGTCGCCCGCGACGTGATCGGCGTCGAGGATCTTCCCCTTGAAGGTCAACGTGGCGCCACCCTGCGTGGTCACCGCGAAGGTAAACGACGAATCCTTCACGGTCCCACCAAAGGGCAGCACGCCCATCCGACCGGATTCGTACGTCCCGGTAATGGTGTCTCCCTTCTGGGTGATCGTGACGGAGGGCGTACCAGTGCCATTCTCCGTCACCACGGCAAACTTCCAACTGCCGGTGAGGTTGAAGGCCAGCTGAGCGAGAGCGACCGCTGGGGCCAAGAGAACGAGGGCCACGGCGGAACGAATCGTGAGGCGCATGCGAAGAACTCCGTGTGTCGTGATTAGCGCTTCAACCCATCGCCGTACTTGGCGATCCCTGGCAACGTGATCGGGAGCGTTCCCGTGATCGGGGTACGCCCCACCAACGCGCGCGCCGCCGCCCGCTGCGACGCGGTCCACGGGCTCCACGCGATGACATGCGCGTCCGTGAGCGGCAGGCCGAGCTGCAGGTACGGGTTGTTGAAGCTCACCAGCACGACCTTGGTCCCCGACGAACGCAATGCGTTCAGCAATTCGGGCAACCCCTTGGTCGCGACCATCGAGGCCGTATTCGTGGCGGCACCGATGTAGCTCGACACGATCACCATGTCAGCCCCCTTGGCGATGGCGATCGCATTCTCTACCGACGCCGGCAAAATCGCCGGATCGGGCGTGATCTTGTAGCCGCCGGTATTGCCCGCTGCCGCACCGGCCGTCGCCTCGGCAACCACCTCTGGCGTAAGCGTCAACGACAACAACCGCGGAAACGCACTACGCAACTCGCCATCGAAGCCGCGCCCCGCGCTGAGGTCGACGCGCGACGAGACCGTGATACTCACCACGCGACTCTCGCGCGCCAGCTTGAACGGCACGAGTCCGAGCGAGTCCCGCACGAGCGTGATCGACTTCTCCGCGGCGGCGCGTGCCGGCGCCAAATTCGCGGCCGTGCCGATACGCGCGCGTGTCCCCTCGATATCGATGAACCGATTGCGATGGAGACCGAACTCGTGCTTCGCCATCAGCAGCTTGCGCACCGACTCGTCAATGCGCGACTCCGTGATCCGTGCAGCATTGACCGCGTCTACGACCGCCTGAATTGAAACCTTGGCATCGGTCGGCATGAGCAGCACATCATTGCCGGCCTCGACCGCGCGCAACGTCGCCTCGGCCATCGTGAGATTGCCGAGCACGCCGTTCATGTCGAGCGCGTCGGTGACCAGGAGGCCGTCGAACTTCATCTCGCGGCGCAGCAGGTCGGTCATGACGCGACGGCTCAACGTGGCGGCCGTATGCGTGGTATCAAGCGCCGGCAAATCGCCATGGAACGTCATCATCCCCCGCACCCCGGCATCAATCGCCGCCTGGAACGGCCTGAGCTCCACACTGTCGAGACGCGCGCGCGAGACGTTCACGCGCGACAGCTCGAGATGGGAGTTCTGTTCGGTGTCGCCGTGCCCCGGGAAGTGCTTGCCGGTGGCCAGCATGCCGTTGTCCTGAAGCCCACGGACGAGATTGCGTCCCATCGCTGCGACAAGCGCGGGATCCTCGCCGAACGAACGCCCACTGATGACCGGATTCTTGGGGTTGTTGTTGACATCCAGCACCGGCGCGAACGCCATGTGGATCCCCATCGCCCGCCCCTCAACCGCCGTGACGCGCCCCATTTCGTAGGCGAGCATCGTATCACGCGTGGCGCCAATCCCCATCTGATACGGGAACGACGTCGCGCCGCCAAGCTCGATCGCATTGGGGAGGAACCAGCCGCCACGCGCACGGAAGGCCGCGCCCGTCTCGAGGTCCGCACCCACCAGCAGTGGCAACCGAGCGGCGCGCTGGAGCGCATTCACCTTGAGGGCGATGTCGGTGGGCCCACCCACCGACACGATGATGCCCCCCAGTTCCTGGTCGCGGATCAGCGTTTCGATCGATTGATACGCCGGCGCGTCGGAGGCCGTGTAGTCGCCGAGGGTCCACACCCAGACCATCTGCGCCACCTTCTGACGCAGCGTCAACGTCTTGAGCACGGAATCCGCCCATCGACGATCCGCCCCCACATCGCGGGGCATGGCGACACTCATGGCGGGTGCGACGGGATCGATGCGCGCCGGTCCTGGTGCGGCGACCGCGCCGTCCGCACGCGGTGCTGGCGTGGAGGAACCGGTCACGCTGACGCGGATACACCCCGCCACCGTGGCCGAGAGTAGGACGGTCGCGGCTGTCATCTGCGCGGACCGGGGGACAAGCGAAAGGAAACGAGTCATGATTGGAAAATAGCAAAGGCCCGCACGATCAGGGCGCGCGACCGGTGATGCCGAACGGCAGGCGATTCAGCGCAACCCGTCCATTGGTCATGACCATCAGGACATCCTGCAGCGTCTCGGGGCGTTCTAGAGGATCATGCTCCAACAGAATAAGATCCGCCTCGTACCCCACCGCCACGCGCCCCGTCCGATCCGCGAGACGCAACAGCTCGGCCGCTCCCGACGTCGCACTCGTGAGCGCCTCGAGCGGTGTGAGCCCGAGCTTCGCGAAGCGGATGACTTCGTGCGCGATCCGGGTGGTGCTTTCGCGGTGATAGTCGGTGTCGGCGCCGGTCGCGAGGCGGATCCCCATGGCATGGGCGCGACGAATTGTTTCCTCGATGATCGGCGCCATGTGCTGCCCGCGCAGCTGCAGCACCGGGTCATCATAGTCGCCGCCCGGCGTCGTTAGGTCCCAAATGGTCGACAGCGTCGGGACGAGCCACGTTCCTTTCGCCTTCATCAGCCGCAGCGTGGAATCCGAGAGGTAGGTCCCGTGCTCGATGCTGCGGACCCCGGCCGCCACGGCCGCGTAGGCCCCTTCATCGCCATGCGCGTGCGCCATGACGGGCAGCCCACGTACGGTCGCCTCTTCGACGACCGCGCGCAGTTGCGCCTCCGAATAGGTCTGCTGCCGTGGATCGGTATCGGGAAGTCCGGCCCGCTCCGTGCCGCGCGTCTTGATCCAATTCACGCCGCGATCGGCATTGATGCGCACGAGTGTCTTGAGCTCTTCGGGCGTCCGGACGCCACGCGCCAACGCACCAAGCCGCGCATCGGCCAACAGCGTCTCGCCAAGATCCGGCGTCACGAACACCCCCGTCGCCAGCACATCGGGGGCCATCACCTGGCCGGCCTTCGCGAGCTCGCGCAGCGCGACATCCTGATACGCCGGCACACTCGCGCTACGCACGGTGGTCACGCCGCTTTGGAGCGCCCGCCGTGCGTTGGCCAGCGTGCTGACATGCGTATGGACATCGATCATCCCCGGGGCGATCCAGCGGCCGCCCGCATCGATGACCGTCGCCCCCGCCGGTACGCTACCGCCCGCCTGAATGCTGGCGATCTTGCCGTCGCGCACGACAATCGTGGCGTTACGCACACGCTGCGCCGTGACGCCGTCCACCACGTGCGCCTGCGTTATGGCGACCACAGCACTCGCCGCCTGCGCGTGCAGCGCCGGCACCACCACCATGCACACCGCCATCGCGGCAACGTGCGACATCATCGAGGCCAGCATTCCGGATTTCATCGTGTGCCTCCCAGGGTGACACCCATGGCTTTCTCCAGCGCCGCACGTCCTCCCACAACAGGGAGCGCGAGACTCGTCTTCTCCACCGACACCGACAACGTCGTCCCGGGACTCGGCCACAACGTGTACTCCTTGTCACTGGAAAAAATCATGAAGCCGATGCGCTTCCCCGCCGCAATGACCTGATCGTCGGGTTCGAGATCGAAGGTCACGGTGACGGGCTGCCCCGGTGTCAGTGGCACCGAACGCGAGAGCGCCTGAGCGTTTTGCGGATCCGCCCACCCGCGCGTGATTACCCCTAGCCCATTGCCACCGCCCCCCTTTTCCGGGAACGGCAGTTCCACAAGCCATACCGAGAGGTTCGCTGCTGGCTTATTCGCCGAGAGGGTAATCGAGACCCGCGGCGTCCCTGATACATGGACCGGCGCCTGCAGCTCCGGCGTGATATACAGCAATCGATGCGGCGAACTTGGGGCGCCCGCCAATTCGCCGCCGCTCTTTGCGACATCATCCACAATCGTGGCAGGCGACGATCCCGACGCTGCCGTCAGCGCCAGCGCACCACCGTCAGCGCGCATGGGCGACGGATACACCGTTACCACCTGCGCCTCGGGATGCGGGTAGTCGGCGTACGCCGTCGGCTGCTGTCGACTCGCGCCTTCGCGCACGACAAACGCCTTCGGATCGCGCTCGACGCCGTTCTGCACACCCAACAGGTAGCGCGTGAACCAGCGATTCATCATCGCGAGCGGCGGCTCCCCACCGTGCCCGCCCTGATGGTAGTACTGCTGGACGGGAACACCGTTCTTGCGGACCGCCTCCGCCATCAGCGTCGTGTGCGACGGCATCACGTTCCAGTCGTTGAATCCATGCGCCGTCAGCATCGCCGCGCGGATCCCCTTCGCCTGCAGCAGATAGTCGCGTCCATCCCAGAAGGCATTCCGATCACCGGAGCGTCGATCGATGTTCGCCGTGATCTGCGCATCGCGGATCTGCGCATTGCACCGCGCCCGCGTCTCCGGTGGCCCGCTTTGCACGAAGTCATACAGGACGTCGACATCTTCGCCGAGGTAGCCGCCCGGGCTGCGCACGAGACCGTTGCTGCGGTAGTAGCGGTAATAGGAGTTGTTCGGCGAGACCGGGATGATCGCCTCGAGCCCCTTCACCCCGGTCGTCGCCGCGGCGATCGGCAGCGTCCCGTTGAACGAGGTACCGGTCATGCCAACCTTGCCCGTGCTCCACGCCGCCCGGACCTCCTGGGCACCGTCAACGGTCGTGTACCCCTTCGCCCGCCCATTCAGCCAGTCGATGACCGCTTTGGGCGCGAGCGACTCGTTCATGCCGCCGATCGTGATGCACCCTTGACTGAGCCCCGTCCCCGGCGACTCGGAATGGACGACGGCGAAGCCGCGCGGCACCCAGTTCCTGACCTGCGATCCCGAGATCTGCGTGCGATTGGCCCGGAACGGGACGCCCGGGCCCAGCTTCCGTGTCGGCGGCGGCGCCCCCAACTCCTGCTTCACTTCCCAGAAGATGTCGTCGGTCCCCACCGTGCCGGCGTAGTACGGGCTCGTTTCATAGACCACCGGCACCCGAAGCCCATCGGCCGTCGGCCCGGGGCGCGTTACGGCCACATGCACCCGATCGCGCTTGCCGTCGAAGTCCGAATCGAACTCGGTCTCGACCCAGAGGTGCTCACGGATCCAGCGGCTGGTGTCCGCGAAGGTGGGGGTCACCTGGGACTGCCCGTCCAGAATCACGTAGGGGGCGGGAAGCGCGGGGGAGGCGGACGGGGCGCCGGATGACGGCACGGCACCGGGGCGGCAGGCGGACACGGCCGCAAGACCGGCGAGCCCCAGCGGAAGGAGGCGCCGAGGCGCGGGGAGGCGGTTCAGCATGGCGAGAAGGTGCCCCCCGAATCGGAGCGGGACAAGGCGGCCCCTACTGGCAAACCCCCGCTCCGTCGATGATTTTCTTCGGATTGCTCCAAATCGGGGGGTTGTTCGTCCCCGATGCGGTCCCCTCCCACCAACCCGGACACTCTTGTGCTCGAGCAGTACGCCCTGATTCTCGCCCTCGGTTGTGCGGCGCTTGCGATCGTCTACGGGATCGTCTCGGCCCGCTGGATCATCGCGCAGCCCGCCGGCAATGAGCGGATGCAGCAGATCGCTGGTGCCATCCAGGAAGGCGCCGATGCCTATCTGAAGCGTCAGTACACCACCATCGCCCTTGTCGGCGCGGTGCTCTTCCTCGCCGTCGGCCTCGGCCTCGGCAGCTGGATGACCGCCATCGGCTTCGCGATCGGTGCCATCCTGTCCGGCGTGGCCGGCTTCATCGGCATGTTCGTCTCGGTCCGCGCCAACTCGCGCACCGCGCAGGCCGCAACGCAGGGGCTCAATGCCGCGCTCAACATCTCGTTCAAGGGCGGCGCCATCACCGGCATGCTGGTAGTCGGCCTCGGCCTCCTCGGCGTGGCGGGCTTCTACATGGTGGCCATTGGCCAGAACACCGGCGAAGAGGCGGTGAAGGCGGCGCTCGAGCCGATGGTCGGCCTCGCGTTCGGCTCGTCGCTCATCTCGATCTTCGCGCGACTGGGTGGTGGCATCTTCACGAAGGGTGCAGACGTCGGTGCCGACCTGGTGGGCAAGGTCGAAGCGGGCATCCCGGAAGACGATCCGCGCAACCCGGCCGTGATCGCCGACAATGTTGGTGACAACGTCGGCGACTGCGCCGGCATGGCCGCCGACCTCTTCGAGACGTATGCGGTGACGGTGATTGCCGCGATGCTCGTCGCCGGCCTCGGCTTCTCGACGTACGGCAACACCGGCGTGCTCTTTCCGCTGGTGCTTGGCGCCGTTTCCATTCCTGCGTCGATCGTCGGCACCTTCTTCGTGTCGGTGAAGCCGGGCGGGAAGATCATGAATGCGCTGTACCGCGGTCTGATCGTGTCGGGCGTGCTCGCGGCGATCGCGTTCTTCTTCGTGACCCAGTCCATGTTCCCCGGTGAGCAGGGCACGTCGCTGTTCATCTGCGCGATGATCGGCCTCGTACTGACGGCGCTGCTGGTCGTAATCACCGAGTACTACACCGCGACTGAATACGCGCCGGTGCGCGACATCGCGAAGGCGTCGGAAACCGGTCACGGCACGAACGTCATCGCCGGCCTCGCGGTCTCGATGAAGTCCACCGCCGCGCCGGTGCTCGTGGTGGCGGCCGCGATCTACTTCTGCTTCGATATGGCCGGCCTGTATGGCATCGCCATCGCCGCGACGTCGATGCTCTCGATGGCCGGCATGATCGTCGCGCTCGATGCGTACGGCCCGATCACCGACAACGCCGGTGGCATCGCCGAGATGAGCCACCTCGGCCCGGAAATCCGCAAGACGACCGACGCGCTCGACGCCGTCGGCAACACGACGAAGGCCGTGACCAAGGGCTACGCGATCGGCTCGGCCGGTCTCGCGGCGCTCGTGCTCTTCGCCGACTACTCGTCGAAGCTGGGTGAGCACCTGGGCGCGGCGGTCAATTTCTCGATCGACGACCCGAAGGTCGTGATCGGCCTTCTCATCGGCGGCATGATCCCGTACCTGTTCGGCGCGTCGGCGATGCAGGCCGTGGGTCGTGCGGCGGGTGCCGTTGTTGAGGAAGTGCGTCGTCAGTTCCGCGAAATGCCCGGCATCATGAAGGGCACCGAGAAGCCGAAGTACGATCGCGCCGTGGACCTCCTGACCAAGGCCGCGATCCGCGAGATGATCCTGCCGTCGCTTCTCCCGCTCGTGATTCCGGCGATCGTCGGCCTCGTGCTCGGTGGTGCGGCGCTCGGCGGCCTGCTGATGGGCACCATCGTGACCGGCCTGTTCGTGGCGATCTCGATGTGCACCGGCGGTGGCGCGTGGGACAACGCCAAGAAGTACATCGAGGAAGGCCACCATGGTGGTAAGGGCTCCGATGCCCACAAGGCGGCCGTCACGGGTGACACGGTGGGCGATCCGTACAAGGATACGGCCGGTCCGGCGATCAACCCGCTGATCAAGATCATCAACATCGTGGCGCTCCTCCTCATCCCGATGCTTTCCAAGGCCTGATCACGTGACATCTTCTTCGCAGCACGCTGCGACGTCACCGCGCGGACGAGAACTCGTCCGCGCGGTCGGCGTTTTGGGGCTCGCCGCCAGCATCTTCAACGTCACCGTCGGCGGCGGCATCTTCCGTCTGCCGGCAGGCGCCGCGGCATCCGCTGGTGCGGCGGCACCCCTCGTGTACCTCATCTGCGCCGCCGTCATCGGCTGCGTCGTGCTCTGCTTTGCAGAAGCCGGTAGCCGCGTCACGATGACGGGCGGTCCCTACGCGTACGTGGAAGCGGTGTTCGGGCGCTATGTCGGCTCGATGGCCGGCGTGCTGCTGTGGATGCTGGGCACTACCGCCGTGGCGGGCGTGTCGTCGGCATTTGCCGAAGGGATCGGCGCGCTGTTCGGCATGCCCACGCTCCGGGTGCCGGTGCTGCTCATGGTGTTCACCCTCCTCGCCTACATCAATTCGCGCGGCATCGAGCAGGGAACGCGGCTCATCATGGTCGCCAGCGCGGCGAAGCTGCTGCCGCTCCTGGCATTCGTGGGGGTTGGGGCCTTCTTCGTGCAGCCGTCCAATCTCGTCATTCACGACATGCCGTCCGCTCCGGATATGGCCCGCGCGGCGATCGTGCTCTTCTTCGCCTTCAGCGGGGTCGAGACGGCGCTGGTGCCAAGTGGCGAGATCCGCGACCCGGCCCGTACGGTACCGCGCGCGCTGGCCGTGGCGATGATCGGAGTCACGCTACTCTACCTGG
>Ga0315902_10010275_pt1 | contig 12395 bp, 12 predicted proteins | sample LakEriMetagenome_9_FD_203523 | JGI IMG/M metagenome (GOLD analysis project Ga0315902, IMG submission 203523) | Freshwater fungal communities from buoy surface, Lake Erie, Ohio, United States - Buoy 12 MA117 | ecosystem: Environmental > Aquatic > Freshwater > Lake > Lake biofilm | place: USA... | reverse complement strand
GGCCCCCAGCTGCAGAATCTCAGAAGTTCCGGCCATAGCCCGCGCTCCACCCGCCGTCGACCGACAGCATCTGCCCCGTAAGATAGGTATTGGCCGGATCGCAGAGGAACAGCACCGTCTCGGCCACGTCCAGCGCGGTTCCCGCCCGACCAAGCGCCGTATGACCGATCATCGCGGCATCGCCGGCGACCAGAGGGGCGCCGATCGCGCCGACGCCCACGGCATTGACCAGCACTGCCGGCGCAAACCGCATGGCAAGCCCGCGCATCCGCGCCAGGGCCGCGGCCTGTCCGACCGCATATCCGGGATGCCGCCGCATCGGCATTGCTGCCATGGCCGACAGCAGAAAGACGATCCGCCCATGCCCGCGCCCGGCCATCGCTGCGGCCATGCGCTCTGCGATCTCGTGCTGCGGCCCGGTCTCCGGGTCCTCGGCGGGCAGGACCGGAAAGGACACGATCAGGATGTCCGGCACGGCCGCGTCATCGGGGGCCAGAAGATGTGCCCCGCTCGCGACCAGCCGCTCCTCGGCCAGTGCGACGATCGCATTGCGATCCCCCGCCACAACAAGGCTCTTGCCGTCGAGTGCGACCCTCACCCCCGCCCCCTAGATCACGAAGCCCGCGGTCCAGCCGCCATCGACGGCCAGGATCTGGCCCGTGACATAGCCGGCCGCCGGCGAGGCCAGAAACAGCACCGCCTCGGCAATCTCCTCTGGCGTGCCCGGGCGGCCCAGGGGGACATGGGCCATGAACTCGGCCGTCCGCGCGGCAAAGCGGCCGTCCGCCCCATAGAACAACGCCCGCGTCCCCTCGCTCAGGACTGACCCGGGGGCGACGGCGTTGACGCGGATTCCCTGCGGCCCAAGCTCAAGCGCCATCGACCGGGTCAGATGCACGACGCCCGCCTTGGCGGCCACGAAGGGGCTCTGCAGCCGCATCGCGGCCAGCCCCACGACCGAGGCGATGTTGACGATCCGCCCGCCCCGCCCCCGCGCCGTCATCGGCGCAAGGGCTGCGCGGCTCATCAGGAACAGCCCGTCGAGATCGACCTTCGTGATCCTGTCCCATTCGGTGACGGGAAAGGTGTCGATGTTGACCCGGTGCACGAAGGAATTGATGCCCGCGTTGTTCACGAGAATGTCGATCCCGTCGAATTCCCGCAGGATCGCCGAGATGCCGGCCCCGATTGACGTCTCGTCCGTGATGTCGATGGCCAGTGCTCGCGCTCTGGGCACCCGGGCTGCGAAGGCTTTCGCCGCAGCAAGGTCGATGTCCGCGACCACGACCGTGGCCCCGTTTTCGGCCAGCCTGGTGACGATCCCCTGTCCGATTGCTCCCGCCCCGCCGGTCACAACCGCCACCTGTCCGATCAGATCGACCTGCACGCCGGGCTCCATCGTTTGGCCCAAGCTAATATAATATCTGACGGGTGTGGGAAACCCCGTAACGTCAGGAACGGAGTGTCGTGACGCCCTGATCCTGTCAGGTTGCGTCAAGATGTTCCGGCGTTGGGTCCAATCGCCGGTCTGGCTGCGTTCCGGAAAGACTGACGATCTGCATCCTCCCCGATGCTGTGTCCTGTCCAGACAAGAGATCGCGGGCGTTGCCGCCGATGGCGTATTCGACAACCGCGACAGCAACAGGAGCGTTTTGCCTGCGGTGCCGTCAGCATCGTCGCGCGTTCGTCGGGATGCGCAGCGCGTGGCGGTCGACAGTGCCGTGACGATCAGCCCAGACGAGCCCCAGCAGCCTTTCCGACAGGCAAAGGCCGCGCCAGCAATCTTATGACGATGTCGGGGCAAACCCCCGTCCGAGCCTGCGGGCGAGCCCCGGGAGGCAGTTGGTGAGAAGGCTTCAGGCTGGTGTCGCGGGGGCAGGATTGAGTGCGTTCCAGCGGGATTTCCGGTCGGCGAGCAGCCTGCCGAGGTTCGGGTCCGGTGTGACGACGGCCCGGATTGGCACCGGTGCCGTAAGGGCTGGATCGGAGGCACCCTTGCCGCTGGCTGCGGCGCCGAGACGTGCCGCGCCGAGCGTGGCGCAAAGATCGGCATCGCCGGGAAGTGCGAGGTCGCGTCCGAGCGCGGTCGCAAGGAGCCGCAGCCAGAGCGCGCTGCGCGTGCCGCCGCCGACGGCGGTCAGCCGGTCGGCAGGGACGCCCGCCGCGCGCTGGGCGGCGAGGCAGTCGGCAAAGAGGAAGGCGACGCCTTCGAGCGTGGCGTAGCCAAGCTGGGCCCGGCCGACCTCGGGGTGAAGCCCGGCGAGGATGCCCTGGGCATCGGGCCGGTTGAGCGGGGTGCGGATGCCGGTCAGGGCGGGGAGGAAGAGGGGGGCCCCCGCAAGTGCGGCGGGGTCGTGTGCGAGGGCTTCGGCTTCGGCCGCGAGGTCGGCGGCGGTGGTGGCGGAGAGCGTTGCGGCCCAGTCGAGCGCGGCGGTGGCGGTCATCACCACACCCATCGAGAGATAGGTGCCGGGTGCGGCATGCGCGCTGGTCAGCACCGCGCTCTGGGGGGCGGGGTGGAAGGCGGCATCGACGAGACAGGCGACGCCGGACGTGCCGATGGTGAGCACTCCGTCACCCGGCCGGGCGCCGCCGGCGCCGAGCGTGCTTGCCATGTTGTCGCCCGCGCCAGCCGCGATGGGAAGGCCTGCACGCAGGCCCCATCGGGCGGCGAGGGCCGGTCTAAGGCCGCCGGCTGCCTCCCACGGCTGGACAACCGGAGGCAGATGGGAAGGGTCCCAGCCGGCAGCGGCGCAAAGCGTGGGGTCCCAGGTGCCGCGGACCACATCGAAAAGCTGCGTGCCGCCGGCATCGGTCGGCTCGCTGGCCAGATCGCCGGTCAGGGCGAGGCGGACATAATCCTTGGTCAGAAGCAGCATCTTGGCGCGGGCGAAGACCTCGGGTTCGTGGTGGGCGAGCCAGATCAGCTTGGGCGCGGTGATGCCGGGGTCGGGGGCGCCGTTGGTGCGTCGTCCGATATCGGGGACGCGGGCAAGAAGTTCGGCGCATTCGGTGATGGCGCGCTGGTCGTTCCAGAGCATGGCGGGCCGGACCGGGCGGAGGTCCGCGTCCAAGAGCAAGGCGGCCAGCATCTGGCCGGACAGTCCGATGCCCCGGACGGCGGCCATCCGGCCCGGAGTGGTTGCGGCGATTTCGTCGAGGCAGGCGAAGGCGGCATCGACCCAGACGTCGGGGTCCTGTTCGGACCAGCCGACGCGGGGACGAGAGACCGCGACCGGGCGCTTGGCTTCGGCGAGGGGGCGGGCGAGATCCTCGAACAGCACGGCCTTGATGCCGGACGTGCCGAAATCGATGCCGATATGAAGGCTCATGGCATCGCCTCGAGCACGGCAGAGGCAGTGAGTTCGTCGGTGACGAAGGTGTCGACCAGACCGAGGCCGAGCAGAGCGCGGACGATGGCCACCTTGTGGAGCCCGCCGGCGGCGAGGATGACATTGGGAATGCGCGCAAGGTCGGGCAGGCCGATGCCGATGACGCGGTCGTTGATCGGGTGGTCGATGGGTTGGCCCTGCGCATCAAGCACGGTACCGAGCACGTCGCCGACTGCGCCCAGCGCCCGAAGTTCGTCCATCGTGACATCGGCGGGAAGCCCGTCGCGCATGAGCAGGGACCGGGTCGAGAGATCGCCCGTCGCCATGGCGATGGCGTCGACGGCGCGGATCTTCTCGATCACCTCGCGGAAGAGGCGCAGTTCCATGATGGTGTCGCGCGTTTCGCGCGAGTCGGCGTAGAGGGGGGCGGTGAAGTAGCTGTGCCGCGCCCCGAGCAGGTCGGCAAGGCGGGTCGTGATCTCGAAGCTGTTGAGGTCCGAGCCCTTGGTCAGGCCGCCCATGACGGAGATCACTTCGAGATCGGGCCGTTCGGTCGCGGCGACAAAGCGGGTCGCGATGTTGAGCGTGTTGCCCCAGGACATGCCGAAGAGACGGACCGCGGGATCGGTCAGAACGTCGGTCAGGACATGCCCGAGCGCGGCGCCGACAACGGTCTGGACGTCGCGCGGATCGGTGGGGGACGGGGCGACATAGGCGCGGGCCAGTCCGAAACGGTCGCTCAGCGCCTGTTCGAGGTCGAAGCAGGCCGCGAAGGCGGTGTTGAAGGAGACACGGACAAGGCCGCAGCGGCGTGCCTCGGCCAGCGCCTTGTTCACCCGGAGGCGGGTGGTGGCGAGCTTGCCGGCCACCTGTTCCTGGGTCAGGCCTTCGGTGTAATAGGCCCAGGCGACCTGCGCGAGAAAGCGCTCTTCGGTATCGACCCGGGGCAGTTTCGGCGCGCGGGCCATGCGCCTATTTCACCGCACCCATGGTCAGGCCGCGCACGAGATGGCGCGAGGCGAGAAGGGCGAAGATCAGTACCGGGATGACGATGAGCGTCGAGGTGGCCATGATCTTGCCATAGGGGACGTCGTAGCCCTCCATGAAGGTGACGGCCATGGCGGGTGCGGTCTTGGCGTCCTTGGGCGCGAGAATGTAGGCAAAGAGAAGCTCGTTCCACGAGAAGATGAACGACAGGATCGCCGAGACCGCGACCCCGGGCATGGCGAGCGGCAGGCAGATCGAGCGGAAGATGCGCCACTGGCTCGCGCCTTCGAGCATCGCGGCCTCGTCAAGGTCGTAGGGGATGGAGCGGAACTGGTCGGTGCAGATCCAGATCACGATCGGCAGGGTGAAGGTCAGATACATCAGGATGAGCGCGAGATGGGTGTCGCGCAACCCGATCTCGCGCGCGATGAGGAAGACCGGGAAGGCGAGCACCACGGGGCTGACGAAGCGGTTGGTGATGAACCAGAACCAGAGTTCCTTCTTGGCGCGGAATTCGAAGCGGGCCAGCGCATAGGCGGCGGGACAGCCAAGGCCCACGGCCAGCAGGGTGGTCGCGACGGCGACGATGATCGAATTGATGAGCGAGATGCCGACGCGGTCGACGAAAAGCACTTCGGTATAGTTCGCAAGCGTGGGCGTGAAGAGCCAGGCGGGGGGAGACTGGAGCGCGACGGCCTGTGTCTTGAGGCTGGTCGTGACCATCCAGTAGAAGGGAAAGACGCAGAAGAGGCAGATCAGCGTCAGGAGCACCGCCTGCACGGCAAGGCCGCGACCGCTGCCCGGTCTGGCATCGGCCGGCATCAGCGCACCTCCCGGTAGAACATGCGGATGTAGAGGCGCGCGAGGACGATGGTGATCGCGAGCAGCACGATCGACTGGGCCGAGGCCATGCCGATGTCGAACTGCCGGTTGCCGACGCGTTCGATCAGGATCGCGATGAATTCGGTCGCATTGCCCGGGCCGCCGCGGGTCATGGTGAAGACCATGTCGAAGAGCTTGAGCGTGTCGGCCGTGCGCAGGATCAGCACGGCAACGAGGCTGGGAATGAGGAAGGGGAGCTGGACGTGGCGCAGGATGGTCCACCAGCTTTTCGTCTCGAGTTGGGCGGCTTCCTCGATTTCGGCGGGGACGGTGGAGAGGCCGGCGAGCAGGACGAGGGCGACAAAGGGTGTCCATTGCCAGACGTCCCAGAAGATGACCCCGACAAAGGCGTTGAAGGGGTCGCCGATGAAGTCGATCGGACCGATGCCGATCCAGCCGAGCATCTGGTTGAAGACGCCGTATTTCTGGTTCATCGTGACCTGCGCCAGCAGGCCGACGACGGCATAGGTCGTCGCCATCGGCAGGACCAGCATGAGCCGTGTCAGCGTCTTGAAGAGGCCGAGACCTGGCCGGTGGAGCAGGAGCGCGATGGTCAGCCCGAGCGCGATCTGGATCGGCACCGAGATCGCAAAGAGCGTTGCCGTCCGCCCCATGGCCGCCCAGAACGTTCCGTCTGTCAGGACCGTGGCATAGTTGTCGAGACCGACGAACTTCTGGCGGTTGACCTTGGTCAGGTTGAAGTCGTGGAAGCTTTTCCAGACCGCATAGAGCAGCGGCACGATGCCGACGAGAAGCAGCGCGAGCACGGACGGGCCGAGGAAGGCAAGGATGGTCCGACGGGGGACGCGGGCCGTCATGGGCGGGGCTCTGCTGGCAGTTTCCGGAGTGTCCGCAGGCCCCCTGTGCGGAGGGCCTGCGGCGGGATGCGGTTCCTGGATTGGCGGCCTTACTGGGCCAGAGGCTTGTCGCCGCTGTAGTAGCCGGCTTCCTCGAGGATGGCCTCCATGCGGGTGCCGATCTCGCGGGCGCCGTCCTCGATGCTGACCTCGCCCAGCATCATCTTGGTGCCCCATTCCTGCACGATCTCGGTGATCTCGGGCCATTCGGCGAAACGGGGCCGGAATTCGGGCACGCCGTCCTGCCAGCTTTCGACCAGCGCGTTCACGAACGGAAACTCGTCGGCGATGCCGGGGGTCTGATAGACCGACTGACGGGCGGGCACGCCGCCCTTGCGCAGATAGGTCTCGGCATTGGCCTTGGACGTCGCCCACTGGATGAAGAGCCAGGCGGCGGCGCGTTCGGCCTCGTCGGCCTGCTCGGCCACGGCGAGGCTGAAGCCGCCGAGCGCGGGCTTGCGGCCGGCGGGGCCCATCGGTTCGGGCGCGATGGCAAGGCAGTCGCCCAGCGTCGAGGTTTCGGGATTGGCCAGCGTCGAGTAGAAGGCCGACCATTCGGTGATCATCGCGACATCGCCCTGGGCGAGGGCGTTCACCGTCTCGGCATGGTCATAGGCCACGATGCCGTCGGGCATGTAGGCCATCAGGTCCTGGCGGAACTGGAGACCGGCCTGGCTTTCGGGCGAGTCCAGGTTCGAGCGGAAGTTCGCGTCCAGGAAGGACCCGCCGAAGGGCCAGAGCACGCGGGCGAAGCTGTCGGCCGACTGCGTTTCGTTGCGCTTGGACTGCAGCGCGAAGGCGTATTTGCCGTCCTTGGTCAGCGCCGGGCCGTAGACGTCCTTGAGCTCCTGCCAGGTGGCGGGCGGGCCGTCGAAGCCGGCCTCTTCGAGCATGCAGCGGTTGTAGAACATCAGGCCCGAATAGTTGTCGAGCGGCAGGCCGTAGGTCACGCCGTTCCAGGCGCCGAAGGCGTTCAGCACCAGCGGGAAGAAGTCGGCGATGTCGAGATCGGGATCGGCCAGGTCCGGGTTCGACGTGAATTCGTCGATCGGGACGATCCAGCCGTTTTCGGCGAAGTTGCCGATCCAGACGAGGTCGATCAGGGCGATGTCGAGGTCACCGCCGGCGACGAAGTCGCGCACCTGTTCGCCGAGCGCGTTTTCATAGGGCATCGTGGTGATGTTGATCTTGATGCCCGTCGCGGCCTCGAATTCGGGCAGCATCTCGCGGATCGCGGCATAGCCGGGCCGGTCGAGAAACACCACGTTGACCTCGGTGCCGGCATAGGGCGCGGCCGCTTCTTCGAGCGACCAGGCCTGGGCCTGCGATGCTGCCGCGACGGCAGCAAGGGCGAGCGCGCTCGCCATAGGTTTCAGCTTCATGTTTGTCCTCCCGTGAGTCGCGATACGAAGCGGTTGACATGCATTTGTATCGGCCCTCATAAAAATGTATAGCTGCGCGGCCAAGTCAACGGGAATCTGACGGGTGGCGGCGGGGAGGAGCAAGATGGCCGAGGTCCGACTTGACGGGGTCACGAAATCCTATGGCGCGGTGCGCGCGCTGACGGATGTCACGCTGGACATTGCCGACGGGGAGTTTGCGGTCTTTGTCGGGCCGTCGGGCTGCGGGAAGTCGACGCTGCTGCGGGCGATTGCGGGGCTGGAGGGCATTTCGGCGGGGCGGATCGCGATCGGTGGGGCGGATGTGACGGATGTCGCACCCTCGGAGCGGGGCGTGTCGATGGTGTTTCAGTCCTATGCGCTCTACCCCCACATGACGGTGCGGGAGAACATGGATTTCGGAATGAAGATCAACGGGATGGCCGCAAGAGACAGGAACGCGCGCATCGCGGAAGCAGCCCGCGTGCTGCAGCTTGGCGACTATCTGGACCGCAAGCCGTCGCAATTGTCGGGCGGCCAGCGGCAGCGGGTGGCGATCGGGCGGGCGATCGTGAAGCAACCCAAGGTGTTCCTGTTCGACGAACCGCTGTCGAACCTTGATGCCAAGCTCAGGGTGCAGATGCGGGTAGAACTCGAATCGCTGCACAGCCAGCTGGGTGCGACGATGATCTATGTCACCCATGACCAGGTCGAGGCGATGACCATGGCCGACAAGATCGTGGTGCTGAACGGCGGCCGGATCGAACAGGTGGGGACGCCGATGGACCTTTATCACCGGCCGGCGGGCGAGTTCGTGGCGGGCTTCATCGGGGCGCCGGCGATGAATTTCCTGCAGATCGAGACGCAAGAGGGTGCCGTGCGCCATGCGGGTGCGGCCCTTGGTGGCATCGTGCCCCTGACAGGCGCCGTACGGCTTGGCATCAGGCCGGAGCATCTGGTCATCACCGATGAGGGAGCCGGCGACATGGATGTGCGCGTCGACCTGCGCGAATCGCTGGGTGGAGACAGCTATCTTTATGTCTCGACCCCCGGCGGGGTGCGGATGGTGGTGCGGGCCGATGGCGATACGCACCTTGCGGCGGGCGCGCGCATCGGGCTGAGGCTGCCGGCGGCGCGGGTGCATCTGTTCGGCGCGGACGGGCGGACCCTGCGGTCTGGGACGGGGGCGGAATGAGCCGGCCCGATGATCTGATCGGCCGGGCTGTTGCACGGTCGGCCCATGTGGCCGAGGTGCTGATCGGTCGTGGTGTGGTGCATGCGGCGGGCGCTGCCTATGGGCGGCATCTGAGCGGGCCGGCGGTGATCTTTGCCGATGCGCGGGGATGGGCGGCGGCCGGGCCGGCGGTGGAGGCGGCTTTCGGCAGGGCCGGCATCCCGGTTCGTGCGCATGTGATTGCGGCCCTGCCCCGGCCGAAGCCGACGGTCGAGCTTGCCCGCGCCTTTGGCGCCGTGCTGGCCCCGGGCGAGACCCCCGTTGCCGTCGGTTCGGGGGTGATGAACGATGTGGTCAAGCATGCCGCCTTTACGGCGGGGCTGCCCTATCTGTGCGTGGCAACCGCCGCGTCGATGGATGGCTATACATCGGGCGGAGCGCCGCTGTCCGAGGGGGGGTTCAAGAAGACGATCCCCTGCCGCCCCGCGCGCGTCGTGGTGGGCGATCTGGACGTGATTGCCGCCGCGCCGCCGGAGATGACGGGCTGGGGGTACGGCGATCTGGCGGGCAAGGTGCCGGCCGGGGGCGACTGGATCATCGCCGATGCGCTGGGTATCGAGCCGATCGACGATGTCGCCTGGCCGATGGTGCAGGACGGGCTGGAGGGCTGGCTGTCGGCGCCGGACAGGATCGCCTCCGGTGACCCCGGCGCGGTGGAAGGGCTGTTCCGCGGTCTGGTTCTGGTCGGGCTGGCGATGGAGGCGCACGGGAGTTCGCGCCCGGCCTCGGGTGCCGATCACCAGATTGCGCATCTGTGGGAGATGCAGGACCTGCGGCACCGGGGCGAGAGGGTCAGCCACGGCGCCTGTGTCGCGGTCGGGGCGGTCGCATCGCTGCGCCTGTTCGACTGGCTCTTGCGGCAGGATCTCGGGCGGATCGAGCCGGCGGCCGTGGCTGCGGCGGCGCCGACCTGGGACGCAAAGACGCGCGAGATCGGGGAGCTGCTGGGCGAGGGTGGGATCGCCTCGCGTGCGGTCGAGGAAACGGCGGCCAAGCATGTGGAGGGGGCGGTGCTGGTGCAGCGGCTGGAGCATCTTCGCGCGCTCTGGCCTGATCTGGCGCGGCGCCTGTCGGGCCGGCTTTGGCCGGCGGACCGGATGGTGGCGCATCTGCATACGGCCGGAGCGCCGGCGGACCCGGCCGAAATCGGGCTCGGGATGGCCGATCTGCGGCGCGCCGTGCTGGCTGCGCGGTTCCTGCGCAGCCGGTATACGGTGCTCGATCTTCTTGAGGAATGCGGTCTTCTGCAGCGCGCCGTGGCCGAGGCGCTGTCGGACAGGCAGCAGGCAAAGGTGGCGGAATGACCGATCTGGCAAGGCTGGCGGCGGGGGCCGCCGAGGAGATTCGCGCGGCGACGGCCGGTGTGGACCCGGCGCAGATGGAGGCGCTGATCGCCGCGCTGGCGGGGGCGCGGCGGATCGCCCTGCATGGCGTCGGGCGCGAGGGGCTGATGATGCGGGCGCTGGCGATGCGGCTTTATCACATGGGGCTGGATGCGCATGTGGTGGGCGACATGTCCTGTCCGCCGCTTGGCCCCGGGGATCTTCTGGTGGTGAGCGCGGGGCCGGGCGCGTTTTCGACGGTGCTGGGGCTGATGGGTGTCGCGCGCGGCGCGGGTGCGGCGATTGCATGCGTGACCGCCCGGCCCGAGGGTGCGGCACCGCGCGGGGCCGATCATGTGCTGGTGATTCCGGCGCAGACCATGGCGGATGATCGGGGTGCGGCGGCGACCTCGATCCTGCCGATGGGATCGCTGTTCGAGGGGGCGCAGTACCTGACCTTCGAGCTTCTGATCCTGCGGCTGCGCGACAGGCTGGGCGTGGCGCCAGAGGCGATGCGCGCCCGGCACACGAATATGGAATAGGCCGATGGGCTGGCAGGACCGCTTTTCGCTGGCCGGACGCAAGGCCATGGTCACCGGCGCCTCGAAGGGGATCGGCGCCGAGATTGCCCGGGTGTTTGCCGATGCCGGCGCCGATGTCGTGGCGGTCGCGCGCGGTGCAGAGGGGCTGGAGGAGACGGCCGGGGCCGTCCGCGCGCTGGGCCGGCGTTGCCTGACGGTGGCGGAAGACCTTGGCTTGCCGGAGGGGCCCGGGCGCGCGGCGCGGGCCGCGCTGGAGGCCTGGGGGACGATCGACATCCTGGTCAATTCGGCGGGGATCGCGCGGATCGCGCCGGCGCTGGACCTGAGCCTTGCGGACTGGGAAGCGACAATGGCAGTGAACCTGCGCGCGCCCTTTCTGCTGGCGCAGGCGCTGGCGCCCGGGATGATCGCGCAGCGCTGGGGCAAGATCGTCAACATCAGTTCCCAGACCGGGGTGATCGCGCTGGACGACCATGCCGCCTATGCCGCGTCCAAGGGCGGGCTGAATGCGCTGACCAAGTCGCTGGCGGCGGAATGGGCACGGCACAATGTGCAGGTCAATGCGATCTGTCCCACGGTGATCCTGACGCCGATGGGGCGCGAAGTCTGGGGGCCGCCCGAGAAATCGGCCCCGATGATTGCCGCGACGCCCTTGCGCCGGTTTGGCGAGCCGGTCGAGGTGGCGGATCTGGCGCTTTACCTTGCCTCGCCGGCGGCGGAACTGGTGAACGGTGCGATCGTGATGATCGAGGGGGGCTATTCCATTGTCTGACACGGCGCGGGTTGGCGGGTTGGCGAGGTTGCCCTTCGCACCGGATGCCGACTGGGCCTTTGCGCGATACGAGGCGGTGCGGGACCGGCTGCCGGTGGCCCGCTTTGCGGGGACGGCCGGACGGGCCGACACGCTGGCCGATCTGGCGGACCGCTACGACGGGTTCATCTTTGATGCCTTCGGGGTGCTGAATGTCGGTGACACGCCGATTCCCGGGGCCGTGGAGCGGCTGGCCGCGCTGCGGCGGATGGGCAAGCGGATGGTGGTGCTGACGAATGCCGCCTCCTACACACGGGCGGCGGCGCTGGCCAAGTTTCGCCGTCTTGGCTTTGACTTCGGTCCCGAAGAGGTCGTCTCGTCCCGTGACGTGGCGGCGGCCCGGCTGGAGCGGGTGGCGCCGGGCGCGCTCTGGGCCGCGATCACGGCAGAGGGTGACGATCTGGCCGACATTCCGGCGCGCTGCCGGGACCTGCTTGACGATCCCGGCGCGCTTGATGCGGCGGATGGCGTGCTGTTTCTGTCATCGGCGCGCTGGACGCTGGCGGCGCAGGCGCGGCTGATTGCGGCGCTGAAGGCCCGGCCGCGGCCGGTGGTGGTGGCCAATCCCGATATCGTCGCCCCCCGGGAAGGAGGGCTGACGCTGGAGCCGGGTGCGTTCGCGCATGACCTGGCCGATGCGACGGGGTCGAGACCTGTGCATTTCGGCAAGCCCTTTGCCGATGCCTTTGCCGCTGCGCTGGCGCGGCTGGGCGGGCTGTCGCCCGGGCGGGTGGCGATGGTGGGCGACACGCTGCATACCGATGTGCTGGGCGGGGCCGCGGCGGGGACGGGGACGGTGCTGATCCTGGCGCACGGGCTTTTCCGCGGGCGGGATGTGGCGGGGTATGTCCGGCGATCGGGGATCGTGCCGGACTGGATGGTGAGAACGACATGATGCCGGGCGAGCGGCAGACTGGTGGCACAGGCGGCATGGAGCGGATTTGGGAATGAAGATCGAATCCGTTGATTTCTTTTATCTTTCGATGCCCGAGGTGACGACGGCGGCGGACGGGTCGCAGGATGCGCTGGTGGTGCGCGTCGCGGCAGGC
>Ga0315902_10010274_pt1 | contig 12397 bp, 10 predicted proteins | sample LakEriMetagenome_9_FD_203523 | JGI IMG/M metagenome (GOLD analysis project Ga0315902, IMG submission 203523) | Freshwater fungal communities from buoy surface, Lake Erie, Ohio, United States - Buoy 12 MA117 | ecosystem: Environmental > Aquatic > Freshwater > Lake > Lake biofilm | place: USA... | reverse complement strand
CCGCACGGTGGAAGGTGATCTGCTCGGAGAAGACACCATCGTTACCAATGAACGTCATGTGGAAGCCCTTCGTCAACTGCAACAGGCATTGCAGGAGGTAGAGCAAGGTTTGCTGGCAGGTACGCCTGGCGATTTATTGGCACTGGATATCCGAACCTGTTTACATCACCTGGGCAGCATTACCGGAACCATTGCACATGATGAGCAATTGGATTATATCTTCTCGAAATTTTGCATTGGCAAATAAACAATGTAACCTCAGCCGCCGGCACCATTTTCCTTCCATTCTATATACTTTGGCCGGCCCTAATTGATTTTTTTTGTTTTTAATGCTTATATTTGTATTATAAATCATTCATTATGCCATTAAATAAGAATAAATGACTGAAAAATCATACGTTCAATGGAATTCAATGGGTGATAATGCCCTGGCGGAGCACATTGGTCGTTTTGTTAGGGAAAAACGCATCGAAGTAAACAAAACACAAGAGACCTTGGCGCATGCCGCCGGTATCAGCCGCTCAACCCTGAGCTTGCTGGAAAAAGGTGAGACCGTTACGCTGGCCACTTTACTACAGGTATTACGGGTACTGGATCAATTGCATGTTCTCGACGTATTTACGGTGCAGCCGGTTATTAGTCCCATTCAGCTTGCTAAGCTCGAGCAGAAAAAACGCAAGAGAGCCAGCGGCAACCCTTCAACCCCATCAAAAGAATCTAGCTGGTAAAATATGAATACGGCTTTTGTACATATATGGGGCACGATGGTGGGTGCAGTCGCCTGGGATAACTCAACAGGTTTGGCCACCTTCGAATATGATTCCGGTTTTAAAAATAAAAACTGGGATTTATCGCCACTGAAAATGCCCCTACAGGCAACTAAAAACATCTTCAATTTTCCGGAATTGAAGCCTGAGTTTAATTCACCTTTCGATACTTTCAAAGGGTTACCGGGTTTATTGGCTGATGTACTTCCGGACAAATATGGTAATCAATTGATCAATAGGTGGCTCGCGCAAAATGGTCGTGTTCCCAATAGCATGAATCCGGTGGAGATGCTTTGTTTTATCGGAACAAGAGGAATGGGAGCCTTGGAATTTGAACCTGCCGCATTAAAAGAATCCAAGCGTACTTTTTCTATTGAGATCGATAGCCTGGTGGACATAGCCCAAAAAATGCTTTCCAATAAATCCTCCTTTACTACCAATTTGAAAAAAGAAGATGAACAGGCCATTATTGAAATACTTAAAGTGGGAACTTCAGCAGGAGGCGCTAGGCCGAAAGCAGTAATAGCTTACAATGAAAGAACCGGTGAAGTGCGTTCAGGTCAAACGAATGCTCCGAAAGGATTTGAACACTGGTTACTAAAATTAGATGGGGTGAGTGATGTTCAGTTAGGAGCCAGTAGCGGTTATGGCAGAGTAGAGATGGCTTATTATAATATGGCCATTGCTTGCGGAATTGACATGATGACCTCCCGATTACTGGAAGAGAATGGGCGTGCACACTTTATGACCAAACGCTTTGACCGGGAGGATGGAGATGTCAAACATCACATACAAACGCTCTGCGCCATTCAGCATTACGATTACAATGCCGTATCAAGTTTTAGTTATGAACAACTGTTTCAAACTATGCGTGAGTTAAAACTCAGCTACCCTGAAGCAGAACAGATGTTTCGAAGAATGGTCTTTAATGTAATCGCACGGAATTGTGATGATCATACCAAGAATTTCGCCTTTCGCTTAAAGAAGAACGGTCAGTGGGAATTGGCACCTGCATACGATATATGTCACGCGTATAAACCGGATCATCAATGGGTGAGTCAACATTCCCTTAGCATGAACGGCAAGCGAAAAGGCATATCAAAAAATGATCTGCTGGTAATAGGCAAATCAATCAGGTGCAAGCATGCATCAATTATTATAGAAGAAATCGAATCAATCATTATGAATTGGAAAAAATTCGCCAATGAAGTTGGGGTATCCGGAAAACTCAGAGACGCAATTGATACAACCATCAAAGGCTGGAATTAGTCATCTTTGAATGAAACAGTTGTTCATTGGCCAGCAGCACAAATGGTATCCGATTCAGTGCGTAAACTAATAGCATCTTGAACTCGCATTCTTGCTTGCTCTTAAACTTGCTGATGGCGATAATAAATTCCACACGTTTTTTCTAATCAGCGACTGTATCGACATACAGTTCATTTATAGGTCGTCTGTCTAGGGAAATGCTTTTCATGCCGGCACCCAAATCTGTATGGCTTCCGGCAAAATATGCGCTTCCACAAACCTGACCTTCCCCCTGAATTCACCGTCTATCTGAAAGGGCACGCGTTTCTTACATTGAATGCGCACCTTGCGGGCAGCATGAATAACCAACTTCTCCGGGTTGAAAGAACGCTGCCGAAAAAGCATTTTCAGTGTTTCAATAATAGAAATTTGTTTCATGATCACCACTTCAAAATGATCGTCAAATAAAGATCCGTTGGGATTAATGACGGCACCTGTTCTGTAAGCGGTACCATTCGCCAATACCACCATGGCTGCTTTTTCCTGATAAGCAGTATCATCTATGTTGAGCGATACATGGAAAGAACGGGCATAATAGAGGGCCTGCAAGGAGACACTGGCATATCCCCACATACCTCTTTTGCCATTTCGGTTGAATCGCTTCATCGCCCAGGCATTCAGTCCTAAATCAGCAAGATGCAGGCATATTTCATTTTGTATAGAAAGTGCATGCATGGGTCTCGGCTTCCCCGCTATAAGAACCTGCAAGGCAGCAGCCGTATTTTCTGGAATACCTAACTCGTAGGCAAGTCCGTTAGCAGAACCTGCCGGTAAAATGCCCAGCGGTATCGGAATATTCAATAAGGCAGTGGCGACCAATTTGATGGTTCCATCCCCACCTACCGCAACCACCAAATTCGGGGTGGTTTTTTGTATGATCTCAGTTACCTGCTCCGGCAAGGTGGTGGTGGTCATTACCCAAAATTCAGCTTCGACCGGTTGCCCGCTGAAAAAGGCTTCAATCATTGGAATCCATCCGGCAGACCTGCTGCCTGAGAAGGGATTAATGATAAATAAGATTTTTCTGGGCTGCATGAAAAGTAGTTGGCGGTGATTGGCGCGTCAATAATCAGTAAATTGTACCAGTATTTATCATGACAAAGATACAGGAACCAACACAGGTGAACCTTCGGGTTTATAAAGGCTACGGACATGCCCATCACCTCGTGTTATACGGTCATTTGTTGCATGGTAGCCAGGCCCTGCGGGAAAGATTCACACATCATCTTTTCTATAATGCCAGACATTTGTTTCGGCTCTTCAATGTTCATCCTATTGCAGGGGCACGTATACAGTTGAATTTTGAAGGACAGATCATAGAGACGACAACAAAAGAAGATGGCTTTTTTGAATTTCATTGGAAAGCCGATCGGGAACTGCCTGCCGGCCATCATTCTTTATCGGTGGCCTACCTCACTGCAGAGGGAGAAGCATTGACAACGGAAAACGGTGAAGTATATATTCCACATGCAGTTCAGCAGGCGGTGATATCAGATATTGATGATACCATCCTGATATCCTATTCCTCCCGAATGTTCAGGCGCCTGCGGGTGTTGTTTACCCGACAGCCCAGGAGTCGTAAAACCTTTGAAGACATAGTACACTATTTTCGGCTACTTGCTTTATCCAATACCTCACCCGAGTTACCTAATCCTTTTTTTTATGTCTCCAGCAGCGAATGGAATCTGTACGATGACTTGACAGAGTTCTTTTCGCATAATAAGTTGCCTGCAGGCGTATTGTTGCTGAATAAGATAAAACGATGGCATCAGTTAGGGTCGACCGGTCAAACGCAGCATGAACTCAAGTTGAAGCGCATTCGCCGGATTTTGGAAATGTTTCCCCTTCAACGGTTTATTTTATATGGTGATAATTCACAGCATGATCCGATGATCTATTTGTCTGTTGCAAAAGATTTTCCTGATAACATCATTGCCATCTATATAAGGAGTGTTAACAGGGAAAAAGAAGTAGCCACCAAAGCGTTGTTGTCGTCGCTGGATGATTCGCCGGTTCATGCACTTGTTTTTCGGCATACCCGTGAAGCCATGCTGCACTCGGCACAGATCGGACTGATTTCGGTTGAAGCAGCCAATAGTTCTGCTAAAAAGAATTGATTCGGGGCATTTCGTTTTACAGCGCTGCATCGTTTACACGCCTTTTAAAGGCTGTTAGTTAGTCGGGTAGGCAAGTGCTGAATTTAACCGGCAGATTTTGCCATCTCCTTCAGTGCCAGCACGAAGGCATCGAGTTCGGCTGTTGTAGTGTATAAATTGGGAGTGATCCTGCAGCCATGAATGCCTGCCGTATCAATGGCTACTGTCCATATTTTATATTGTTGCAAAAGTCGGGTGGCCATGTCGGCGGGTTTCATTCCGCGGATGCCAACGTTGGCAATGGCGCAAGAGCGGGCAGGGTCAGTGGGGGTATTCAAAATAATTCCCGGCAGTTCTTTCACGCGGCTTGTCCAGTATTGTTGCAAAAACCTCAGCCGTGCTTCTTTTCTGGCAGGTCCGATCATTTGAAAAAATTCAATGGAGTCGGTCACGGTCAGTTCACAATGCACCGGGTGTGTACCTAAGTGATTCAGTCGGGTGATATCGTCGGATGGTTTTTCGTGGGGTGCAAGAAGTGGCCATATTTTTTCAATGTGTTTTTTCTTTACATAGAGTAAGCCCACACCCAGCGGCACACAAAGCCATTTGTGCAGACTGGCCCCGTAATAATCGCAATCGAGTTCGGTCATGTTTACTGGAATGTGTGCGATGGCATGTGCTCCATCTACCATCACTTCTACTCCTTTGCTGTGTGCCATGTCACAGATTTTCCGAACAGGTAAAATTTGTCCGGAGATGTTGATCATGTGACAGATCATCAACAGTTTGGTCTTGGGTGTAATGGCTTTTGCATACAAGTCCACAATCTCCTCATCGGAGGCAGGATGGTTGGGCACAGAGACAAGGATATTTTTCATGCCATGTTTGCTGGCTGCCTGCCGGAACATATCGAGCATAGCACCATAATCTTGTTCTGCCATAACGGCCTCATCACCAGCTTTCCAGGGATAACCTCCAATGATGGTATCCAGCGATTCGGTTGTATTGCGTGTCAAAACCAATTGATCGGGTGTGGTACCTACCAGTTCCGCTATGCGGGCAGCCATTTTTCTTTTGTTCTCGAACTGGAAGTTGCGCATATAATAAGAACCCTGATAATTCACTTCCCGGATGTGTTCAATGTGTCGCTCGAGCAGGGGGGTGGGTAGGATGTTATAATAGCCATTTTCCAGATTGATGTAGTCCGGCTTCAGGCGATAGGATCCTCTGATCTGTTGCCAGAATGTATCATCATCGGCGGTAGTATCGGCTGAACTCTGCAGCAGGGCTTGTGCGCTGGCGGGCAATTGCAGCCAGGCAAGGGGCGCAGTGATGGCGGCATAGCTCATCGAACGCAGGAATGCTCTCTTTTTCATGGCAGGGTATTAAAGAAATTGTTAGGTGGTTATCAGGGACGATAGTTTGGTATAGCCAATGTGCCAGTTGTCTGGCTTTGCCTTTGGATTCGATTTGATTTCTATGGCATATTTCTCTCTCAGTTCGGGCGATAAGAGATCTTCTACCAGATAGGTGTCGTCAATATCGATACCATACTTATCGTCAATATGCGATGTGGCTCCTTTGAATCCGGTATGTTTGTAGAAAGCGGTTTGTTTGGCAGATCGAATGGCGGTCGCCAGGTCGGGGGCCACTTCAATTAGCTTATAGTGGTATTCCTCAAATTCACCGGGGCGGTATCCCCCCAGGTTGATGAAAAATAATTGTTGTTCACCGGTTTGCTCCGGCGTCCTTTTCTTTGCGGCTACTATTCGGATGCTGTGCTGTTCCACCGAATTCACTTCCCGCCAGGCATCTATGTGCAGTCGGTGCTTGCCAGGCCAGAATGCTTTGAGTTGCGGAACCAGTTCCGGTAGGGACTTCGCAATGCCAAAAAAGATATCGTGTTGTTCGGTATGTCTTCCCTCAGGTTTACAGCCGATCAGTACCATGAATAATTTCATATAACAATATAAATGATTTTTAGCTGTAATTTGGTCGTATGAGAAAAATCTTTCTCTTGATCAGTATGATGACAGCTTTTGGTGTTCGGGCACAACATTCCCCCGCAGACAAACAGCAATTAATCGCTGCGATACAGCAACTATTTTCCAATCAGCCCGGTGTATTTGCACTGGCTGCCAAACATTTGCCGGATGGAGATACTGTGTTGCTGAATGAGCGGGAAATGTTTCATGCTGCCAGCACCATGAAGACGCCGGTGATGATTGAAATATTTCGTCAGGCAGCGTTGGGGCAAATTCGGCTGGATGACACGCTGCTGGTGCGCAATGCATTTGCAAGCATTGTCGATGGAAGTCCGTTCCAACTCTCTCCCACTGACGACAGCGATGACGAGGTGTATCAGTTGATGGGTACCGGACAAACCCTGCGGTATTTACTCTTTCACATGATTACCCGCAGCAGCAACCTGGCCACTAACTTATTGATGACGTTGGCCGACGGTAAGCAGGTGACAGCAACCATGCGGGCGTTGGGGGCACCAACCATTCAGGTATTGAGGGGGGTAGAAGACAGCAAAGCATATCGGCAGGGGTTGAATAATGTAACCAGTGCGTTTGATCTGATGAAGGTTTTCGAGCAGATTGCCCTGGGTAAGGCGGTCAATAAAGAGGCCTCTCAGCAGATGGTGAATATATTATTGCAGCAATTTTATAAGGATTTAATTCCTGCCAAACTACCGGAGGGAACCCGTGTGGCCCATAAAACCGGCTGGATTACGGGTGTGCACCATGATTCAGGTATTATTTTCTTACCGGGCGGCGGACAGTTGGTACTGGTTTTACTGTCTAAAAAGGCAACAGACGAGCCCGCCACCAAGCAGATGCTGGCAACAATAGCCCGGTTGGTTTACGATTTCTATGTCTTGACAGATGAAAAAAGTCATAAAAACAATTAAAACTAACAACGGGTAGCTTTTTACTGTAAAATAAAGAGTGCTCGTGCAGCGTTCTAATAAGCCGGTAGGTCTTGAAAATAGTTTTGTAGACGTGATTTTCCTTTTCCGGGTAAAAAAACTTAACAATAATTTTTTTTTGTCGAAAACTTCTATATTTGTTTCGCTTATTTTAACCAATAAACTGCCAATTATGAATTGTAAGAAGCTATTCATGCCCTTACTCACGGGTCTTTTCGCCTTCTTCTTCGTTCTCGGTGCGCAAGCTCAAACGAAGACTGTTACGGGAAAGGTAACCGATGCGAAGGATGGATCTCCGCTGGCCGGAGTATCTGTTGTTGTGAAGGGTTCCAATGCCGGTACACAAACAGCCGGGGATGGAACGTATCGTATTTCAGTTGCCTCTAATTCCACGCTGGTGTTTTCCAGTGTAGGTTTCGGAAGCAAAGAAGTAGCTGTAGGATCTAATTCAGCTATTAATGTTTCACTGGCTGCTTCGAACGAGCAGTTGGGTGATGTTGTAGTAGTAGGTTATGGTACCCGTAAGGTAAAAGACCTGACAGGTTCTGTGGCTATCGTTACTGCCAAAGACTTTAACAAAGGTCAGATTGCTACGCCTGATCAGTTACTGCAGGGCCGTACGCCCGGTGTATTGGTAACGCCTGCTACCGGTGAGCCCGGTGCTGCTGCTACCATCAACATTCGTGGTACTGGTTCCATCAGCGGTGCTCAGGAGCCTTTGTACGTGGTGGATGGTGTGCCCCTGGGACAAGGAGGTACACTTGGTTCTGCTAGTGGTGTGGAAGGTGGTACAACCCCCGGAAATCCCCTGGTGTTCTTGAACCCCAACGATATTGAAAGTATTACTACACTGAAAGACGCTTCTGCTGCTGCTATTTACGGTTCCAGAGGTGCGAATGGTGTAATCCTCATTACCACTAAAAGTGGTCGTGGCGGTCGCAATGGTTCTTTCAACCTGAGTGCCAATACCAACGTGGCTACAACTGCCAAGCGGTATGATTTGATGAGTGCCTCTGAATTCCTGTTGGCTGCTAAAAAAGCTAACATTGATGGTGGTGCTGATCCAGTTGCTGCAGGTGAGGCCGTAAAAGGTATTGATAATGGTGCTGTGACTGACTGGCAGGATCAGATTTTCAGAACTGCTATCTCACAGAACTACAACCTCAGCTGGGGCTACAATGTAGGTGGTACCACTGCCCGCCTGAGTGGTTCATATGATGATCAGCAAGGTATTGTACGCAACAGTTCCCTGAAGCGGATGACGCTGCGTGCCAACATCACTCAGATGCTGATGAAGGATAAACTGAAATTAGAGTTGGCTTCTACCTATTCTAACACAAAAAAACAGTACCCTCCACTTTCAAACAATGCCGGTTATCAGGGAAGTCTGTTGGGTGCTGCCTTACAGTTAAACCCAACCAACCCGGTTAGAAACGCCGATGGAACTTTCTTCCAGCCCGGTGATCAGCGTAACCCGGTTCAGATGCTGGCTTACTTCGATGACCGCGATTATATCAATCGTTTCCTGAATAACCTGTCTGCTACTTATCAGATTACAAAAGAGTTATCATACAAAGCAGTATTTGGTTACGACCAGAGCAAAACTGTACGTACAGCATTTGCAGACCCTCGCTTGGGTTCTAATGCATATGGCGGAACGGTTAACATTTTTGGACGTGATTTGAATAATGGTATCCAGCAAAATGGTCGTATGACTGAGCAACAACTCAAGAATACTTCAGTTTTGTTTGAACAATACCTTACCTATGATAAAACATTTGGTAAGCACAACCTGAATGCCATCCTCGGTTACTCCAACCAAAGCTTCCAGAGTGAATATGAAGGTCGTGTTGGCTGGGGATTGGGTCTTACTGCTGTTCCTGCAGCCGGATATGACTTCAAAAAAGATGTTGGCCAATTCAGAAACTATGCCAATTTCGTTCCAGGATTTGACAAGAACACACTGCAGTCATTCTTTACGCGTGTGAACTATGCATATGCTGATAAGTATTTCCTGACTGCTACGCTCCGTGCGGATGGTTCTTCTAAATTCGGTGCGAACAATCGTTATGGTGTATTCCCTGCCTTCGGCTTCAAATGGCGTGCGATGAATGAAGATTTCATTCAAAAGGCCCTGGGTGGTATCCTGAGCGATCTGAGCTTCCGTGCCAACTACGGTGTATTGGGTAGCCAGGACAACCTCGGTTCTTATGCTGCCTTGAACCTGCAACAAAAATTTGATCCGGTTACAGGTACTGTAACTGGTCCCGGAGCCACTACTCGTTTCATCCAGCAGGGTAATCCTGACCTGAAATGGGAGCAATCAGCTACTACCGGCTTTGGTATCGACCTGACCTCTAAGAACAAGAGACTGTCTGCTACCATCGACTATTATTATACGAAGCGTACCAACATGTTGTTCTTCGCTCCAACGCCGGGTGGATTCGCTCCCTCAGCTTTCTGGTGGATCAACTTGAATGGTAGTGTTATCAATAAAGGATGGGAACTTAGCTTGAATTACAAACTCGTTCAGGGTCGTAAATTCAGCTGGGATGTTAACTACAACATGACCACTGTTAAGAATACCATCGAAGGTTTGCCTACCCCTATCAATACCGGTGCTGTTAGCGGACAGGGTCTGACGGGTGCATTCGCACAAACCCTCACGAACGGTGCTCCTATCTTCTCTTGGTCAGTTCCTGTATTCCAGGGCTTCGATGGTAACGGTAACGCTCGTTATGCAAATGGTGCTGCTAACCAACTGGTTGGAACAGCTTTGCCTAACTTCTTTGCTGGTTTGACCAACAACTTTACTTATGGTAACTGGAACCTGAGCATTTTTGCGAATGCTGTAACTGGTTTCAATGTTTACAACAATACGGCCAATGCGTTGTTCTTAAAAGGAAGTTTGCGCAACGGACGTAACGTAACCAGAGAAGTAGGTAACGGTCCTGAGAATCCTTTCAACCCCGGTTCTGTTTCAACCAGATTCCTGGAGAAAGGCGACTTCATCCGTATTGCGAACATAAACCTGAGTTATGCTGTTAATCTTAAGAAGACAAATGTTATCAAGTCGCTTTCGCTCTTCGCGTCTGGACAGAACCTGGCATTGTTTACTAAGTACAGCGGTATAGATCCAGAAGTGAACGTTGATAAGAACATCAATGGTATACCTTCAAGGGGTTTCGACTATACTCAGTATCCAAGACCTAGAGTGTTCACTTTCGGTGCAAACATTGGCTTCTAATTTAGAATTCAAAAAACTGTAAATATGAAAACAAATATGAAAAAATACCTCTTACTGGCTCTTGCTGCCGGCGTTGTTGGATTCAGCGCTTGTAGCAAGCTGGAACCCGAGCTGGGAGGCCCTAACTCAATAGCTCCGCCCACTACAAGCGGTGCTCCGACGCCCCCTTCTATCGCGGCTGTATATGAGCAATTGAATTCATTGGTAGGTCAGTACGGTTATCAGGCCATGCAGGAACACTCAACCGATGAGTTGATGGGACCTACCCGTGGTACTGACTGGGATGACTTTGGAACCTGGCGCCGTTTGCACCTGCACACTTGGGCCGGTGACCACAACCAGATCAACGACGTATGGAATGGTCTGAATGGTGCTTTATTCCAAACTACCCTGGTAGCTGAATCAGCATCCGGTCTGACAAAAGCTGAAGGACAGTTCCTCCGTGGTTTCTTCCGCTTCTTGACTTGCGATCTTTATGGTCAGGTACAGAGCCGTCCTGCTACTGCAGTTGCTTCTGCTATCCCTAAAGTGATTTCAAGAGCTAATGTGATCGATAGCATTATCGCTGAGGTTGAAACAGCTATGACTTCATTGCCTGATTTCAATAAGGATAATCGTGCACAAGCTACGAAAGAAGCTGCCTGGGCATTATTAGCAAAAGCATACTTGAATAAAGCTGTTTACAAAGCAGATCCTACAAAGCCAGAAGGTCCTTATACCTTCAGCGCTGCTGACATGAACAAGGTAATTCAGTATTGCGATCAGATCATGGCTAACTCAATGCTGTCACTGGATAGCTACTGGGATAATTTCAGATGGGATAATGGTACAACATCTACTGAGAACATCTTTGTTCGTAAGAACGGTGGAGATGCTCGTGCAGGAAATGGTACCAACAACGTGTGGGCTACCTGCATGGGCTGGCACTACAACCAACGTCCTTCCGGATGGAATGGTTTCACTACCCTGTCTGATTTCTACGATAGTTTCGAAGATACTGATAAGCGTAAGAAAGATACCATTGCCGGATATACAGAAAGAGTTGGACCAGTTGCCGGTTTCCTCATCGGACAGGCATACGGTCCTGTTAGTCGCAGCAATCCTAAGCAACCAGGTAACATTGGTGACCCAATCGGACCATTGTTCGATCGTTCCGGTAACCCATTGATCTTTAAGCGAACTGCTAGTATCTTCTTCAATGGAGAAGCTGATGGTATCCGTGTAAACAAGTTCCTGCTCGATCCTAACTCTATCAATGATGGTGGTTGGGGTAGCGGAAACGAATTCCCCTTCTTCCGCGAAGCTGATATCATGCTGATGAAAGCTGAAGCTATCCTCCGTGGTGGTACTGCAACCGGTGGACAGACTGCTCTGAGCCTGGTGAATGCTGTACGTGCTGCAAGAGGTGCATCTGCCCTGGCTTCTGTAAACCTGACTAGTTTGTTAGCTGAAAGAGGTCGTGAGCTGTACATCGAAGGCTGGAGAAGAAATGACATGATCCGTTTCGGTGTATTCAACAACCCTGTACAGGAAAGACCAAACCGGTCTGAAGGTTACAAGGTGGTTTATCCGATCCCGACCATCTCTCTCTCTTCTAATCCTAATCTGAAGCAAAACTTCGGTTATTAATAGATTCTCATCTTGAGTTAAAAAAGGCTGCCCAAAAGGCGGCCTTTTTTAACATAGGGGCATAGGAACTTTGCCATCATTTAGTCAACTTTGCAGCAACACAGATTTATGCATTTTCAAGTACGCTATTTTCTTGTTACCCTGGTCTTATTAGTTGCCTGCAAGCAGACGAACCGAACCGAATCGCGCTATGCCTTAGTCAATGATTCCCAAATTCAATTTGAAAACAACATCCAGGAAACCAAGGAATTCAATGTTTTCAAGTACCGCAATTTTTATAACGGAGGCGGGGTAGCTACCGGTGATATCAATAATGATGGGCTTGCAGATGTTTTTTTCACAGCCAACCAAGGTAGCAACAAATTATACTTGAATAAGGGCCAGCTGCAGTTTGAAGATATCTCTGTAAAAGCTG
>Ga0315902_10010273_pt1 | contig 12397 bp, 6 predicted proteins | sample LakEriMetagenome_9_FD_203523 | JGI IMG/M metagenome (GOLD analysis project Ga0315902, IMG submission 203523) | Freshwater fungal communities from buoy surface, Lake Erie, Ohio, United States - Buoy 12 MA117 | ecosystem: Environmental > Aquatic > Freshwater > Lake > Lake biofilm | place: USA... | reverse complement strand
AGTGAAGGCCGCCGCCTCGTTGCACAATCCGGTCTTTCACTCAACGACACGGCGGTTGTCGAGGGCCAGGTACTCGATGCCAGCGACTTCACCGCCGATGGCTACGCCATGGCTCGCAGGGGCAAAAAACACCGTTTTGTCCTACGTTTTTTGCCCTAATCGCTTCCGTTCGGCCACAACCATCTGACCGAGGTCGTGACGAAGCTCCGATCGTGCTCAGGCGTCGATGTGCATTGATTGCAGAGTGCGGCTATCTTGCTCGGACCACCTCGGAGCGGCTGTGCCGCACTGGGGAGGTCGACCCCCCTGATTTCGGCATGTGTGAGCTTCTTGCGCTGCCGAGTTGCGTTGGTCGGACCCACTCGTTAGAGTGGCTCTCCGCTCCTGAGGCGGCTTCCACATTCGGAAGCTGCTCCGGTAGTCAAAGTTGTTTCCGGCGAAATCGTTCGCCGGCTGCCGCACCCCTAGGGTGCACCGAGTTCTGGCCGGTCCACAGAGACTGAGCTCCCTCGGGTCGTGCTCCTTGAAAACGGAACAGAGGACGAAAAAGCCAGTGCGGGCGATCACCGCAACCGGCCTTCCCCGTGCTCATTCGCGCCCCGGCTTGCCGGATCGGGAATGGGGAGAAGGTACGAGTCGTGATCGTTCACCAAGCAATTCCGGCAGAACCCCATGTGTATGGGGGAAAGCCACGGTGCGGTTCGAAAGAACCAAACCACTTCGAGATTCAGAGAGGTGAGCCCCTCTCTCTCGGACTTTTCACTGATCGATTCATGTCTGTCCACGCCCTCGGGTGCGGTTGGATGTGAACACGGTTTCGATGGAGAGTTTGATCCTGGCTCAGGACGAACGCTGGCGGCGTGCCTAACACATGCAAGTCGAGCGGGATCCATCCAGTAGCAATACTGGTGAAGATCTAGCGGCGAACGGGTGAGTAACACGTGAGAAACCTGCCCCGGACTCTGGGATAACACGGGGAAACTCGTGCTAATACCGGATACCTTCTTTTGGTCGCATGGCCAGCTGAAGAAAGATTTATCGGTTTGGGAGGGTCTCGCGGCCTATCAGCTAGTTGGCGGGGTAACGGCCCACCAAGGCATCGACGGGTAGCTGGTCTGAGAGGACGATCAGCCACACTGGGACTGAGACACGGCCCAGACTCCTACGGGAGGCAGCAGTGGGGAATCTTGCGCAATGGGCGAAAGCCTGACGCAGCAACGCCGCGTGCGGGATGAAGGCCTTCGGGTTGTAAACCGCTTTCAGCAGGGAAGAAATTGACGGTACCTGCAGAAGAAGCCCCGGCCAACTACGTGCCAGCAGCCGCGGTAACACGTAGGGGGCGAGCGTTGTCCGGATTTATTGGGCGTAAAGAGCTCGTAGGCGGTTCGGTAAGTCGGGTGTGAAACCTCCAGGCTCAACCTGGAGACGCCACCTGATACTGCTGTGACTAGAGTCCGGTAGGGGAGTGTGGAACTCCTGGTGTAGCGGTGAAATGCGCAGATATCAGGAAGAACACCAGCGGCGAAGGCGGCACTCTGGGCCGGTACTGACGCTGAGGAGCGAAAGCGTGGGTAGCAAACAGGATTAGATACCCTGGTAGTCCACGCCGTAAACGTTGGGCACTAGGTGTGGGTCTCAACCAACGAGATCCGTGCCGCAGCTAACGCATTAAGTGCCCCGCCTGGGGAGTACGGCCGCAAGGCTAAAACTCAAAGGAATTGACGGGGGCCCGCACAAGCGGCGGAGCATGTTGCTTAATTCGAGGCAACGCGAAGAACCTTACCTGGGTTTGACATGTAGAGAAAAGCCGTAGAGATACGGTGTCCGCAAGGGTTCTACACAGGTGGTGCATGGCTGTCGTCAGCTCGTGTCGTGAGATGTTGGGTTAAGTCCCGCAACGAGCGCAACCCTTGTCCTATGTTGCCAGCACGTAATGGTGGGGACTCGTAGGAGACTGCCGGGGTCAACTCGGAGGAAGGTGGGGACGACGTCAAGTCATCATGCCCCTTATGTCCAGGGCTGCAAACATGCTACAATGGCCGATACAAAGGGCTGCGAGACTGCGAAGTTGAGCGAATCCCAAAAAGTCGGTCTCAGTTCGGATCGGAGTCTGCAACTCGACTCCGTGAAGTTGGAGTCGCTAGTAATCCCGGATCAGCAACGCCGGGGTGAATACGTTCCCGGGCCTTGTACACACCGCCCGTCACACCACGAAAGTCGGCAACACCCGAAGCCAGTGGCCTAACCCCTCGGGGAAGGAGCTGTCGAAGGTGGGGTTGGCGATTGGGGTGAAGTCGTAACAAGGTAGCCGTACCGGAAGGTGCGGCTGGATCACCTCCTTTCTAAGGAGTCCAGCTCATTTGAGCGATTCTTCCGATCGTTCGGCCACCAGGCTGAACCGCGAAGATGGATTTCCAGTTGGTGCACTGTCTATTCGTTCTCGAGCTTGTCAAAGCGGTTAGAGATTCAGTTCTCACTTCTTTGAAAAGACTCGGGTTCGTCGTTCTCTGTTCCGTTTTGAGGGAGTGCGCTGCACTCGCTCTTCGTGGCGTTCACTGCCCCGGAAGCCTCGAGCTCAGACAATGTCTGGGCTCAGTTGCCGGTTCCGCATATCGCCAGCCCGTCCTGGGACTGCTCCAACGAGCGTCCTTGACTATGAGCCCTTTGAGAATTGCATAGCGAGCACGAGCATCTTTGTTCTTCCAAGTTACAAAGAGCCAACGGTGGATGCCTTGGCATCGACTACCGATGAAGGACGTGTCTGGCTGCGAAAAGCCACGGGGAGCCGCCTAGAAGGCTTTGATCCGTGGATGTCCGAATGGGGAAACCCACCACCCGTCATGGGGTGGTACTCCGGTCTGAATACATAGGGCCGGTAGAGGGAACGGGGTGAATTGAAACATCTAAGTAGCCCCAGGAAAAGAAAACAACAGTGACTCCCTAAGTAGCGGCGAGCGAAAGGGGATCAGCCTAAACCGTGCTGGTGTTAAAGCCTGATGGCGTTGCCAGTACGGGGTCGTGGGACCCGATAGAAGAAGCATCAGATTCTTCACAGAGTTACAAAGTGTCGTTGTAGTGGAAGCGTTCTGGAACGTCGCGCCACAGCAGGTAAGAGCCCTGTACACGAAACAACGCCGCCTCTGATTGGTGTTCCCAAGTAGCGCCGGAACCGTGAAAGCTGGCGTGAATCTGCGAAGACCACTTCGTAAGGCTAAGTATACGTCGATGACCGATAGTGCACTAGTACCGTGAGGGAAAGGTGAAAAGTACCCCGGGAGGGGAGTGAAATAGTACCTGAAACCGTTGGTTTACAATCAGTCAAAGCGTCGTCATCCTTTTAGGATGGCCGCGATGGCGTGCCTTTTGAAGAATGAGCCAACGAGTTACGGTGTGTGGCGAGGTTAACCAGTGATGGGAAGCCGGAGCGAAAGCGAGTCTTAATAGGGCGAATTAGTCGCATGCTGTAGACCCGAAGCCGAGTGATCTATCCATGGGCAGGTTGAAGCGGGGGTAAGACCCCGTGGAGGACCGAACCCACCATAGTTGAAAATATGGGGGATGACCTGTGGATAGGGGTGAAAGGCCAAGCAAACTCGGTGATAGCTGGTTCTCCGCGAAATGCATTTAGGTGCAGCGTCAAGCGTTCAGCCATGGAGGTAGAGCACTGAATGGGTTAGGGGCCCTACAAGGTTACCGACCCCAATCAAACTCCGAATACCATGGCTCCAGAGCTTGGCAGTGAGACTACGAGGGATGAGCTTCGTGGTCGAGAGGGAAACAGCCCAGACCGCCGGCTAAGGCCCCTAATTCTGGACTAAGTGGTAAACGATGTGAGACTGCCCAGACAGCCAGGAGGTTGGCTTAGAAGCAGCCACCCTTAAAAGAGTGCGTAACAGCTCACTGGTCGAGTGGTCTTGCGCGGACAATGTAGCGGGGCTCAAGTCCAGAGCCGAAGCCGCGGATGCGTCGTAAGACGCGTGGTAGCGGAGCGTCGATCTCGGAGTGAAGCGGCGGGGGAACCCGTCGTGGACCGTGGTCGAGTGAGAATGTTGGCATGAGTAGCGAAAGAGGGGTGAGAAACCCCTCCGCCGAATATCCAAGGGTTCCTGGGGAAGGCTAATCCGCCCAGGGTAAGTCGGGAGCTAAGGCGAGGCCGAGAGGCGTAGTCGATGCACAACTGGTTGATATTCCAGTACCGCTGTACCCGCGCCAATACTGATCCATTGTTGCTAAGGGGCTGTCACCTTCGGGTGACGAACTGACCCACGATGAGGACGTAAGCAATGAGGGGACGCAGGAGGATACGTGAGCCCAGGCGATGGTTGTCCTGGGGTAAGTGTGTAGGGAGGGGACTAGGAAAATCCGGGCCCCATAATCCTGAGACACGACGCCGAGCCGATTTAGGTGAAGTCACTGATTCCATGCTGCCGAGAAAAGCCTCTAGCGAGCTGGTACGGCGCCCGTACCCCAAACCGACACAGGTGGATAGGTAGAGAATACTAAGGCGATCGGGAGAACTGTGGTTAAGGAACTCGGCAAAATGCCTCCGTAACTTCGGGAGAAGGAGGACCCCATTAGGGTGACGGACCTTGCGTCCCGAGCTCGAAGGGGTGGCACAAACCAGGGGAAAGCGACTGTTTACTAAAAACACAGCAGCGTGCGAAGTCCTAAGACGATGTATACGCTGTGACGCCTGCCCGGTGCTGGAAGGTTACGGGGAAAGGTTAGCCTTCGGGCGAAGCTTTGAACCTAAGCCCCAGTAAACGGCGGCCGTAACTATAACGGTCCTAAGGTAGCGAAATTCCTTGTCGGGTAAGTTCCGACCTGCACGAATGGCGTAACGACTTTCCTACTGTCTCAACCACAGACCCGGCGAAATTGAAGTACGAGTAAAGATGCTCGTTAGCTGCAGAAGGACGGAAAGACCCCGTGGACCTTTACTATAACTTGATGTTGGGCTTTGGTATGTGTTGTGTAGGATAGGTGGGAGACTTTGAAGCATTGGCGCCAGCCAGTGTGGAGTCATCCTTGAAATACCACCCTGCACATGCTGGGGCTCTAACCCACGCCCGTTATCCGGGTGGGGGACAGCGTCAGGCGGGTAGTTTGACTGGGGCGGTCGCCTCCTAAAGAGTAACGGAGGCGCTCAAAGGTTCCCTCAGCCTGGTTGGCAATCAGGCGTCGAGTGCAATGGCACAAGGGAGCTTGACTGCGAGACCTACAAGTCGAGCAGGTGCGAAAGCAGGACATAGTGATCCGGCGGTTGCGTGTGGAAGCGCCGTCGCTCAACGGATAAAAGGTACCCCGGGGATAACAGGCTCATCTTCCCCAAGAGTCCATATCGACGGGAAGGTTTGGCACCTCGATGTCGGCTCATCGCATCCTGGGGCTGAAGCAGGTCCCAAGGGTTGGGCTGTTCGCCCATTAAAGCGGTACGCGAGCTGGGTTTAGAACGTCGTGAGACAGTTCGGTCCCTATCCTCTGCAGCCGGAGGAGATTTGAGGAAGGCTATCCCTAGTACGAGAGGACCGGGATGGACGTAGCTCTCGTGTGCCAGTTGTCCTGCCAAGGGCATGGCTGGTTAGCGACCTACGGAAGGGATAACCGCTGAAAGCATCTAAGTGGGAAACCCGTTCCAAGATGAGATCTCCCACAGAGTCAATCTGGTAAGGCCCGTGGAAGACCACCACGTTGATAGGCCGGAGGTGTACGTGCGGTAACGCATTCAGCCGACCGGTACTAATCGGCCGAGGGCTTGGATCGACACAGATGTTCGTGCTCGCTATGGAGTTCTGAAGGGGCCGCGACAGGTCCGACCTTTGGTCGGTTCTGGCGCACCCTTTTGACAAAGGTTTCGGTGGCTATGGCGGTGGGGTCACACCCGTTCCCATTCCGAACACGGAAGTTAAGCCCACCAGCGCCGATGGTACTTGGGAGTAGACTCCCTGGGAGAGTAGGACGCCGCCGGATTTCTTAGAAAGAAAAGGGCCCCCATTGGGGGTCCTTTTCTCGTTTTGCTCAGCGTTGATTTTGTTGAAAGGGAATTGGCGCAATTTTCTCGAGGTTGCGAGCGGTTGGTCCTTGCCGAGAAGCCCGTTTTCAGGATTGGGGTCTCTGGCCGGTAGGTTGGGCGCATGGCCAGTCCTCCTTCTTCCAGTTCGTCGCGCTCGGGCAAGTCAAACGGCCCTCGAGGCGGCGGGCGTCCTTCGGGGAAGTCGGGCCCGGCAAAGGGTGGTTCGAAGGGCGGATCTAAGGGCGGTTCGGCCTCTGGTTCGGCTGGTCGCGGTTCGGGTCGGCCATCAAGTCGTTCGGGCTCCGAGAGCTCTGGCCGTTCGGCCTCAGGCGGGAAGCCGTCACGTTCCGGCACACCTTCGCGCTCGGGTTCAAGCCCACGATCAAGTTCATCCGATCGAACGGGCTCCGGCCGTCCGAGTCGGCCTTCAGGAAGCTCTGATCGACCTCGTTCTGGCAATGCTCCGAGCCCTCGGGCTCGTAGTGGCGGCGATGATCGCGCCACACGTCGCTCAAACACCGAAGACGGCTGGGCTGAAGGTCCGGCCCTTGAAACACCTCGCACATGGGGCGGTGTCGCTCGTCGTGGCGCAGGCGCTGCGACAGGTCGGCGAGTCGTCGGCGCGTCTCGTGCATGGAGAGACGCAGTCGAGGCAGCCACTCCTCAGCGTCGGCCTGACTCAGCGCGCCGGGCGGCTCCAGGAACGATCCCTGACGAAGCCACCGATGCCGAACGACGTGCGGCAAACGATGCTCGCACGTCAGAGGATGAAGCGATCATCACCCAAGTTCGCGATGAAGCCACCGCTGCAGTTACACGCGGAGGTTCACGTCGCCGAGATCCTGCTCCGATTGACTTGGCCGGCGAGGTTCGCGAGCAACTTTCTCGCGCCGTCGGAACTGCTCGTACTGAGCGGGTGGAAAAGCGTTTAGCTGAAGCCGCAGAACACTTTGAAGCAGAACGATTCGGTGATGCCGCCCGCATCCTGAAAAAGCTCGTTGATGAGGCTCCGACTGTGGCCGCGGTGCACGAACTGTATGGAGTCACGCTGTATCGCCAGGAGAAGTGGAAGCCGGCAGCGCGTGAACTCGAAGCGTTTCGTTTGTTGAGTAACTCCACCGATCAACATCCGGTTCTCGCTGATTGCTATCGCGCAATGCGTCAGTGGTCGCAGGTTGGGGAACTTTGGGACGAACTGCGCGCTGCGTCTCCGAGTGCAGAGTTGGTGACGGAGGGGCGTATCGTCATGGCCGGTTCGCTGGCCGACCGAGATGATCTCGCAGGTGCGATTGCACTCCTTGAACAGAGCTTCACGTTCCCGAAGCGCCCGATGCCTCATCACCTTCGACGTGCGTATGTGTTGGCCGATCTCTATGAGCGGTCGGGAGATCTCCCAAAGGCCCGCACAATGTTTGGTCGAATCGAGAACGTTGATCCCGATTTCGCCGATGTCCGTCGACGAGTACGCGCTCTTCGCTGATCTGTCTCACATCAGTTCTACGTTGTGCAGTACTTCCCCCAGTGACCGTCGGTCGGCGCTCGTTCGACCACAATTCTGGGAGGCCTCATGGCCGCAACATCACAACGAAGTGCAACACCATCACCCCGGCGCACCGCTTCAGTTCGGGGCACGGCAACCACCGCGCCGAACACATCGAGCAGCAGCACGGACCTCGTGCCTGAAGGTTCCAACCTTGTCGTTCTTCGAGGCCTCATCCGTCGAGATCCAGAGTTCCGTGTGCTGGCTTCTGGCGATGAACTCATGTCGCTTGATCTCACCGTGCGTTCGGGCGAAGCGCCGGCTGAATCGGTGCCGGTGGTGTGGGCCAATCCGGCTGCGGCTGCGGTCAAGCTCGTCGAGGGCGACGACGTCGTCGTAGTGGGCCGGATCCGCCGACGGTTTTTCCGTGCTGGCGCTTCCACCGCAACTCGTACCGAGGTTCATGCGGACAAAATTCTCAGTGCCCGATCTGGGGTCCGGATTCGGACTGCACTCGAGCCACGGGTCGAAGACCTCAATCTCTGAGGCACTGTCTCCGCACGATCGACGCGATCATCTGGCCGGTCTGGCTGGCCTAGGCTCGCTCCCGAATAACGGATCGATGTGCGTCTGCACATCTAACTGGTCTGGTGGGCATGGGCGCATCAGGTGATCGAGGAGAGGCATGACCGACATCAAAGGACTACTCGGCGATGAAGCCGAAGAGTTGCTGACCTTTACGTGTAAGGGCATTACTGCAGATCAGTTGACGCAGCCGGGCGGCGACATCGTCGAACGTGTCTACCTGCAGTCAGATCGTTCGCCGCAGGTCCTGCGCAACCTTCAGTCCATGTTCGGCCACGGACGTCTCGCCGACACCGGTTATGTGTCGATCCTTCCTGTTGATCAGGGCATCGAACATTCGGGTGCTGCATCCTTTGCTCCGAACCCGATGTATTTCGACCCCGAGAACATCATCAAGCTCGCGATCGAAGGCGGCTGTAACGCCGTTGCCACCACCTACGGCGTTCTCGGCACGATGTCGCGCAAGTATGCCCATCGCATTCCATTCATTGTGAAGATCAATCACAACGAACTCATGACCTACCCCAACGAGTTCGACCAAATCATGTTCGGGACCGTTGAAGAGGCCTACGAGCTCGGTGCTGCCGGGGTTGGTGCAACGATCTACTTCGGCTCACCGGAATCACATCATCAAATCATCGAAGTTGCTGAGGCATTCCAGCGAGCTCACGAACTCGGCATGTTCACTGTGTTGTGGTGTTACCTCCGCAACAACGCATTCAAGGTCGATGGGGTCGACTACCACGACGCCGCCGATCTCACCGCCCAGGCCAACCACCTTGGCGTCACCATCCAAGCCGACATCATCAAGCAGAAGCTCCCGACCAAGAACGGCGGCTACAACGTTCTTGAGGGGTACGGAAAGACCTCGAAGCTTGTCTATGGCGATCTCGTCACTGACCACCCGATCGATTACACCCGTTGGCAGGTTGCGAACTGTTACATGGGCCGCATCGGACTGATCAACTCTGGCGGCGAATCAAAGGGCTCCTCAGACCTCGCCGACGCAGTGCGCACTGCGGTCATCAACAAGCGTGGTGGCGGCACCGGTCTCATCTCTGGCCGTAAGGCATTCCAGCGGCCAATGGCCGAGGGTGTCGCGCTCCTCAATGCCATCCAAGACGTCTATCTCGATGAATCAATCACCATTGCGTGAGTTGTTCTGACTCGAACTCAAATGCAACGGGCCGGCCTTCGGGTCGGCCCGTTTGCGTTGTCGAGCGCGTTCGTGGATTTCCGTGTGTTTCGTCGACTAGGTGACTAATCGATGGAACGGAAAACCACGCCAGTGCGAGGCTTTGGTGCAAAGAACGTTGATTTCGGTGGCATCTTTTCGCCGCCCTCAGCGATCTCGATGATCTGATCGATGGTGACTGGGCGCAACAGGACGCCAGCCTGAGCGGCACCTGAATCAACCGCTGAACGGATGTGCTCGACGCCGTGTTGGTAGACCAGCCCGTGATCGGGCAATGACGCAAGGGCGAGGTCGAGTCGGCTGGAATCAAGATCACGAGTTGCGGAAATTGTTTCGGGGCGGGGGCGCAGTAACCATGCATCGCCCGGAAGAACGAGAACGAGTCCACCAAGTTCTTGGATACGGCGAACCGTTGGGGCATCAGTGAAGGTAAACGCTTCGATTTCAAAGAAGGGGTCAAAGGCGCCACGAAGATCGAAACCTTCGGGCAGGTCCGAGAGCAAACGGTGGATCGGGCCGACATCGAGTTCATCCTCGACCAGTTCAACAACGAAGGTCATGACTGCATCGGCATGGCCGCCGTTGCCATCGGATTCTCGGCGTTCGTCGCGGTAGGCGAGAGAGGTTTCGTAGCGGTGGTGCCCGTCGGCGATCACGATCGGTGCCGAACCGATTGCCGAGCGGATTGCATCGATGCGAGCGGTATCGGTGATTCGCCACACCGAATGCGTCACCCCGTCGGCTTCGAACCGACACAGCGGCGCTTCAGTGCTCTCGAGGAGTGCGGTGAGACCTTGGGCGGGGGAGAGACCCCAGACTGCGGAAAGGTTGGAGCGGGTGGATCGCAGGAGGTCGAGTCGGTCGCTTTTGGCCTTCGGAGTGGTGAACTCGTGCGGAAGAATGTCGCCTTCGCCCGGACGGGTGAGTTCCATCGCTCCGATAACTCCGGTGGTGTGCCTGATAACGCCGTTCTCGTCGGGGGCATCCATTCGGTACACCGTGAACGAGGGTTGAGAGTCGTCGACAAGCACGCCTTCAGAGCGCCACTTTGTGAACTGTTGGGCGGCATCGCCGTAGGGGTCGTTGCCCTCGATGGGTAGATCAATGCGAACAACATTGGTCGGAGCGCTGGCAACAAGGGCAGCCCGATCGCTTGGGCTGATCACGTCGTAGGGGGGAGCCGTTACGAGAGCGGCATCAAGCGTTGCGGTGTCGTAGCGAATACCGATGAATGGTTCGAAGCGTGGCACTGAGTAGTACTAGCAGACGCGCAAAGGTGAGTGACGCGAACGAATTTGGTCGGTCGTCACGATTCGATTGAAGAGGTGGGAGACTCTGGCAATGGCATGGGCCCTTGATCTCGATGGAGTCGTGTGGTTGGAGGATGAGCCCATCGCTGGAGCTGCCGAAGCCATCGCCGCGTTGCGCGATGTCGGAGAGCATGTCGGATTCGTCACGAACTTCTCTTTCGGTCGGCGCGACGACATCGCTGCCAAACTTGAGCGCCATGGCATTGATGCATCGAATGGCGTGATCACCTCGGCGATGGCCGCAGCCGCAATGGTTCCGAGCGGCTCTCGGGCCCTTGTCTGCGCTGGGCCTGGGGTTGTCGATGAGTTGCAGCGCCGCGATGTGGAAACCATCGATGCGAGCGATCCGACCGCACTGGGTACGAATGTTGATGTCGTGGTGGTCGGCTATCACCCAACTTTCGATTATCAGCGAATGACTGCTGCCTCCACCGCTGTTCGTAAAGGCGCTCGTTTACTCGGCACGAACGATGACTCCACCTATCCCACCGCTGCAGGGCCTGTGCCCGGAGGCGGGGCATTGCTCGCATCGATTGCGGTTGCTTCTGGTGTCACTCCGGAGATCGCAGGCAAGCCTCATCAGCCCATCGCCGACATGGTTCACGAGTTACTTGGTGCCGACGGAATCATGGTTGGGGATCGGCCTGATACCGATGGACGATTCGCGCTCACCCTTGGATGGCGGTTTGCGCTGGTACTTACGGGCGTTACCTCGCAAGCAGATCTCCCTGTCGAACCCCAACCCGATCTCGTGGCCGACTCTCTCCACGCGTTGGTCTCTGAGGCCCTATCGGGCCGTGAGCTCGATAAGTAGCGTCACCGACAATGGGTGCCCGTCGTCGACTCGATACCGAATTAGTGCGTCGTGGTTTGGCTCCATCGCGCGAGCGCGCTCAGGCCGACATTGCTGCCGGTCGCGTCACTGTCGGAGGGGCTCCAGCAACAAAGGCCTCACGTATGGTCGACGCTTCCGAGGCGGTTCTGGTGCACGGTCCGCCTCCGAAGTTTGTGAGTCGAGCCGGAGCAAAGCTTGAAGGCGCAGTCGAACACTTTGCATTGCAAGACATTGTTGCTGGTGCTCGAGTTCTTGATGCCGGCGCCTCTACAGGCGGTTTCACCGACTGCGTGCTGCAGTACGGTGCTTCCGAGGTCGTTGCGGTTGATGTCGGCCACAACCAACTCCACGAGAAATTAGAGAGCGACCCCCGAGTCCATTCGATTGAACGAACCAATCTTCGAACAGTCGATCCGGCGCAACTTGGTCCAGTCGTGGATCTCGTCGTGGGCGATTTGTCCTTTATCTCTTTGTCGCTTGTGCTCGACACCCTCGGCGCTGCAGCGGCTCCAGGGGCGGTCTACGTCCTTCTCGTGAAGCCGCAGTTCGAGGCTGGTCGCACCGAAGTGAGCAAGGGCAAAGGCATCATCGACAACCCACTCATCTGGCGGCGGGTGCTGTCTGAGGTATCGGCTGCGCTTCTGGAGCGGAATGCGGCCATCATGGGGGTCATGGTTTCGCCCATCACAGGTTCTGACGGAAACGTGGAGTTCATTCTCCTGGGCCGCTTCGCCGGGTCCGTCGACCCGATTGGTGGTCATTGCTCTCTTGATCGCTCATCGCTTGACGCGGCGTTCGACCTTGTCACCGGATGCCTCGAAGTCGTTGCACTGCCCGGCGGAGAAGACTGAACATGGCTGCGTTCGCATTTGTGGTGCATCCCCTTCGCGAGGAAGCGGCATCAGTCGCGCTCGACACCATTGCTTGGCTCATCAACGACGGCCACCGTGTGGTGCTCCCGGTCGAAGACGCCGCACTT
>Ga0315902_10010271_pt1 | contig 12398 bp, 7 predicted proteins | sample LakEriMetagenome_9_FD_203523 | JGI IMG/M metagenome (GOLD analysis project Ga0315902, IMG submission 203523) | Freshwater fungal communities from buoy surface, Lake Erie, Ohio, United States - Buoy 12 MA117 | ecosystem: Environmental > Aquatic > Freshwater > Lake > Lake biofilm | place: USA... | reverse complement strand
AATTCTGGCGCTCGCCCTGATGTCCCCCGCCTATGCGCAGGAGACGACGACCCCGCCAGTCGCTGAGCCGGTCGCGCAGCAGGGCGTGATTTCGTACATGCCCGCAGAATTTGCGGAGTCGCGACCGAACACGGCGCTCGACCTGATCAGCCGCCTCCCGGGGTTCTCGTTCGATGGCGGCGACAGCGTGCGGGGCTTTGCGGGTGCTGCGGGCAACGTGCTGATCGACGGCCAGCGCCCAACCATCAAGACCGACTCGCTGGGCGACACCCTGAACCGCATCACGATCGACCAGGTCGAACGGATCGACGTCATTCGCGGATCGGTGCCGGGGGTCGACATGCAGGGGCAGACGGTGGTCGCCAACGTGATCCGCAAGAAGGTCGATACGTTCCAGCAGGTTTTCAGCGCCCGCGGCTTCCTGTACACCGAGACGGGCAAGACGATCCCCGGCTGGAACTACCAGGCCACGCGCCGCGTCGGCGAGCACCAGTTCGACGTATCGGCGGGGCGCGGCATCTCGATGGACGATTCCGTCGGCTCGGGCTGGCGAACGACAGTGGATGCGCAGAGCGGCAATCTCGATCTGTACGAAACCTCGCGCACCGAGGGCGACGGCGTGGTCCACAGCCTGCGCGGCAACTACAAGGGGCCGCAGTTCGGCGGCACGCTTTCGCTCAACGGCCTCGTCTCGACCGACGAGTTCAAGAACGAGCAGGGCTTCCGTTCTGCGACGACTGACGAGTTTTTCGTGAGCCGGTCTGCCAATGATCGCGGCGAAGTCGGCGTCAACTATCTTACCAAACTTGGGTCCGATCTCGAGTGGGAAACGCTGGGCCTCTTCAAGGTGGCGTTCGGCAGCCTCGATGCAACCGGGCTTGAGCAGGATCCGACGGGTGTCGATCCGGACACGCTGCAACTCTTCCAGATCGAAGCCGAAGCCGGAGAGCGTATCGGACGGACGATCCTGCGCTACACGATGTCGCCGGAACTGTCGTTCGAAGGCGGCGGCGAGGTGGCCTACAATTATCGCGACCAGCAGGTTTCGCTGGCGGTTGATGGCGCGCCCGTGCCGCTGCCGGCGTCCAACGTGCTCGTCGAGGAAACCCGCGCCGAACTGTTCGTCCAGAGCTCCTGGCGGCCTTTGCCGGAATGGACGCTGGAAGGCGGCGTGCGCGTCGAACAGTCGACGATCACGCAATCGGGCGACACCGACAAGGAGCGTTCCTTCACCTACCCCAAGCCGCGTCTCGTGGGCACATGGTCGCCGAGCGAAGACGACCAGCTCCGCTTGCGCGCCGAGCGCGAAGTCGGTCAGTTGAACTTTCAGGACTTTGCCTCGGAGGTGAACCTCAACAGCGGCCAGCAGAACACCGGCAACTCCGATCTCGAGCCTTACAAGGCCTGGGTCTACGAAGCCGCCTACGAGAAGCGTTTCCTGGATGGGGCCGCTGCTGTCCTGACGCTTCGCCACGAGGGTATCTCGGATGTGGTCGATCTCTTTCCGCGCCGCATTCCGATCGACACCGACAACGATGGCGTCAACGACTCGACGACCCTGATCGAAGGTCCGGGCAATATCGGCGATGGGACGAACGACAGCCTGATCTTCAATCTCACGATGCCGCTCAAGAACATCGGCTGGCAGGGCGCCGAGGTGAAGATCGAGACGCAGTGGCAGGAAAGCGAAGTTACCGACCCGTTGACCGGGGAGAAGCGCCGCATATCAGGCCAGCGCCCGGAGGAGGTCAATTTCTCCTTCCGCCAGGATCTGCCCGAACAGAACCTCACCTTTGGCTTCGGGTGGTTTCAGGGCTGGCGCGAGAACTACTACCAGGGTCGATCGATCGAGAAGCTCAGGCTGCGGGATTTCTTCCACTCGTTCGTCGAATGGAAGCCCGATGCCGGGTTCACCTTGCTCGCCGAACTCAACAACCTGGACCCGTTCAGCTTCAACATCGCGCGCCAGGACTATGGCCGCGGCCGGGACCTTGACCCACTCCAGTCCACGGAGACCGAGCGCCGCAATTCGCAAACGCTGGCCATGCTGAGTGCGCGTTGGGCGTTCAACTAGTGTTGGATCGGGCTCAGCAGATGCGAAACTGCATTTCCGCTCCTCCCGGCGAACGCCGGGATGAGCAGAGCGCCTGCCCAGGCTGATCGCGCCCCAGGGGGCTGCGGTCGGTCGTTTCCAGGCTGCCGATTCTAAGGAATTGCGGGCCGCAAAACCGGACAAGCGCCATTCCGGACCGCCGCATTGCTGCGGCCCGACGCGCCCGGGCGAAATCACCCCGAAATCAGTGCCTAACGGCTGTGGATCAACCGTCGCAAATGTTTGTGTCGCGGTGCGCAAATGGGCTAGAAGAGGGGATCGAATCCCGGCCTCCGCGCCGCCCTCCGTCTGGACGTTTTCCGCTTGAGCGACACGCCTGAAAATCCCGCCCCTCCGGGGGCAAATGGCGCGGGCGACATCGCCCCCATTTCCATCACCGCCGAACTGAAGAAGTCGTACCTCGACTATGCGATGAGCGTGATCGTCAGCCGTGCGCTGCCGGACGTTCGCGACGGCCTCAAGCCCGTCCACCGCCGCATCCTGTATGCCGCCTATGAGGGCGGCTACACGCACGACAAGGCTTTCCGGAAGTCGGCCAACATCGTCGGCGACGTGATCGGCCGCTGGCACCCGCACGGCGACCAGTCGATCTATGACGCGCTGGTGCGCATGGCGCAGCCATTCTCGATGTCGCTGCCGCTGATCGACGGGCAGGGCAATTTCGGCTCGATCGACGGTGATCCGCCGGCGGCCATGCGTTACACCGAAAGCCGCATGGCGCGCGTCACGGCGAACCTGCTGGATGACATCGACAAGGACACGGTCAACTTTGAGGACAACTATGACGGCTCCCGCAAGGAGCCGACCGTGCTCCCGGCGAAGTTTCCGAACCTGCTGGTCAACGGTGCGGGCGGCATCGCCGTGGGCATGGCGACCAACATCCCGCCGCACAACCTGACCGAGATTGTCGATGCGACCATCGCGCTGATCGAGAACCCGGCGCTGGACGACGCGACCCTGCTCGACATCGTGCCCGGACCCGACTTCCCGACAGGCGCACTGATCATCGGCCGCGCCGGATCGCGCAATGGCATGTTGACCGGGCGCGGCTCAGTCATCATGCGCTCGAAGACCGAGATCGAGACGATGAAGGGCGGCCGCGAGGCCATCATCATCAACGAGGTTCCCTATCAGGTGAACAAGGCGACGATGGTCGAGAAGATCGCCGAGCTGGTTCGCGAGAAGAAGATCGAGGGCATCGCCGACCTGCGCGACGAGAGCGATCGCAACGGCATCCGGGTCGTGATCGAGATCAAGCGGGATTCGTCCGCCGAGATCGTGCTCAACAACCTGTTCCGCATGACGCCGATGCAGACGTCGTTCGGGGTCAACATGCTGGCGCTGAATGGCGGCCGGCCGGAACTGATGTCACTGCGGGCGATGCTGCAGGCCTTCATCCGCTTCCGCGAAGAAGTTGTCGCGCGCCGCACCAAATTCGAACTGAACAAGGCGCGCGATCGCGCCCACGTCCTGATCGGCCTTGCGCTGGCCGTCGCCAACATCGACGAGATCATCCGGATCATCCGCTATTCTTCAGATCCGGACTCGGCGCGTATCGCCTTGCTCGAGCGGGCGTGGCCAGCGATGGACATGGCGCCGCTGATCGGGCTCATCGCTGACCGGCGAACGGTCTTCAACGACAAGGGCGAGATCAAGCTGTCGGACGAGCAGGCCCGCGCCATTCTCGCGCTGCAGCTGTCGCGCCTCACCAATCTCGGCCGTGACGAGATCGGCAAGGAAGCTTCCGGCCTCGCCGAGAAGATCAAGGACCTGCTGGCGATCCTGGCGTCGCGCGCGCGCGTGCTGGAGATCATCAAGGGCGAGCTGAAGGACATCCGCGACAGGTTCGGCGTGCCGCGTCGGTCCGAGTTCGTCGAGGCCGATCTCGATCTCGAGGACGAAGCCTTCATCGAGAAGGAAGACATGGTCGTCATGGTCACCCATGGCGGCTATGTGAAGCGCACTGCGCTGTCGGCCTACCGGACGCAGAACCGCGGCGGCAAGGGTCGCGGCGGGATGGAGACGAAGGAGAACGACTTCGTCATCCGGCTGTTCTCCGCCGATACGCACACCGAGATCCTGTTCTTCTCGTCCACCGGCATGGCCTACAAGCATAAGGTCTGGCGCCTGCCGCTCGGCGCCCCGAATGCGCGGGGCAAGGCGCTGGTCAACATCCTTCCGCTGAAGGAAGGCGAGCGCATCACCTCCGTCATGCCATTGCCGCAGGATGAGGAAGAGCGCGCGCGGCTCAACATCCTGTTCGCCACGAAGTCAGGCGGCGTGCGGCGGAACTTGTTGACCGACTTCCTGTCGGTGAACCGCGCAGGCAAGATCGCCATGAAGCTTGAGGACGACAGCGACGCCATCGTCGACGTGCAGATCTGCACGCCTGAGGACGATGTGCTGCTGACCACCGCACTTGGACAGTGCATCCGCTTCCCCGTGGAGCAGGTGCGTGTGTTCACCGGCCGGACCTCCACTGGCGTGCGCGGCATCAAGCTGGGCGCCGGGGATGCGCTGATCGCTATGAGCGTGCTTGGCAAGATCGACGTCACGCCCGCAGAAGCACGCGCTTATCTCAAACGCGCCAACGCTGCTCGCCGCGCAGAGGGCGAAGAGATTGTCGAAGACGTCGAAGCCGAAGAGGATGCCGCGGCTGACGGCGACGACGCGGCGCCGTCTCAGGATGCCGAATCGAATGGCGAGGTCGAGCTGACGGAAGACCGCTTCGGCGCGCTGTCGCTAGCAGAGCAGTTCATCCTGACGATCACCGACGAGGGTATGGGCAAGCGCGCGTCTGCCTTCGACTATCGCCGCACCGGCCGTGGCGGGAAGGGGCTGATCGCGCACAAGCTGTCCAAGGGGCAGAAGCTGGTCGCATCCTTCCCGATCGATGGGTCCGACGAAATCATGGTGGTGACAGACGCTGGCCAGTTGATACGTTGCGCTGTCGATCAGATCCGTATCGCGGGTCGTGCGACGCAGGGGGTTCGCGTGCTGCGTGTGGCGGCGGGGGAGCGAGTCGTCTCTGTGGAGAGACTGGAGGACCAGAGCGGTGACGAGACGGCCGGAAAGACGGGCGGCGGGTGAACCTCGCCCCGTACGTGGATCGGCTACGGCGCGGTCCGCGCTGGTCCGGCGGCCGACGAAGCGCATCGGGCTTTATCCCGGGACCTTCGACCCGATCACGAACGGTCACTTGGACATTATCGGCCGGGCGGTGAAGCTGGTCGACAAGCTGGTGATCGGGGTCGCGATCAACGACGGCAAGGGTCCGCTGTTCACGCTGGAAGAGCGCACCCAGATGGTGCTGGAGGAGGCCCGCAAGCTTTCCAACGGCGTCGAAATCGAGGCGCGGCCTTTCGACAACCTGCTGATGCATTTTGCCGAAGAGTGTGGCGCCCAGGTGATCATCCGCGGGCTGCGGGCTGTCTCGGACTTCGAGTACGAGTTCCAGATGGTCGCTATGAACCAGCAGATGAACGACGAGATCGAGACAGTCTTCCTGATGGCTGACCCGCATCACCAGGCGGTGTCCTCTCGACTGGTAAAAGAGATTGCGCGGCTGGGCGGAAACGCCGATTTATTCGTCCCTGCAGCGGTCCATACGCGACTGCTCGCCAAGTTCGGCGGCAAGAAGGGCAAGTAAGACATGTTGCGAAATCTGCTGATGGGGGCCGCTGCTGCGGCCTCACTGGCTGTTGCCGGCGCCGCCTGGGCCGGGCCGGCCGACGATCCGGCCAACTGGCGCAAGGTTCCTGCCGAGAACCTGCTGCAGCTGACAATCAATGGACAGGACGTGCTGGTCGAACTGCGCCCCGACGTTGCGCCGACACACGTCGCGCAGATCAAGAAGATCGCGCGGGCCGGCCATTTCGACAAAGTACCATTCCATCGCGTCATCGACGATTTCATGGCGCAGGGCGGCGACACGTCGCTTGTCTATCCGCAGGTGGAGTACCCGATGCTCAAGGGCGAATTCACCTGGCAGCGCGACCCGGCGAAACAGAAGGTGACCTGGATCGGCGCGACGCCTGATGGCCTAAGGCTGGGTTATCTCGATGGCGTGCTCGTGCAGGGCCAGCCGGACGAGCTGGCGATGATTTCCTACCCGGCCGTGGCGCGCACGTGGATGCTGCATTGTTCCGGCGTCACTTCGATGGCGCGCACGAACGATCCGAACAGCGCGACGACGCAGTTCTTCCTGATGCGCCAGCCGCGCGTCGGCGCAGACGGGCTCGACGCCAAGTACACGACATGGGGCTGGAGCGTTTCCGGGGTCGATACGATCCGCGGAATCAAGACCGGCGATGAGGGCGAGAATGGCGTGCTGCCGCCGGGAACCGCCGACGTGCTGACCAAGGCGGTGATCGTCGCCGACCTGCCGGCCAACAAGCAGTCCACGGTCTATGTGCGCCGCACGGATGGACCAGAATTCATCGCGAAGGCCGCTGAGATCAAGGTATCCGACCCGTTCGACGCGTGCTACCTGCCGCCCGTCGAAACCGTCATCGAAAGGCCGAACCCGTGAGCGCTGACAAAGAGAACACCCTGATCCTCACGCTGGACACCGGCGTCGTCACGATCGAACTCCTGCCGAACAAGGCCCCGGGCCATGTCGAGCGGATCAAGGAACTGGCGCGTGAAGGCTTCTACGATGGTGTCGTGTTTCACCGCGTGATCGACGGCTTCATGGCGCAGGGCGGCGATCCGACGGGATCGGGCATGGGCGGTTCCGAGAAGGACGACCTGCGCGCCGAATTCAATGATGTCAGCCACCAGCGCGGCGTCTGCTCGATGGCGCGGTCGAACAGCCCGAACTCGGCGAACAGCCAGTTCTTCATCTGCCTCGACGACGCATCGTTCCTCGACAAGAAATACACCGTGTGGGGCAATGTGGTCAGCGGCATGGACGCCGTCGACGCGCTCCCCAAGGGCGAGCCGCCGCGCAAGCCCGGCAAGATCGTGACGGCGCGCGTTGCCGCGGACGTCTGAACCGCGACGATTGATCTGGGGCCGTTAGCGCCCCGAATCAAGCAAGATGCCGGCGGAGCAAAGCCATGCCGGCTGACAAGCCATCGCCAGACCCGCCGCCCAAAGCAGGCGGATTGCTGACCCGTCTCAGGAACTGGTTCCTGGCCGGAGCCGTCGTGGCTGCGCCTTTGGCGATCACGCTTTGGCTGATGTGGAGCGTTGTCGTCCTGGTCGACACGCACATTGTCCCACTGATCCCGCGGGCGTGGAATCCTGAAACGTATCTCAGCTTCGAACTGCCCGGGCTCGGCATCATCACAGCCGTGATCTTCCTGACCGTGCTCGGCGCGCTGATCACGAACCTCGCGGGTCAGCAGGCCTTGCGGCTTGGCGAACTTCTGCTCGCGCGCGTACCGCTGGTGCGCTCGATCTATTCGATCCTGAAGCAGGTGGTCGAGACGATCGCGTCGAACGACTCATCATCGTTCAAGGAAGCGGTTCTCGTCGAGTATCCCGGCAAGGGGCTCTGGGTGATCGGCTTCATCACGAGCCGGACGCCGGATGCTGAAGTTCTGGCGCAGGCTCCGGATGTGATCGGCGTCCTTGTGCCGTCATCGCCGAATCCTGCGATGGGCCAGCTTGTGTTCGTAACGCCGGAACGGATCAGGCCGCTGGACATGCCGGTAGAGAAGGCCGCGAAGCTGGTCATATCGTTCGGCATCCGCTCGGCTGATCAGGTCGAGGCGGGGCTACGAGGCGTGCAGGGCAAGTAGGCGCGCAGACTGCGCTTAGGTGTTCTTCAGCAGCCACGCGTGCGTGACATCGAGAATCTCGTCTAGAACTTCCGTATCCTTCCGACCTGTTTTTGTGGGGACGTGGAAGGAATGGTCTGCATGTTCGACGAGGTGGAGTTTCGCGCGCTTGCCGAGGCCGGCAACAACGGGTTTCAGAAGCTGCGCCTCGGCCAGCGTGTCCGCCGTGCCTTGCAGGAACAGCATCGGCAATTTCACTTTCGACAAGTGCTCCGCGCGTTCTGTCCCCGGTTTGCCGGAAGGATGAAGCGGCCATGCGAAGAAGACGAGCCCGCGTACATCGGGCAACGGCTCATCAGCCTGACCCTGTGACGTCATGCGTCCGCCGAATGAGCGGCCGCCAGCGAAGAGCGGCAAACCGCCTGCGAGCTTGCCGGCCTTGGCGATCGCTGCACGGATCGCGGCGTGGGCGACGGCCGGACTGTCCGGGCGCTTCGAGCCTTTCTCCATGTAGGGAAAGTTGAAGCGCAACACAGCGATGCCGCGTGTGGCGAGGCCTTCGGCCGTGGCAGCCATGTGCTTGTGCGTCATCCCTGCGCCGGCGCCGTGCGCGAGAACCAGAAGAGCCTTTGCATCATGCGGCTTGTCGAGGAGGGCGGAGACCTCGGTCGCGGCGTCGATGCGCATGGAGATGGGTTTTGTGGGCATGCGTTAAAGGCTCCGGTCAGTCGCTCTCGGCCATCATGTCTGCGATGCGCGGTGCGAAGAGATCGCGGGCGCGACGGACGGCGACGCCTCGAGGACCAACCAGTGTGGGGTCTGCCATCAGGACTGACTTGGCGTCGGTGCGTGCGGTCTCGATCAGGTTGGCGTCGCGGGCGAGTTCGAGAACGCGGAAGGCCGGGAGGCCGGACTGGCGGAGGCCGAGCAGGTCGCCGGGGCCACGGAGGCGGAAGTCGGCTTCGGCGATCTCGAAGCCGTCGGTGGTCTTGCGAAGCGTATCGAGGCGTTCCTTGCCGCTCTCCGTAAGTGGGGACTGGTAGAGCAGGAGGCAACTGGACGCCTTCTCGCCGCGACCAACGCGGCCCCGCAACTGGTGGAGTTGGGCAAGGCCGAACTTCTCGGCGTGTTCGATCACCATGATGGTCGCTTCGGGAACGTCGACGCCGACCTCGATGACAGTGGTGGCGACGAGGATGGGCGCTTCGCCGGTGCGGAGCTTCTCAAGCGCTGCGTCACGATCCTGCGCCGGCATGCGGCCGTGGACGAGTTCGACGGGGGCGTTGACGTAGCCGGCGAGAACATCGCGACGCTGGATGGCCGAGGCATCGCCGGCGTCTTCGCTATCGACCGCGGGACAAATCCAGAAGGCGCGTTCACCGCGATCGACGGCGCGGGAGACGGCCTGGATGACGTCGTCGATGCGTGTGTCGGGAACGGCGGCCGTTACGACTTCCTGCCGATTGGCGGGCTTCTCGCCGATGACGGAGATGTCGAGGTCGCCGTGGACGGCCAGCGCCATGGTGCGCGGGATCGGGGTTGCGCTCATCACCAGCATGTGGGGCGATGCGCCTTTGGCTGTAAGTTTGAGACGGTCGGCGACTCCAAAGCGATGCTGCTCGTCTATGACGACGAGTGAGAGTTCGGGCAGGTCGACGTCCGACTGGTAGAGCGCCTGCGTGCCGGAGAGGACCTGGATCTTTCCGGCGCGGACATCGTTGAGGATGGCTTCGCGGGCTGCGCCCTTGTCTCGGCCGGTGAGGGCGGCGACGCGGATGCCGACAGGGGCGAGGAAGCGGCCGATGGCTTCGGCTTGCTGGCGCGCGAGGATTTCGGTTGGCGACATGAAGGCCGTGATGCCGCCGTCGGCGGAGACCTGCGCTGCGGCGAGGGCGGCGACGAGCGTCTTGCCGGAGCCGACATCGCCCTGGATCATGCGGCGCATCGGAATGGGGCGGCCCATGTCGGTGGCGACGTCCTTGTAGGCATCCATCTGGGCGCGGGTCGGCCTGAAGGGAAGGGCGTCGACGATCTGTTTCTCGACGCCGACAGCGCGAGGGATCGGACGCGAATGGCGGCGTTCACGGGCAAGGCGGGCCTGGCCCATCGCCATTTCGCGCGCGAGGGCTTCGTCATAGGCGAGGCGCTGACGCGCGGTTTCGAAACCGTCGGGGTCGTAGACCTTCGGCTGGTGAAGGCGAAGAAGCGCTTGCTTGAAGCTGGGCCAGTTGTTGCGCTTCATCAGGTGCGGATCGATCCACTCGTCGAGATCGGGGGTGCCGTCGAGCCCGGCCGACATGAATTTCCGGATCTGCCTAGGCGTGATGTTCGCCGTCATTGGGTAGACGGGTTCGACTTCGGGGAGTTCGTCGTCCTTGTCGGGGCTGAGGACGTGCTCGGGGTGGACGATCTGGCGGCCGCCCTGGAAGTCGCCGATCTTGCCGGAGGCGATGACGGTCTTGCCGATCTCGAAGGTCTTTTCGAGCCATTGCCGGTTGGCGTGGAAGTAGGCGAGCGTGATGAAGCCGGTATCGTCGCGCAGGCGGATACGGGCCGGGAATTTCATGCGGGCGTGATCGATCTTGTCGACCGTGCCTGTGATGGTGGCGATTTCGCCCACCTGGACTTCGTCGATGGTGGCGCGGTTGCGGCGATCGATCCAGCTGGTGGGAAGGTGGAAGATCAGGTCGAGCCAGGTCTCGCCGCCGACCAGGCGCGCGAGGGCTGGACGCAGTTTCGGGCCGACGCCGGGGAGGCTCGACAGGTCATTGTAGAAGGGGAAGAGGATCGGGTCGCGCATATTCGCTGATGCTAGCGGGTTTGGCGCGCAAGGGGGAGGGCGCGACGGCACGATCCCTGCCGCGGGGCGGCGGGGTCGGGTGTAGTTGGGGCCGATTGGTCAGGCTGAAGCTCGTCGCACAAATCCATCCGCCGTGTCTCCGGCCTTCGCCGGGGACGCGGGCTTTGTCCGCTTCCATTGCAGATGGTGCTCCAGCAACTGGGTCATTCTCGGCCTGGGCCGGGAATCCCGATTGTCTGTTTCGTGGGGATCGACTGCGAGTCCCCGCAGCCTACCTGCAGGGATTCTCGGGTCGTGCTCCGCTAGCCCGAGACTGACCCCGTGAGTGGTGTTGGATTCCTGAGTTTGTTTGCCGGACTTCGCCTGGGGCAGGGCGGAGGCTTCGGACTGCATGTGCCAATCACGCGGTTCAATCCTCGGCCACATCTGGAGCGTTGTCGTGGCGCCTTGCACGAGGCTCACGAAAAGCATCAGCACCGCATCGATCCAGCGATCGAGAGGCGGCAGGGTCACTACTCCGTAGGATGCGGTTCGTGCTCGTGTCATGCGGAGCATTATAAGTCAGCAACTTCCCCCGCCGATTTGGCGCCACTGTTTCCGCCAAAGTTTTCGGGGAAGTCGCTGAAATCGCGGCCGAAGTTTTTTTGGTTTCCCCCAAACGCGAACAACGGTTTTCCCCCAAAAGCGGCGCCAGTCCGAGGCCGCCGGGTCGGGCGGTCCCGGAGGGGTTAACTTTGCTGCGGGATGGCCAGAACAGCACTCTCGCGTGCACGGATTGACCTTGAGGGGGGACCCGCGTAGAAGCTCGGCCCCATGCAACGTTCGTTTTTCAAGCGCTATTGGAAGACCATTACCCCGACGGGGCTGATGGCGCGCTTGGCTGTTACGAACTAGCCAGAAGCCCGCCGACCAGCCCCGCCGGATACCGGATGGGGCAGAGTTCGCCCCGTCTCCCGGCTCAAGAGGAGACTACCCCGTGACCCAGGCCAGCCAGACCGCAGAGCATAGCTCCAGCGCGGACGTTGGTGCGAAGACCGTCGCCGTGGTCGGCGCAACCGGCGCGGTTGGCGCCGAGATGCTGCGCTGCCTCGAGGAGTCGACGTTTCCGACCGGCACGCTGAAGGCGTTCGCGTCGGAGCGCTCGGCCGGCAAGCGGTTCAAGTTTCGTGGGCGCGAAGTCGAGATGCAGGTGCTGACGGAGGACGCCTTCGCGGGATGCGATGTCGTCCTGTTCGCGTCCGAAAGCGACATCTCGAAACAGTATGTGCCGATCGCCACGCAGGCGGGGGCGTACGCCATCGACAATTCGTCGGCGTTCCGGATGGATGCGTCCGTGCCGCTGGTGGTGCCGGAAGTGAATGGCGAGCTGATTTCGCCGGCGCAGAAGGTCTATGCCAACCCGAACTGCGTTGCGGCGATCATGGTGATGGCGCTGTGGCCGCTGCACCAGGCGGGCAAGCTGAAGCGCGTGATTGCGTCGACTTACCAGTCGGCGTCGGGCGCGGGGCGGCCGGCGATGGACGAGCTGGAGGAATCCACGCGTGCGTATCTGAAAGGCGAGACGTATCAGCCGCGCGTGCTGCCGCATCCGTATGCGTTCAACCTGTTCAGCCACAACACCGCCATCGGGGCTGACGGGTACAACGGCGAAGAGCAGAAGGTTGTCGCCGAGCTGCGCAAGATCATGGGGTTGCCAGAGCTGCGCGTGGGGGTGACCTGCGTGCGGGTGCCGGTGCTGCGGGCGCATTCGATGGCGATC
>Ga0315902_10010266_pt1 | contig 12403 bp, 11 predicted proteins | sample LakEriMetagenome_9_FD_203523 | JGI IMG/M metagenome (GOLD analysis project Ga0315902, IMG submission 203523) | Freshwater fungal communities from buoy surface, Lake Erie, Ohio, United States - Buoy 12 MA117 | ecosystem: Environmental > Aquatic > Freshwater > Lake > Lake biofilm | place: USA... | reverse complement strand
GGTCGCGGATTTCGCCGATCATGATCACGTCCGGGTCTTGCCGCAAGATGGCCCGGAGCGCTTTGGCAAAGCTCAAATCGATCTTGTTGTTGACCTGCGTTTGCCCCACGCCGGGCAATTCGTATTCGATCGGGTCTTCCACCGTCATGATGTTGTTGCGCGTGGCGTCCAGCCGCTGCAGCGCCGCATACAGGCTGGTGGTTTTGCCTGACCCGGTGGGGCCTGTGACCAGCAAAATGCCGTGCGGCTGCCCAATCAATTGGTCAATTTGCGCCAGCACACGGCCTTGCATGCCCACCGCTTCGAGGGTCAAACGGGCCTCGCTTTTGTCGAGCAGTCGTAACACCGCCCTCTCACCGTGGGCGCTGGGCAGGGTCGAGACGCGCACATCCACGGCGCGCGAGCCCAAGCGCAGGCTGATGCGGCCGTCTTGCGGTAAACGTTTTTCGGCGATGTCGAGTTCTGCCATGATTTTCAGGCGCGAAATCAGTGCAGCATGCAGCGCCCGGTTCGGTTGTACAACCTCGCGCAGCGTGCCGTCTATGCGAAAGCGCACACTGGAGAGTCGTTCATAGGGCTCGATGTGGATGTCGCTGGCACCGTCGCGGGCCGCTTGCGTGAGCAAAGCGTTGAGCATGCGGATGATGGGCGCGTCGTCGCTGGCCTCCAGCAGGTCTTCCACGGCAGGCAGCTCCTGCATCATGCGCGACAGATCGGCTTCGGACTCGACCTCGCTGACCACGTCGGCGGCCATGGAGGCCCCATGCGCTTGCCCCCCCGAATAAGCTTGGTGAATGCGCTGCGCCAATTCGGCGGCAGTGGTGGACTGCAGTTGCAAGCCTTGACCTGCAAACTTGCGCGTCACCTCGGACAAGGCCGAGCGGTCACTGGCCTCACTCAAGCACAGGTGCAGTCCTTGGCCGACGTCTTCCAGCAACAACTGGTGCGCACGCGCAAAGGAATAGGGCAATGGGTAGGTCATGGCGCGGACCGGGGCTCAAGGCTTGGTGGTGGCGGGTGCGGGTGACGGTGCCGGCTGGGTCTCAGGGCTCAGGGCGGGCAGCACCGCCGAGCCGCTGATGGGCAGCGTGCTGGTGGCCACAGGCTGAAAGCCCTGTTGGTCGATGCGCATCAACTCGTAACGCCCTCTGGACAAAGCCTCTGTGGCCGCACCATCGCGCACCACCACAGGCCGCAAAAACACCATCAGGTTGGTTTTGTTGCGGCGACGAGCTTCTGACTTGAACAGGTTGCCAAAGAAAGGCACATTGCCCAGTCCCGGAACTCTCTCTTGGTTGTTGCTGGTGTCGTCTTGCAACAAGCCACCCAGCACCACAATGGCGCCGTCTTCGACCAACACATGCGACTCGATGGAGCGTTTGTTGGTGATCAAGCCCGTTGGCGAGTTGGTGGAGTTTTGATCGACGCTGCTGACCTCTTGGTAGATCTGCATTTTCACGGTGCCGTTTTCGCTGATTTGAGGTTTCACCCGCAGCGTTAGACCGACATCTCTGCGTTCCACGGTCGTGAAGGGGTTGGTCGAGCCGGGTGCCGCGCTGGCAAAAGAGCCGGTGATGAAAGGCACGTTTTGGCCGATCACGATTTTGGCCTCTTCGTTGTCCAGCGTCAGCAAATTGGGTGTCGACAACACATTGCTGTTGCCGTCGGTTTGTAAAAAGCGAGCAACGGCCCCCAAAGCCAACGCACCATTGCGCTGTTGGCCCACGGCCACATTCAGCCCGGTGGGCGCCACCAGTGTGCCGGCGGCGGCCCCCGCGGCGATGTTCAACAAGTTGGTGTTGCCGGTGCCAAAGTTGGTGCCCAACAGACCCACCGTGTTGCTGCCGGTGCCGGTGCCACTCATCCACTGCACCCCAAATTGTGCTGCTTTGTCGGCGCTGACTTCGGCAATCAAACTCTCAACAAACACCTGCGCCCTGCGCTGGTCCAGCATGTCAATCACGGCGCGCAATTGGCGGTACTGAGGCTCTGGCGCGGTGATGATCAGCGAGTTGGTGGCCGGGTCGGCCTGGATCTGGCCACCGGTTGACACCTGCGGCGTGGTGCTGCTTTGGCCCAGCGTGCTGCCCGCAGGCGTGGGGAGCGCGCTGGGCTGGTTCAGGCTGCTGTTGAGGCTGCCTGGCAAGGCCGAGTTGCCCTGAGCCGACAAGGCCGCCCGCAAAGTCACTGCCAGTTTGGTGGCGTCGGCGTTCTTCAGGTACACCACATGGATATTGCCGCTGGCTGCACGCGCACCGGTGGCGCTGGGCTGGTCCAGTTGCACCACCAAGCTGCGCACCAGCGACAAACGGGCGGGGTTGGCGGCGCGGATGATCAAAGAGTTGGTGCGCACCTCGGGCAGCACCGTGGTCCGAAAGCCCGAGTCGGTCTGCCCTTGTGCGGCGGGAGCGCCTGCACCCGCGGCTGCGCCCGAATCGATCAGGCGTTGCACCATGGGGGCTAACTCGCCAGCGATGCCATGCTGAAGGCGGATCACCTCCACCCCCGTGGCGTTGGCCACGTCAAGCGCTGCGATGATGCGGCCCAGTCTTTGCAGGTTGTCGCTGTAGTCGGTGATCACCAAAGCGTTGGTGCCCGGGTTCACGTTGATGGTGTTGTTGGGGCTGATGAGCGGCCTGAGCACGGGCACCAGGTTGTTCACGTTTTCGTGGTTGAGCTGAAATATCTGCGTCACGATTTGCCCGCTCTTGACGGGCGCAGTCCCGGCTGTGACGGTGCTGCTTTGAAGTTTGGCCTCTGCTTCGGGCAGCACTGTGTACAAACCGGCTGACTCCACCAGTGCAAAGCCTTGCGTGCGCAATTGGGCTGCAAACAATCGCAGTGCCTGGGCGGGTGGCACCGGCACGGTGCTGGAGAGCGTGATCGTGCCTTTCACGCGTGGGTCTACCACCACATTGGCACCCGACAAAGTGGCCACGGTGCGTGCCACCGCGTCGATTTCGGCGTTGACAAAGTTGAGTGTCACCGGCTCTTTGCGAGCGGTTTGGGCCAGCGCAGTTGGCGCGCACAAAGCCATGGCGGTCATGCAGGCCAGCACCAACACAGGCTGTCGCCAGCGCACCGCCCGAGACAACAACAGGGAGCTTGGAGTCGTGAAGGGGTGGTGTGTATGGATTTGCATGGCAGGGTGCATGTCTGAGTGCATGGGGTATGGATGAAGCGGGTTCATCCCAAAGAGAGCAAGCTGCGCGCGCCTTGTCGGCGGCCCAGAATGTTCAACAGGTTATCAAAAGCAGCCTCGTGGCCTTCTTGTGCGCTGGCCTCACCAGTAAAGCGCAAGCGCGCGCCGACCCACTGGCCTTGGCCCGACAGCATCAAGGGCCCTTGCACCGTGCTCAGCTGCAAGTTGGGGGTAGCGGTGCCCTCGGGCGTACCGGACAGCTGGATGCGGTAACTGCCCATGGGCTTGACCGGGCTCAAGCGCGAAGACATGTTTTGTAGACTCAATTCCAGCTGCCCTTGCATTTGCATTCGGCCTTGCGCCCAATGCAGCTGCACGGAGCGGGTGTTCAGTTGCAACTGGCCATCGGCTTGCAAGGTGTTCCAAGGCGCGCCAAGGCCTGTCAACAAAGCAGCAGGCCAGACTGAGGCATGGTCACCCACCTGCACATGCAGGCGGTTCCAGCCCAAGCCTACTTGCACACTGGCCGCTTGGGTCATGCAGCAGTCGGCCTGCCAGCCCCAACGTCCACCGTTCCAGGTGGGGGTCAGTGTCCAATGCAAGCGACCAGGCAATGCCTGGGGGTCTCGGCTGCCCGCGCCGCCGCTCAGCACCAACTGTGCAGAACCCTGCCACACCGTGCCTCGGGGGTTGAGCCATTGCACTTGGCCTTGGCTGGCCTGTTGGATGCCCCAAGCCAGCCAGCGAGCAGGCGCCCACACTGCCAAGGCCAAACCCATGCCCAAGAGCGTTCCCCACACGGCATGCCGCCAAATGGGTTGCGCGCCCATAACCGCGGCTTGGCGCAGGCCAGTTGGGGTGGAAGGGCGTGGGCGTAGGGGCATGGTGTTCAGGGCAGGCGCAGCACCAAAGTGCCTTGCCAGACCACTTCTTTGGGCGAAGAGCTGCTAGCTTGTTGCGTTTGGGCTTGTTGCATTTGTGCTTGGTGGGGTAAGGTTTGGGCATGCTCACGCGCTTGGCTCAGCCAGTGGGCCATGGCCAAGGCCGGGGCCGCTTCCACACGCAAAGTGACGTCGTCGCCCGTCAGGCTGAGCTTGGCGTTGGGCCCCAAATCCGCCAGGTTTTTTTCCAGCCATTGCGTCGCTTCGGCGCGCGAAATGGTCGATGGTTTTTGCAAACCTTTCGCTTGCGCTTGCCACTGCAACATGCGTTGGGTTTGGCCGTCGATGGCGGCTTGGCGGGCCGGGGCCTCTTGCCAAGTACGCCAAGCGGGGGCCCAAGCCCATTGCCACACCACCACAACCGCCAAAAAGAAGCCCACTGCGCGCAGCAGGGTTTGTTCGCGGGGGCTGCGCGCACCCCAAGCCTGACGCCAGGCTTGGGATGCGCTTTTTTGCGCCGCTTGCCATGGGGTGTTAGGGCTCATGGCTTGGCCTCCGCTGGGGTGTTCACCTGAATCAGCCAGGCATCGCCTTCGGCGCGCCATTGGTACCCCTGGTTGTTCAAGTTTTGTTGCAGGCTTTGCTGCTGGGAGGCCGAGGGTTTGAAGTCTTGCACGCGCAATTGACCCGTTTGGTAAGTCCATTGCCGAGGCGCTGCCAAGTCAGCTGGCAAGGCTTGGCCTAGGGCCGCCAACATGGCTTCCAGGTCGCCCGCGCCCAGTTGGCCCGAGCCCTTGCGTAAACGTTCAACTTGCTGGGCCATTTGCAAAGGCGCATCGACCACCACTTGGGTTTGCGGAAAGGTCTCACGCAACATCTGGGCCCAGCCCTGTTGCTGGGTTTGCCAGTCGGCGCGTGTTTTCCAGGCCCAGGCATTGAGCCCTACCAACTGAGTGGCCACCAGCAGCAGCAAACCCCAGCGCGCCGGACGCCAAGCGGGGCTGCGCCACGCGCTGTCCAGACCGCGTTGCAGTTGTTTGAGGCGTCGGGTTTGTGCATTGGCCCGCAGTTCGAACTGAGCCAGGTCCCAATCCGAGCCGATGGCGTCCAACCAATGTTGACCGGGTGCCATCAGGCGAGCGGGGGTATCCATTCGATCGCTGAGCGCTTGCACCACTCCGGGTTCGGCCTGCAACTCGGCCAATCGGCGCTCTTCGTCGCTCAAGCCCAAAGCCGCCAGTTGGGGCGTCTCTGTGTTGAAAGCTTGCCCCCAGACGCCGCGTTCGGCGTGGCTCACCCAAGCCCAAGCGCTGTCAGCATCGCCCAAAGCGGTGATGCGGGTGGGCGCTGTGTCTGAGGGCGGGTGCAGCTCGGGTACGATGCGGTGCACCTGCAAGCCCGCTTGCTCCAGCGCTTGCAAGTGTGCGCTCAGCCAAGCGCGGTCGCACACCGCCACCCAGGGTCGTGCCAGGTTTTGCCAGCTGGGCTGCAAAGCCAAGTGCAATTGGCTGGGGTCGTCCAGCAGCCTGTCTTCCAGCAAACCCTGCAAGGCCGCTTGCCAGCGTGCGGGCTGCTTGTGCAAGCCAGCAGGCAACTCGACCCGGTGCCAGGACAGTGCCGCAGCAGGCACCAGGGCCACAGTCTCTGCAGGCGCGGCAGGGCGGGGCAACAAACTGCTGGCCGCCCATTGCAGTTTGATCGCCTGCCCGATCGGCTCGTCCCCCACCAAGGCATGGGGGTAAGCCATGGCGGGGTGAGGCAAGTCGGTGGGCAGTTGGACGATCAGTGTGCGCATGTCCGGATCATTGTAGAGGGGTGATGTGACGCGTGATCGGGCTTTGTATGCGCCAGAGCATGCGCACTTGGCTGCCTTCGCGGCGCACCAAAGCCAGTTCTTGCTGCACCACGTTGTCGATGCGCATGCGGCCATGCACCTCGAAATAGCGGCTGCGCACGCTGTGCAGTTGCTCGTCCAGCAGGCGACCCGATGTGCCCATGGCTTGCTGGGCGGCATTCAGGCTGGTCCAGTGGCCGCGCTGGCGCTGCTGCACCACTTGCCGTGCCGAGGCCAAGTCCAGCCCTGCGATCGAAGCCGACAACACCTCGGCCGAGGCGGTGTTCAGGTTGACGGGGGTAGCCTCGGGCAACAGCGTGATGTGCGGCTGCAAAGCCGCCAGGCTGGCGGGGCTCAAGCCCAGCCAAACCAGCTGGGCCGTTTGCTGCGGCATCAAGGGCCCCCCAATAGAGGCGGCAGACGAAGCAGAGGACGAAGCCGAAGCTGACCCTCCAGGGGCTGCATTGCCTGCGGCAGGCGGTGTGATGCTTTGCTGGCTGCGCTGAAGTTGTTGGGCCATGGTTTGCAGTTCGGCCAAGGGCAGGTTCAGGCGCTCAAACAGCACGGCAAACCGGGCGAAGACCTTGGGCGAAACCTGCCCGTTGTCCAGCAGGTTCATCACATTCATGCGCGATTGCGCGTCGGTGATCTGCCCTGACAAAAACACCTCGGCATCGCCTTCGCGCCATTGCTGGTCTTGCGACAAAAAGGTCGACAGCTTGGACTCTTTCACTGGCAAGGCCCAAGGTTCGCCCAAATGGTCTGCTTCTGCGCCTTGGGCCGATATGGCGTCTTCGCGCAAGATCAAGCGCGTCCAGTCCATGGCCCCGGTCATCATCAAGCCGGTTTGGCTGCGTCCGCGCTCGGCGGTCTCGATCTCCACTTGCCGCCACTGCTGCCACAAGGCAGAACTGGCCAAAGTGGTCACCAACGCCACGGCCAGCATGGCCGTGAGCAAGGCGGCCCCCTTTTGAGTGACATGGCGGCTCATGAGGGCGCACCCGACAAAGTGGGGCGCACCCAGTCCATGCTGAGCGTGCCTGTGCCTGCTGCCCCCGGTGGTAGGGTCAGCACCAGCCGAACGCCGTCCGGCGTGGTTTGGCCGGGGGTGTTGCGCCCGGTGGGGTTGCCCCCTTGTGCAGGGTTTGGCGTCACCGCATCGCTGGACAAAGGGTTGGTCCAACTGCCGCCCCGGTGCACAAACAGTTGCCAACCCGACAAGGGGTGGATCTGCACTTGCCCCGCGCGTGTGCTGTCGTTGGGTGTTTGCCCCCATTGCTGGGCCAGGTTCCAGGCGGTTTGCCAGTCTTGGCGTTGGCTCAATGGGCCGGATTGCCAGCGTTGCCAGTCGCCGCCGCCGGGGCGACCTGGGTCTGTGCGCCATGTCCAAGCCACCACCCGCACGCTGGCCCCGGGGCTGCTGGCGTTATTGCTTGCGCTGGTGTTGGGGTTGGTGTTCGCGGGGGCTTCGGCACTGCGCCGCGTCAGGCGCAACACCCGGCCATCCCAGTCCCAGCTGGGGGTGCCGGGTAATTCGGCCAATTGATCCAAATCGGTTTGCCATTGGGCCAAGCCGGCTTGCAAAGTGCGCACCTCGTCGGCTCTGGTCTGCAAACTGCTTTGCGTGCGCAGCATGCCGTCCAGGCCGCGCCAAACCATCAGGCTCATCAAGGCCATGACGCTGATCGCCACCAAGACCTCGATCAGGGTGAAGCCATGGACGCTGCGCTTTGTTCTGAGGTTCGTCATTGCCGCCCCATCACGGTGGACACTTGCAGCACAAAACTGCCTTGCTCAAGCACACGAGCATCGACTCGCCTGAAATTGGGGTTGGGAGTAGGCCGCACCGAGACTTCAACCTTCAACAAACGCCCTGCCTGCATGCATTCCACGCTGCGGTTGCCGGTGTCGGGCAACTGGCGGCGCAAACGCAGGGCGATCAATTCGTTTTCGGCACAAATTTGGCCCAGCATGCTCACGGTCTGGCGCTCTGCGTTGCGACTGAGCGAGCCGGTGGCCTGCAAACCCGCCATGAGCGCCACCGCGGTGATGCCCAAAGCGACCAAGACCTCGATCAAAGTGAAGCCACGGGACGGCTGGGCCACTTGAAGCCTCCTCATGGCCTGGCCCCTGTGGTGTCGGGCGTGCTTTGCACCCTGAAAGGTCGCAAGCCGTCGGTCACCACCCACAAATTTTTGCCGGGCGCGGTGGTGTTGGACAGCGCCAAAGCCTGCGGTTCGATCAAAGGTTCGGGCCCCAAAACCACCCGGACACCGGGTGCAGCGCGGGTGTTGCTGTTCAGCCATGTGCGCGGCAAACCCGGCGGTGGCAAGCCTGCAAACTCAAAACCGGTACCGCCACTGGCCGTTTGCCAAACCACTGGCATGCCATGGGCGCGGGCTTGGGCGCGGCCAGTTTCCAGCAGGGCGGCCAGACGCTCGGCATCGCGTTCCAGAGCGCTGTCTGCGCTGTCGCGCAGCGACAAACTCACGCCGGCAGTGGCCACCGCGATCAGGGCCACCACCACCAACAGCTCCATCAGGGTGAAACCCCGGGCCGGGGCAGGGCAGCGCTTATTGCCAGCTGCCAATGTCCGCATTGTTGCCCTCGCCACCGGCCTGGCCGTCAGCGCCAAAGGACAAGACCTCGACCTCGCTGCGGATGCCGGGGTTCATGTACTGGTACGGGCGGCCCCAAGGGTCGTTGGGCAATTTGTCCAAATACGGCTTCCAGTTGGCAGGCACGGGTGCCGTGGTGGGCCGCAATACCAAGGCGCGCAAACCCTGCTCAGGCGTTGGAAAGCGCTGGTTGTCCAGCTTGTACAACTTGAGCGCTTGCATCAAATTGCCCACATCGGTGCGGGCGGCGGTGATGCGCGCATCGTCGGCACGCCCCAACACATTGGGCACGATCAGCGCTGCCAGCACGCCAATGATGGCCAACACAACCATCAATTCAATCAAGGTGAAGCCGCGTTGGCGGCGGGCAGCGGGGGGCTGATGGGAAGGGGCAGGGTTTTGCATGCCTTGAATCATAATCCGTCCACCTTGATGTCCAAAGTGATCACCATGAACCGATTCAGATGGCCCAGAGCACTGGCCGCTTTGATCTGGGCCACGGCTGCAGGGGGCGTGATGTATTGGGGGTTGCTGTTGACGGCCCCCGCCGCATTGCCTGTTGTGGGCTTGGCCAGCGCCCCCATGGCGCCCAGCCAGTCCATGCCCACTGTGGCCAAAGTCTTGGGCCATGCCACCAGCTTGCCGCAGGCACCCGCCCCCAGCAGCGTGCAATACCAACTGGTGGGCGTGATCGCTTCCACCACGGGACAAGGCAGCGCTTTGATTGCGGTGGATGGCCAGCCCCCCAGGGCTTTTCGGGTGGGTCAAGAGGTGAGCGAAGGGGTCAAACTGGTCTCTTTGGCCCCCAAGCAGGCTCGCCTCCAGTCCAACGGCCAAGACATGGTGTTGGAGTTACCAAGCTCCGTTACTCCTTAAATTTATAAAAGTAAATCCTTGTTGTTTTTGTGGGAATCAACTGAAAATTCTCTTCCAAAAATTAAAAACCATCAGCAGAATAAACCGATCAGTAACTTTTTCATCTGAGAGGTCTTGTATGTTGAAGCAAGCAATGCGTTTGATGCTGCTACCGGCTGCTGCGGCGGTTTTGGTGGCTTGTGGTGGGGGTGGAGGCGGAGGTGTTGCAGTAGTTCCACTGCCATTACTGAGCGGCACAGCCGCGGTGGGTGCGGCCATTGAAGGAGCCGAAATTACTGTCTTCGACGCTTCAGGTTCGGTAGTGGGTTCTGGGAAATCCACCGTTGGTGGTAAATTTTCAATAACGCTGACATCTGTCGGTGTTGCCCCTTACACGCTCAAATTGGTCAAAGATGAAATCACGCTGCATGCGCTTCACACTGCATCAGCCAGCGGTGTCGTCAACATTACTCCGCTGTCAGACGCGGTCGTTGCCATGGTTTCACCAAATGGCAGTGCAGATGGATTGGTGTCTGCCCTGCAAAGCAACGCTACGCCACCCACAAAAGCTGTTATCGATCAAAAACGCGAAATCATCCAAACAGCTTTGACTCCAGTTGCAGCAGCCGCAGGGTTCACTGGGAATTTGTTCACGGATGAGTTCACCGCAAACGGTAAAGGCAAAGACAAACTGCTTGACTCTGTTTCTGTTGTTAGCACAGCAGACGGTGTGGCTAAAACAGCCAATATTCAAATGGTGGTCAAGGTCTCAACCGACCCCGTCAATCCAACTTCCCAATTGCCGGTAGTCAATTTGACTTCGCAAACATCCGTCGCCCAGGCTAATGCAGCACGACAAACCTTGGGTACGTTATCCGCCAGTGACTTGACGCCTGATAACTCTGCAGCTCTTTATAACGGCTTGCTTGCCAATTTGAATGCTTGTTACCGTGAGGGGCCGACCGTCAGAACCGATGGCGTCAGCGTTGTTCGTTCTGATGCCTGTAAAAAAGTATTTCTGAACAACAATCCTGCTGACTATTTGAATTTTGGACAACGACTGGGAGCAACGGCCCAGTTTGCGGGCCTATTCACTTACCCTGGTGCAGTGGAATTCAAACCGGTGGCTAAGCCATATTTGGTTCAAGACTTGATGGGTACCCGCCGAGGGGATGGTATCGGTCGTGCGATCGTGGCGTTGTCTTGGGTGAACGAGCATGGTAATCGTGAAAACATCATGCTCTATGCCACCAAGTACACGAACAACGGTGAAGAAATGCTGGGGCTTTCTGGTGATAGAAACATCTATCCTTGGTCTGTATCGTCCCATACTCAGTTGAGGACCTTCCCACTGAAAAGTGACCGGTCACTTGACTATGTGCAAAGCTCATATTTGATCGGCGTTAGAGACTTGATCAGAAGTGGCAAATCGGTTGTCAACTATGCAACGGTGACAACTCCGACCCAGAAAAAGGTTTTGCTTGCATCGCCTTTAGGTGGTGCATCGCGAGATTTGGCAATTTGCCGGATCAATGAGGTTAACCTGGGCTCCGATAACCAACCGACGACGCCTAAAAACACCGAAACAACGACTTACCCTGCTGGAGGTGGGCAGGCCGCTCGTCCCAAGTACCACTGCTCAGGCATCAGTAAATCTTTGACATTTGCCCAAAGGTTTATATCAACCGCTGAAACCCGCTTGCCGTCTGATATCCGTGATGTTGGCATCCTTCGCCCTCTTGACGCTAGCGGGCAGCCATTCACACCAGATTCTTCGACTCTTGCCAGTTACCCAAGCATGGGCATGTGGTCGATTGAATACACCTTTATGGATGGCACCAAACACACTCAAAGGACCTGGTCTGTGGCACGACCCATGACGGTCGAAGAAATGCTCGGACCGAATGGGCCTGGTGCGGTGATGCCTGATTACACCCCTGCAACGATGGCAGCCATCAAGGCACTGAAAACACAGTCATCCAACTTGTTGACGGCATGTTTCAGTGGAGATGCAACTTGTGATCCCTTGCAATCACCAGTTCCAGCGCCTGCAACTGGAGGATTCCAGTTTGCATGGACGGACGGCGCCGTGCCCATGACTTCTCTTTGGGTCAGCGGACGTCGGAACGAAGAAAGCAACTCGCGAACTTGGATCTCGAGCACCAACGCTACAAGCTGGGATGACCAGTTGAATGTGCGCTCAACAATGCGTTCTGCCGAAGTTAAATGCAGTAGACAGTCAGACGCCGATGCACACTGCAAGTCTTCTGTTGCAGTCAATGGGTTGGGTGACTTCCATCCCAGGACTTGGATGACTTATTCTGAACTTTGGGGCAGGGATGCCGAACAACGCAGTTTGATGCGTTCTTACAACTGGTATCAGCCCCGCAAACAGGACGGAAGTCCCTTCTAAAGGATCACGCTTCATCATTTAAAAACGGCCATCTGTGATGGCCGTTTTTTTATGCCCGCAAAAACAGGCGATAAACCGGGTTGTCCGTTTCTTCCGCATACGGATAACCCAGCGCCTCCAAGAACTTGGCAAACGCCTTGTCGTCTTTGGCGGGCACCTGCAGGCCCACCAAAATGCGGCCGTAATCGGCGCCTTGGTTGCGGTAGTGAAACAGCGAGATGTTCCAGCCTGGGCGCATCAAGCTCAAAAACTTCAGCAACGCGCCGGGACGTTCGGGGAACTCAAAGCGCAGCAGGCGCTCGTCTTGTGACAGTGCCGAATGTCCGCCCACCATGTGGCGGATGTGCTCCTTGGCCAGCTCGTCGTGTGTCAGGTCGATGGCCGTGAACTGGTGCTTGTTGAACTTGGCGGTCATCTTGCTGCTCTCGCCTTTGCCATGGGTGCTCAAACCCAAGAACACGTGGGCCTTGTCCGAGTCGCTCATGCGGTAGTTGAACTCGGTCACGTTGCGTGGGCCACCCGGCAGGCTGCCGATCAGCTCCAAAAAGCGTTTGAAGCTGCCGCGCTCTTCCGGGATGGTCACGGCAAACAGGGCTTCTTTTTCTTCGCCCACATCGGCGCGTTCGGCCACAAAGCGCAGGCGGTCAAAGTTCATGTTGG
>Ga0315902_10010262_pt1 | contig 12405 bp, 13 predicted proteins | sample LakEriMetagenome_9_FD_203523 | JGI IMG/M metagenome (GOLD analysis project Ga0315902, IMG submission 203523) | Freshwater fungal communities from buoy surface, Lake Erie, Ohio, United States - Buoy 12 MA117 | ecosystem: Environmental > Aquatic > Freshwater > Lake > Lake biofilm | place: USA... | reverse complement strand
CTACGATCGGGGCGAACACTTATTCCAGCGCCTGAGATATTTTGAAACCCATTATGGGTCGGTGGCGGCCCGCCAGCCGATGAGTTCGATCTGGAGCGTGGTCGACGGTAGCTCGTCCCGCTCGATTGTGCCCGTCACCCGATAGAGCTGAGCTTCAAATCCGGTCGGGTTGATTGTCTGGCGTAGGCCCGAAATCGGAGTGCTGGACCAGGTGAGGGCCGTTCGGCCGTCGAGGCGCCTTTGCCCGCTCGGTGTCGACATCGGGTTGATGTCGCGCAGAAGCGCCAGCGCATTCTGGACGCTGGTGGAGTGTTCGTGTGCGTCTCCCAAACGCGCTTGGCTGCGTGCAAGCTGCGCCTGCAACATCATGATCGGGATGAGCGCAATGGCAATTATCGCCACCGCGGCGATCACCTCCAAGATGCTGAAGCCGGATTCTGCGCGGCGTGTCATGGCGCCAGCGCGCGTATGAGCGCAGTGGCCGCGGTCGCCGCCGCAAGGCCCACTCCAAATGGCGCGCCAACCGCGAGCGCGCCGCCGCGAACACGGATCGCCACCACCAGCATCGTCGCCAATCCTGCGATCAAGACGACGTAGAAGCCATAGACTGGGCCGAGCGCTCCGCCGATCGCGCCCGCAAGTTTGACGTCGCCGAGGCCAAGCGCTTCGCTACCGCCACGCGAGGCAAAGATTTGTCGCGTGGCCAAGAAGACCCCGCCCAGAGCCGCAGCGCCAAGCGCGCGGGTTTGCAGGTCGTCATCAAAAGGCAGCACAAAGCCAAGCACCAAGAGCGCCAGCGTCAGTGCGTCCGGGATCAGATAGTGGCGTCGGTCTGTTTCAATAATCAGCAAGCAGACGAGGGCGAGCGCGCCAAGCGAAGCGGATGCCGGCCCCAGCGTGAACATGCACACACAGGTGACAGTCACAAAGGCGCAAAAGCTGACCCATAGCGGAACCTCAAGGTCGCGGCGGGCGCCCCAGGCGGTCAGGAGTGCTACGAGCGACAATAGGATGGCCGAGAAGGTGTCGATCATGCGTCACCCAATTGCTTCGTAGACGCCCACGAGCGCTGAGGCGAGCGCAAGGACGATGCCGCCGACCATGAGCGCGACGGTGGCGATCGCCGCTGGCTCGACGATGAGCGTAAGGCGCTTCAGCACGTCGCGAAGCGCTTCCTCCTGCCGATTGGCGATCATATGAAACATGTGCGCGAGCGCGCCGGAGCGTTGGCCCGCGCGCAGCAAGCTCGCATCAATTTCGCCAATCGCCCCGGCGCTGCGAAACGCTGTGTCGATCTCCGCGCCGGTGCGCAGGGCGGGGATTGCCGCCAATACGGCCCGCCGGTGCGCGCCCTCCGGAAGCGCCCCGGCGGCAAGCGATGTGGTGTCGAGAATGCCCACTCCTGCGTCGAGACTTAGTGCAGCCAGGCGCGTCCAGGTGGCGCCCTGGCGAGCTGCGAGTAAGGCGCGCAAGCCCGGCGTGGCATGCGCGATCTTGCGCACTTGAGCGCCGAACCAAGCCGTGCGCGACAAGACAAGGATCACTACCCCAAGCCCGGCGACACTCAAGAGGATCGTGGGTGCGTGAGCATGAAAGCTGACGCCAGCGTCGAGCACGAAACGCGAAATGCCGGTTGGAGTCGATCGCGAGTTTTCGAGCATTGTCGCAAACCGCGGCACAACAGCGTAGAGCAGGAAAGCGACGCTGGCGACGCCGCTGACCACGAGAAAGAGCGGATAAGTCAAGGCGTTCAGGATATCGCGTTCAACGCGTTGTTCGAAGGAGAGCTGTTGGGCGGCTTCGGCCAGCACGCGCGGGAGTTTGCCGCTGGATTCACCGGCACGGACAAGGCCATAGACATAGGCGGGATAGATCGGCAGCGATTGTTCCAGCGCGTCACCGAGGCGGTCGCCACGGCGCAATGATTGGATGATGGCGTTGAGACGACCCGCAGCGTCGGTACCCGCCAGCGAACCCGCGAGCGTCTCCATCGCGTCCAACAATCGAACACCGGCGCCGGTCATGATCGACAATTGCTTGAGGATCAAGATCGCGTGATCGCGGGTCATGGGCCGCCGTCGCGGGGGGCTTGGCGTTTCTTCGCGCAAATCAATAACGGCAAGGCCCGATTGCAGCGCCCGGCGCATGGCGTCGGCCCGGGTTGGGGCTTCGACGGCTTGGCTCGTCATTCTGCCGTTTGCCGCCATCGCGCGCACGACGAACCGGCGCGCGCTCATGCGCCGCTTCCTAAAACACGAAGCGCTTCGACGAAAGTGGTCTGCCCATTGCGCGCTTTCACCAGCGCGTTCTCGAGCAGCGAAGCGAAGCCGTCTTGCCGCGCGAGCGCTGTCAATGCGGCCTCGGGTTCTCGATTGCGGATGACGTGCTGGAGCGCTGGCGTGATGCGCGTGGCTTCAAAGACGCCGATGCGGCCTTGGTACCCAGACTGGCCGCAAGCTTTACATCCAGCGCCGTGGCGCCATTGGGCGGCGCCTACGCGTAACGGCGCGGGCAACAAGCGTTCGGCCTTTTGCTCGATATCAGAATCCGGCTCTAAGGCGCTGCAATGTGGGCAGATGCAGCGCACCAGACGTTGGCCGATCAGCATGCGAAGCACGTCCGCGAGCAAGAACGGTTCAACGCCCAGGTCATTCAGGCGCGCCGCAGCGCCAAGCGCTGAATTGGTGTGAACGGTCGAGATCACGAGATGACCCGTCAGCGCCGCCTGAACAGCGGTTTGGGCTGTTGCGGCGTCGCGGATTTCCCCGACAAAGATGACGTCGGGATCCTGACGCAGGATAGAGCGCAGGCCAGCGGCGAAATCGAGTTCAATATCCGCGCGTACGCCCATCTGCAGCACGCCGGGGAGATTGAGTTCAACGGGATCTTCAATGGTGACGATTTTTCGCACGCCATCGTTAAGCTCAGAGAGGAGCCGATAGACGGTCGTGGTCTTGCCGGAGCCCGTGGGACCGGTGATGAGAACCAGACCGTGCGGCTGGTTGATCGCCTCGCGTATAAGGCCGCGCTGCTCGGGTGTAAGACCAAGTTCGGCCAGCTCCGGAATCCGATGCGTTGCACCGAGCAGGCGCAGCACAATGGATTCTCCCCAAGTTGTAGGCAAGGACGAGACCCGAAGATCGACGTCATGGCCGGCGACATTGATGCTTTGGCGTCCATCTTGCGGCAGCCGGCGCTCGGCGATGTTCATGCCCGAGAGCAATTTGACGCGTGATGAAACGGCGTCGAACATATCGATGCTTACAACGCGGCGCTGCGTCAGCACGCCGTCGACGCGCATGCGGACGATCAGCTTGTCCTCAAACGGCTCGAAATGGATGTCGCTGGCGCGGCGCGACAGCGCTTCGGAGAGCACCGAGTTTACAAAATCGATGACCGGCGCTTCTTCCGCCAATTCTGCAAGACGACGTGGATCGATATGTGTGCTGCGTTGATGTTCGCCGCGCAACGCCATGAGAATGGGATCGACCATCATCGCTTTGGCAAGATGAAGCGTGCAGCCCTCTGCGACCCATTGCTCCAGCGCTTCCTGGATGGACGCTTCGTGCACACGCGGTCCAGCAGCATGCATGCCTCCATCGGCGCCGCGCCAAAGGATCACATCGTGTTCGATGTACCAACGGATAGGGGCATCGATCGCAGCAATCGCGTCGCGGACCGCGTCAAGCGTCGGGCTTGCGTCGATTGGCAATAAGGGTAGCCGGAACTGATCACTGAGGAAGTCCAGCAGGGAATCTTCTGAAACAGCGCCAATGCGCATCAGGGTTGAAAACAGGTCGTCGGACCCGTCGCTGTCGGCCGCGAGCGCGACCGCGTCCGCTGGCGCCAGGCCACGCTCAACCAGCATTTCGCCTAATTGGTGCATGCCCTCACCAGCCCAGATTTGCGCGGGGGTCACGCTATAGGGGCTGAGCGACGGGAGCCAATAATGGCGCGCGTGGCGCGTGTTTTTCGCGAATTCGGAAGATCGTTGAACGCACGCGCCGCGACACGCTAATCTGGTTTGCGCGATGGAGCGGAGCGCCGATACTACGCGCGTGCAAAAACCTGACGAATTGAAGGGAACGCGGCGGCGCGAGCGGGGGTATAGCCTGCTCGAGGTGCTGATCGTGCTGACCATCATCGCTTTGATCGCAGCGCTGGTGGGACCGCGCCTGATGGCGCAATTGGATCGCTCGAAGGTGACGGCTGCGCGCGTCCAGGTGCGTGCGCTGGGCGCCGCGATCGAGACGATGCGGTTAGATCTTGGCCGCTACCCAGACAACCAAGAAGGTATCGCGCTTTTGAATGCGCCGCCGAGTGGGGACGATGCGGTCTTGTGGCGCGGGCCCTATCTCGACGCGGAGACCCCGGTCGATCCCTGGGGCGCTGCTTACGTCTATGTCGCGCCGACCACGGATTTTGGCAGACCGCGCGTTGTGAGCCTTGGCGCCGATCGGGCAGAGGGCGGCGAAGGCTTGGCCGCCGACATCGCTTATGGCGACGATCCGTGACCAAGCAGCGTGACGGCGAACGCGGTCTTACGATTATTGAGGCCATCGTCGTCACGACCATCACGGCGCTGTTGGCGCTCTTGATCCTTCCCGTGCTGACGCGGGGCGCAGCGAACAGCAGCCAAATTGCAGAGCGCGCGGTAGATACGGTCGATGCAATGCGCGCCGAGCGTGAATTCAGAACGCTGGTGCGCGCCGTGTCGCGTCGCGAGCGTGATGGTCAACCAGAACCGGTGATTATCGGCAGCGCCACCCAGATTGTCCTGCAATCCAGTTTGCCGGCGATTGCCTCTTGTGCGGACGCTGGTGCGCCGGTTGTCGCGCTGTCAATTGACGCGAGCGGGTTGCAGTGCGTGAGTGGGCGCCGGGAACGCGAAATACTGGCGTGGACTGACGACGCTGTGGGCGCTTTTGCATATAGCGCCGATGGTGTTGTGTGGCAAGCCACTTGGCGCGATGCCAATATCGCCCCGCTCGTCCGATTTGAATTGCGCCAGGGTGCGCGGGCGCGCGTCGTCTGGATCGAGCGCGCTTCAAATGGTGCGCCATGAGGCCGGGGGAGCGTGGATATGCGCTGCTGCTGGCTATTGTCGTGATTGCTGTCTTGGCGTTTTCGGTGCTGGCTGCGGCGCGTGTCGCCAGTGACGTGAACGCGTCAGCGGCCCGTTTGCGCGATCATGGCGATCTGCTTGCGGCGGAGAATGCGGCGACGCGTGTGGCGTTCCTGGTGCTCGTGCAAGACGCCGACGGTCGCGCAGTTGGGATTGGCGATGCGACGCGTTGGCAGAGCGCCGGGCTTGCGTTCGATGGGCGCTGGTATGCTGTCGAAACTGCGCCAGCGCTCCATGTCGCGTTGCAGGACGAAGCGGGACTCTTTGATTTGAATAATCCCGACCAAAGCGGGCTCGCCTCGCTGCTGCGCCGCAGCGGCGCCGGAGAGGCCGCGCCCACACTCGCAGCGACCTTGGCCGATTATGTTGATGGCGATGATCTGGTGCGTGATCGTGGCGCCGAGCGCGCCGAATACCGCCGCGCAGGATTGGCGCCGCCAGCCGACCGGGCGCTTGCGACGCGTTGGCAGGCGCTGGAAGTTCTAGGCTGGCGGGCGCAGCTTCTCGATCGTAGCCCGGCCTGGGATTGGTTAACGGCGGGATCTGCAGGGGGTGGGATCAACATCAACTCAGCGCCGCGCCCGGTGCTGGACGCGGTGTTGGATGATGCGCGCCTCGCCCAGGCGGTGATCGAGCGCCGTCAGGTGTCGGCGCTGACAGATCCTGCAGAGCTTGAGGGTCTCATCGGCGCAGGCCGTGTCGCGCGCAGCGCGTTTAGTTTGGTCCCTGGGCGAGAATTTCGCGTCCGAGCCGTTTTCAGTTCTGGCGGCGCCCGACATGGGATTGAAAGAAGGCTGGAGCTTGGCGGCGAGGACGCCATGCGGCCCTTTATTTGGGCGGAACAACGCGAACTCAGGCTAGCGCCGATACGGGATGACCAAACAATTACCTCCCTCTCGCTCGCACCGCCTGCTCCTTGAGAGCGGCGCTGTTGGCGACGCGGCGACGCTGCGTCGGGCCAGCACGCGCGATCTGATCATCAGTCGGGCGCTGACACGTCTTCGCATCTATCGCGCGCCGCCGAAGCTCAATTTCTTTCAGCGTGCGCAGGCGGCGCGGGTGTTTGCCGAGGCGCATGCGCCGTTTGACACTACCGGGACGCTCATTCTGCGCACGAAAATCGGCGCTGAGATTTGGTACTGGGATCAGAGCAAACTCGCGGCTTTGGCGCCGCTTGGGCATGTATTGCCCGAAAGCATATGGCGCGCTGCGGGAGACGGCTGGCGTATTTTGCGCTGTGCGGAAGGCGTGGAGGCGCAATACTGGGAGGGCGGATGCTTGCAAGCCTCAACCTGGCGCCGGCAAGACTTTAGCGCTGATCAATGGCGTACATTCGTGCTCAGTGTAGCAAAGCCCGCTCTTGCAGCGCCAAGCGATCCGCCGCCTACCATCGACCTGGCGATGAGCGAGACGGCATGGCGATGGCGTGTGGTTGCGCCAGCGCCGTCTTGGGGCGATGCGGAGCGCGCCAGTTTAACGGTGGCGATCTGCGCCGCTGCGGTGACGGCGTTTTTGTGCGGCCAGGCGATCAAGTCGAGCGCGATCGCGCATCGCGAGCAAGCCCGTATTGAAGCGATCGAGCAGAGGTTTCGCGAGGATGCGCGCCTTAGCGAGGCTGTCGAGCAGCATCGCCTTTTGACGGAATATGCACGTGCGACCCAGCAACGGCACGTGCTTATTGCGGCGACTGAGGCGCACGAAGTCCTGTCTCGCTTCGGTTTGCAGGCCGAGACTTGGCGTATCAGTAATGGGCGAATGAGCCTGATCGTGAATGGCGCTCTTGGCGAGACCCCGGTTCGCGATGTGGTGCGCGATATCGACGAGGCCGATCATCTTTGCGCAGCGATGCCGGAGATCGCCGGCGCTGGCCGCTTCGAGATCAGAGCCAATGTCAAAGCGCCCGAGGCGCCATGTCCGGCGACAGCGAGAGCAGGGGTGCGCGGATGATAGCATCGACTGCTCAGGCTATCGCCCGCAAGCTGGGTGAGGCGACGCCGCGCGAGCGCGCAGGCCTTGGTTTTCTTGCAGCGGTCGTCGCGCTGACGGCTGGATTTTATGCGCTTGAATGGGCGAGCGCCAGTAGCCGGGAGGCCGCGCGCGCCACCGCGCAGTTCGCCGAACGCGAGGCGATGTTGAGCGTGTTTTCGAATGACGCATTCCGCAATCGCTTGGCTCTCGGCGTTGGCAGCGCCTGGCGTTCAGGGCTGGCCGCTGACGAATTGGCCAGTGAAGAGATGCTGCTGGAGTTGGAGGCCTATGCGCAGCAGGCGGGTTTCGCCGATGTGCAAGTAGCTTTGCTTGAACCAATTGGCGCACAAGGCCGTGTCGGCTTGCAACCGGCGAGCTTGAGCGCAACTTTTGACTGGGCCGCCATGATCGCATTGCTGGAGGCGCTGGAATCCGCCGAACGCAGCTATGGGGTGCAATCGATCGATGTGGTTGAGGAAGACGGCGCCCAGCGCCTGAGCTTGGCTATTGGCGTCCCGGTTCTGCACGAATCAGGTGCGCCATGACCGCACAGATGTGGGTTATCATTGTCGGCGTGCTCGGCGGTTTAGGACTTGGATGGTTAACAGCGCCGACGCCGCAGGCCGAGGCCGTCGCTGCACTTGGGATTCCCGCGTTGGCGCATCCGAGCAGCGAAGCTGCAGAGGCGAGAACGCGTCTGACTGCCCTGGGATTAAATCCCGCGCCGGCACTTGATGAAGGGCCGCCTCCGCCTGATGTCGCGCTGCTTTTCCGCCGCGATCTCACCGCGATTGAGGAGCGCCAAGGCGGTTTTGTCGTTTGGATCGTCGACTTTAACCAGACGACGCAACGGCGCGCACTCCGCGTCGGCGACGTTTACCAAGATCGCTGGCGTGTTGAGCGAATTACGCCGCAAGCGGTTGAGCTGCGAAGACAGCGCGAGGTGCGAACAATCGATGTGTTCGCGTCCTCGGGGATTGAACCGTGAGCGTGGCCCCGATCGTGCTAGGCCATTGTTAGCGGAGGAATGCGTGTCCAGGGTGCAAAGGAGATTGCGAAAGCGGTTCGTCATTGTTGCGGCCAGCGTGCTGCTCATGAGCGGTTGCGCCACTTTCCCCCGTCTGCAAGCAACGCCGGGCGTGGGGACGTCGGATCCGCTCACGTCTGAGGCGGTCGCATCGTCGCGTGCAATCGCACCGACTGGAGTGATTGAGATTGTTCCCCCGACCGCACCGCAGCCTGCGACGTCGCAAGAGGTGCAACGCATGGCGCCCACGCAAGACCAGATTGCCGCACTTGTCGACGCGCGCGACTTGCAGGTGAGTCTGCCGCCCCAACCGGTGCCGCAATTCATCGACACTGTGTTTGGCGAGCTATTGCGCGTGCCCTACGCTTTGGGACCAGGCGTTGCCGAACGCCAAGACATCATTGCTTTGCGTGGCCCAGATGTGGTGACGACCGCGCGCTTGTTCACCATGGCGCAGATGACATTGGCGCAATACGGGCTCGCCGTTGTGATCGATAATGGCGGCGTTCAGATTCTTGACGATACGGTTCTAAGCGGGCGCTCGCCCAGCTTTATCCGCACGCGCACCGGGCCGGAGACGCCTGGGCCATCGCGGGCGGTATTCCAATTCTTCTCAATATCGACGTTGGATGTGGAATCGATTCTACCGGTTCTGGAGCAAGCCTATCCCAGTCGCGGCTCGGTACGGTTCACGGCGGATGTAGAGACCAACACGCTCCTGATCAGCGGCAGCGCGCGTGACGTCGCCGCCGCATCAGCTGTGCTGCGCGAGCTTGACCAACCGCACTTCGCCAACGGCCAGATCGCACGCGTCGAGCCGGTTTTCTTGTCTGTAGAACAACTCGCCGAGGAGGTGACGCTCGCCTTGCGAGCGGAGGGTTACCGCGTTCAGAACCCGTTGGAGGCGCGCGGCGGATCGCTTGTTCTGCTGCCATTGCCCAACGCCAATCAAGTGCTGGTGTTTGCAAACGACGCGCGCATGTTTGATCGAGCGCTCCATTGGATAAGGACACTCGATCGCGCATCCGCCCTGGGCAATGGCGAAGGCCTATTCATCTATACCGCGCAGAACATGAGCGCGGAGGATTTGGCGGCGCTGGTTGGAGCGGGCGCGGTCTCCGGCGACGTTGCGGCCAACGTAACGCCCCCCGAAATCGCCGTGCGGCGTGGCGCAAATGGCGCCGCGGCGCGCACCGCTTTACAGCCGTCGCCACGCAGCGCGGGCGGCGTCACCGTGGACGCCATAGGCAACCGGCTCTTATTTCGCGGCACGTCGAGCGAATATCAGCGTCTGCGCGAAACGCTGATGCAGCTGGATCAACCGGCCCGCCAGGTGCTCGTTGAGCTTACAATCGCTGAGGTAACGCTGACGGATGAAACGCGATTTGGCGTCGAATGGTTCTTGGAGCAGACCATTTCTGGAGGCACGCTGAGCGCGACCACCGAGGGGGGCTCAACACGCCAATTGGGCGGTCTGGGCGCTGTGGCGACGCACGTCTTCTCCAGGGGCCGCGTTGAGGCCGCGCTTAACGCGTTTGCTTCGAACCGCAATCTGAACATCCTCTCCACACCGCGCATCTTCACCCGTTCCGGCAACGAGGCGGAGATATTGGTGGGCATCGATGTGCCTATCATCACCTCGCAACGCGCCTCAGAAAATCAAAGCGGCGGCGACACGGATGTGTTGCAGACTGTGCAATATCGGCAAACCGGCATCATTTTGAATGTGCGGCCAATCGTTTACGGCGATGGGCGTATCGATATCTCGCTCTATCAGGAAGTATCCAGTCAACAGCCGAACACGAGTGCTGCGATCAATAGCCCACTCATCCTCAATCGCAGCGTCTCGACGCAGATTTCGTTGCAGGAGGGGATGACAGCGGTCATTGGCGGCCTGATGCAGGACACCTACACACGCGACCAGCGCGGCATCCCCGGTCTGAAGGATTTGCCGTTTATTGGCGCAGCGTTTCGCAGTGAAGAGGTCACCGGCGACAAAGTTGAGCTTGTGATTTTGCTGACGCCGTACATCGTTCGAGATGACGATGACGTCGAGGCCATGACCGAAGCCCTTACGCGTTCGGTCAACGGCGCGCTTCGTCAACGCGGAGCGCAGGTTTACACACTTTACCCCTGGCGGGCGCCATTTGCATCTTCGCGAACACATGAGCGTCCGATCCAACGCACACGCCCGACAACAAACTAGTCGCGGACTGCACCCCAACCAAAGATGTCATCATGGCCGGGATCGCCCAGATCGTCGGCGCGGCGTTGCAGCGCTGCAATGATGGCCGCCGCACGCGCGGGTGAGGGGACTTGAAGATCTTGCGCCGCGTGCGCGGCAATGATTGGCGCTGCGAACGAGGTGCCTGTCACGCGCATCGCTTCGTCTCGAAGATGGACAGGGACATCCACGCCAAGTGCTGCGAAATCAATGTATGCGCCGCGATTTGCGCGGATGTAGGGACGCCCTTGCGTGTCGATTGCCGTGATGGCCAGCACCCCGTCGAAGGCCCCCGGGAAGGTCGGGCGTCCGGCTGGACCGCCATTGCCGGCTGCGGCGACAATGATATGGCCGCCATCGACGGCGCGTCGCACCATTTCTCCAAGGATTGCGTTGTTGGGCCCTTGCACGCTGATGTTCACGACCGCGACGCGATTGGCGATCATCCAATCGAGCGCGGCAACGATACGTTCGGTTGACGCCGCCAAGGCGCCGTCTTGGCTCTCGCCGAAAACATCGGCGACGTGAACGTGTGAGCCGTTTTGAATGGCAATCGCTGCAACGGCCGAACCGTGCGGTCTGGCGATCGCATGCGCGCCAGCGAAGGCGCGCTGACTAAGAACTGCGTTTGAAGCCGGCAGCGCAGAGACATCGACACCTGTGTCTATAATGCCCAGCGCGCCTTGTAGGCGCGAAGGGGGACGAGCCGCCGCTGGCGCTGGGGCAGCTTCAGACGCGGCGCTTCGATAGACTGAATTGGGCGTGACAAGAGCATTTGGCGCAGCTTGTGCGAGTGCAGCGGCGGCCTCAGTCACAGACACGCGGCGCGGGATGCGCAAACGCGCGACGATGCCGCCGCTTTCTAGGCGATGTCTGCTGAGTTCGCGAAAACCGATACGCCGCGCACGGTCAACATCAGAAGCTGCGCCGACAACAACGACCTCGTCGGGCACATACTCGCCCCATTGATCGTCGTACTCGACAGAATAGAGCACGTGTTCGCTGATTGCGTGCTCATCGCTTCCGAACTGGCGGGACCGGCCTTCATCATGGTGACGATCGTCGTCATCGCTGCGGCGCCCGTGCGCATCCTCATCCTCGTCGTCGTGTTGGTCGCCATGCGCATCGTCGGGCTCATCGGCCCAATCGCCGCCGGGGCCGCTGGTTGCGTCTTCGATATCGTCATCCCAGTCGCCGCTGCCCGATCCTGAATTGTCGTAATCGTCGAAATCGGGGGCGTCATCGGCATCGTCGCGGCCCGACGCCCACGCCGCATCGCTGGAAAGCCCCAAGCCAAGCGATCCCAAGCAGAGTGTGCTTATGACGAACGCACACCCTATAAGAGAGGCAAGTCGGGCCATTTCACCCACCACGTGTCTTATTGCGTCGCGCAAACAGGTGAATACTACCGTGCGGGAATAGAAGCGTGCGTCAAGCGTAGTCGTTCCGTGGGATGAAAACCGACAGCTTTGCCTTCCGAGCCGAACTCGTGTCGCTGCTGCCGCGACTGAGACGCTTTGCGCTGGCATTGACGGGGCGCCAAGATTCCGCCGAGGACCTTTTGCATTCTGCGGTGGAGCGGGCGTTGCGCAATTGGGACGCATTTGAATCTGGTCGCAGGCTCGATTCGTGGATGTTTAAGATCATCCAAAACCGGTGGATTGATATGCGGCGCGCCCAAAAGCACACTTCATTCGAAGCGCTCGGCGATGGGGATCTGCTGGGCGAGGACGGACGTGAAATTGTCGAGATGCGCGACGAGATGCGGGCCGTTCGCGCAGCGTTCGGCGCGTTGACAGAGGATCAACGCGTCGTGCTTGCGCTGATCGTGCTTGAAGACCTTTCCTATGCGCAAGCGGCCGAAACACTTGGCGTGCCGATCGGCACGATCATGAGCCGATTGTCCAGGGCGCGTGCGGCGCTATCGACGGCCGTGCAGCGCAGTGTTGTTGTCCCCATGCGAAGAGGCAAGTGATGCTCAATGATGAGTTGATCAGCGCGTTTTTGGACAACGAACTGGATGCTGAGCAGCGCGCACACGTGGAAGAAATGCTGCGTCGT
>Ga0315902_10010258_pt1 | contig 12409 bp, 19 predicted proteins | sample LakEriMetagenome_9_FD_203523 | JGI IMG/M metagenome (GOLD analysis project Ga0315902, IMG submission 203523) | Freshwater fungal communities from buoy surface, Lake Erie, Ohio, United States - Buoy 12 MA117 | ecosystem: Environmental > Aquatic > Freshwater > Lake > Lake biofilm | place: USA... | reverse complement strand
GCCGATGCCCTGTTCCTCGATGAAGTCCGCGAATGGTCAGAGGAAGGCTATCGAGCAGCGATGCCGGTAACTCGCGCTAGACCTAATGCCCACACCTTCCTAACCTCTAATGCTGGAGATGCTTTTAGCGTTGTACTTAACCAACTGCGCGAAAGAGCCTTAGACAACCCACCAAAGTCCTTCGGCTTCTACGAATACAGCGCGCCACAGTATTGCAAGATAGATGATCTGCAGTCTTGGGCTATGGCTAACCCTGCACTTGGCTACACGATCACAAAGGAGTCACTAGCCGAGGCAGTTGCTACTAGCCCGATCGAAAATACACGCACCGAGTTGCTTTGCCAATGGATCGACTCCCTTAGCAGTCCTTGGCCTCATGGAATCCTTGAGGAGACTAGCGATAGCGAGTTACAGATCCCAGTTGGCGGTTACACAGTCTTTGGCTTTGATGTTTCACCTTCTAGGCGTAATGCTTCGCTCGTTGCTGGTCAAATCTTGCCAAATGGAAAGATAGGTGTAGGCATCTTGCAGACTTGGGAGTCAGCGGTCTCAGTTGATGACTTAAAGATCGCAGCCGACATAAAAGCGTGGGCAGATCAGTACAGACCACGCCAAATCTGCTATGACAAATACGCAACCCAGTCAATAGCCGAGAAGTTAGCCAATGCTGGGTGCATAATTCAAGATATCTCAGGCCAGCAGTTCTATCAGGCCTGCGGAGACTTGCTCAACGGTCTAGTAACTCATCAAGTGGTTCACAATGGCCAAGCAAACCTAATTCAACAGATGAATAACTGCGCAGCCAAAGTCAATGACTCTGCTTGGCGAATTGTTAAGCGAAAGTCAGCCGGTGACATATCTGCCCCTATCGCCTTGGCTATGGTTGTGTCGATGTTAATGAAACCACAACAGGTTGCGGCTATCTACACCGAATGACCTATATGTAGTGTATAATTGCACCCTATGGGTATCTTTTCGCGCAAACCGCTAATCGTAGAAGCGCAAGCAGCGCCACAGGTAATGGGCGAAAACTTACCCTCACTTTACAATAGCCTTACCCTTCGCGTATCGCGCAAAGATGCTATGAGCGTTCCTTCTGTTGCTCGCGCTCGTAACTTAATCTGTGGAACTGTTGCTTCTATACCTTTAGAGTATTACAACAAGCGCACCGGCGAAGTTATGGCCGCACCGCGTTGGATCAACCAACTATCAAAGAACCAACCTTCATTCGTCACAATTAACTGGATCGTTGACAGCCTTCTATTCTACGGCAACGCTTACCTTCGAGTAACGGAGCGTTATGCAGAGGACGGCCGCCCTTCAGCGTTTGAGTGGATCGCTAACTCTCGCGTTACCTTCACAACTGATCTTGAAGGCATCATGATCACGCAATATTATGTCGATGCAAACCCTATTGACATGAATGACATCGTTACTATTCAAGGGCTAGACGAAGGCGTGTTAGAACGCGCTGGAAAGACTATTCAGTCTGCGATCGACATCAACCGCGCTGCATCTATATCAGCAGCAACTCCAATGAGTTCAGGCATCTTAAAGAACACTGGCGCAGACTTGCCACCGCAAGAAGTTTCAGGACTTCTAGCCGCTTGGAAGCGCAGCCGCCAAAATAACTCGACTGCTTACCTAACTAGCACACTAGAGTTCCAGTCAACACAGTTCTCACCTAAAGACATGATGTACAACGAGGCAATTCAAAACCTTTCGACTGAAATTGCTCGCGCTATGAACGTGCCGGCTTACTATCTAAGCGCAGATCAAAACACGACAATGACTTATGCAAATGTCACCGAGGAACGCAAGCAATTTTATGCACTCAGCATTGAGCCATATATCCAAGCGATCCAGACACGCTTAAGCATGGACGATATCTCAACAGCAGGCCACGAAGTCCGCTTCGCTGTCTTTGATACATTCCTCAAGAATGATCCAATGGTGGAACTTCAGGTAATTGAGAAGTTGCTAACACTTGGACTTATTACAACTGAACAGGCTATGGAAATGACGGATTTGACTCCTAACGGAAGCGAAGGCATGTAATGGAAACCTTATATATCGAGGCTGCATCTATTGAGTGCAGCGAGGAACGCCGCGAAATCTCTGGCAAGATCGTGCCAATGGGTACAGGCGAAATCGGTAACACTAATCTTGGCGGCGTAGTCTTTGAAGCAGGAAGCATCGAGATAGATGACCCTTCAAAGATCAAACTACTTTCACAGCATGATGTCAAGAAGCCTATCGGCCGCATGGTAACTGCAACAGTTAGACCAGACGGCATCTATGCAACTTTCAAACTAAGCCGCTCAACAGGTGGCAACGATGCGCTAGTTATGGCGCAAGAAGGACTCGTTAGCGGTCTTTCAGTAGGTGCAGAGATCATCGCATCAGCACCTTCACGCGCTGGACACACAGTAGTCACAGCAGCGAAGTTAAAAGAAGTTTCTCTAGTAACTGAACCGGCTTTCAAGTCTGCTCAGGTTCTTGAGATCGCAGCAGAGGAAGTAGAACTCCCTGCTGAACCAAACACACCAACAGAAAGCGAGGCGGTCGTGGAAAATACTCCAGACACCGTAGCAGCACCAGAAGTTGAGGCAACGGCTGTTGAAGCCGCTCGTCCAACTGTTTCAGCACCTGTGTACGCTAAAGAGCGCACAGCACCTATATCATCAACACAATACCTTGAAGCATCTATCAAGGCAGCACTTGGAGACGATGACTCACGCCGCGTAGTTCGCGCAGCAGATGACTCAACTTCAACAAACACAGGTCTGACACTACCTCAGCACCTAAACCAGTTCATCACAGATACATTCACAGGCCGCCCAGCGTTTGATGCAGTAACACGCAATGCGCTTATTGACAGTGGTATGTCTTTCACTGTGCCTCGTTTGTATACCAATGCGGCATCACCAGACACTCCACCTTCAGTAGCAGATGTTAACGAAGGCGCAGCAGTAACTGATGTTGGCATGACTTCAGCCTATGACACAGTGAACATCAACAAGTTTGCTGGCCTAAACCGCATCTCATGGGAACTCATTGACCGCTCATCTCCTTCATTCATGGAACTGCTTATGGCAGAACTTCGCAAGGCGTACGAGAAGGCAACAGACTCAGCACTTCTAACTGAGTTGATCTCATCTGGTACAACTGCAACAGGCGTGGCAGCAACAGCAGCCGGTCTCCAGTCATTCATCTCAGTAGAAGGCGCAGCCGCATACAAGGGAACAGGCGGAGACTTCGCTAACAAGTTGGTTGTTAACACAGACCAATGGGCAGCGATCACAGGCTATGCAGACACAACAGGTCGCGCACTTTACTCAGCACAGGGCGCAACCTACAACGCATCAGGTTCAGCAGTCGCATCATCTGTTCGCGGCAACATTCTTGGAACTGATCTAATCGTTGATCACAATATCGCTGCTTCAGGCGTTATTGACAACTCAGCGTTCTTAATCGCTCCTTCATCTGTTTATGTCTGGGAGTCTCCAGTCACAAACCTTCGCTTGCAGGTTCTATCAACAGGCGAACTTGAGATCGCACTTTATGGCTACATGGCAGTTTATGTCGCGAAGTCTGGCAAGGGCGTTCGTAAGTTCAACCTTACTTAATAGCAAGTAACTAAGTCGCTGGCGGCCTAGTGCCCTTCTAGGCCGCCAGTCTTTAGAAAGAGGATCAAATGTCTTACACAACAGTTGCAGAGTTACGCAGCGCACTTGGCGTTGGCACTCTCTACGCTGATGCGACCCTGCAAGAAGTATGCGATGCAGCCGACAATGTGTTGATCCCTTTTCTATGGACTAATACCACTCCGATTATTGGGCATAGCAACAGCACTAACACCGGCACTTCTTACTTCAATGATTATGTCGATGATGTGTTCTATGTTGGCCAGACGGTAGTAATCTCTGGCTCAGGCGCTAAGCACAATGGTAGCAAGACAATTACAGGAGTCGGCGAAAAGGAAATTACTTACGCGATTACTGGCAATAACAACACGCCTGCGCCATTCCACCCTGTTAACCCTTTCGGCACAGTCGCGGCCGATACTTATGTTGACTACTCGCTAATTCCAGCGATCCAGGAAGCAAGCCTTATGGTAGCTATCGATATCTGGCAGAGCCGCCAAGCACCTTCCAGCGGTGGCGTTACAGTCGATGGCTACGCTCCAAGTCCTTATCGTATGGGTAACACTTTACTGGCTCGCGTTCGTGGCTTGCTCGCACCTTACCTAGATCCGCGCTCGATGGTTGGCTAACCATGACTGCAGCCATATCAACCCTTCGCGCAACTATCGCAGCAGCCTTAGTTGATAACGTTCTTTGGTCTGTCTTTTCTTTTCCGCCGGCAACACCACAACCAAACAGCATCGTGGTTAGCCCTGCCGATCCTTATGTGACACCAAATAACAACAGTTATAACACGATCGCACCGCTTGCTAATTTTAATCTTAATGTGTTCGTACCGTTGCTCGATAACGAAGGCAACCTTAATGGTATTGAGGAAATGCTGGTAGCCATGTTTAACAAACTATCTGCTTCCTCTATCGTCTATAATGTAGGAGATGTGAGCGCGCCTAGCGTTCTCAATGCTGCATCAGGCGATCTTTTAACCTGCTCAATGCAGGTCTCAGTCCTAACGAGTTGGAGTTAAAATGACCCTTGAACAATGGGAAAAAGACAACGCAGCGTTCCTGATCAAGATAGGTCAGACCGCTCCAATAGCACCAAAACCAGCAACCAAGAAAGATGAGGAATAACCGATGGCAGTATATCTAAGCAACGGAGTGGTTCTTACTGTAAATGCGGTAGACCTGAGTTCGTTGGTGAGTAGCGTAAGTATTAACCGTTCATTCGATGAACTTGAAGTAACAGCAATGGGAGACTCAGGGCATAAGTTCGTAAAGGGCTTGGAAGCATCGTCTATCACTATCGACTTCTTTAATGATGAAGCAACTTCTAAGACACTTCAGACTTTAAACACAGTATGGGGAACAAGCACTACTGTTACAGTAAAGCAGACCTCAGCAGCAGTATCAGCGACTAACCCACTATACACAATGTCTTGCTTGGTCAATAACATCACACCTATTAACGGTGCAGTTGGGGATCTTTCAACTCAGTCTGTAACTTGGAATGTCAACGGCACTATCGCGGTCACAACTTCCTAATAACTAACTAAGGGGCAAAAGAATGGCAAAACTAAAGGTAACAAGGGCAGACGGAAGCGTTAACGAGTACCAGATCACTCCGGCGATCGAGTACGCCTTCGAGCAGTTTGCAAAGAAGGGCTTTCACAAAGCCTTTAGAGATGACGAGAAACAGAGCGATCTCTATTTCTTATGTTGGGAAGCAATTCGTCGGTCGGGTGAAACCGTAAAACCCTTCGGAGAAGCGTTCTTGGAAACTTTGGCGCGAGTCGAAGTTCTCGATGACGACCCTTTGGAGTAACGCGAGAGTCCTTCACCTATCTCGTAGCGAGACTATCGCTTGAGACAGGACTCTCGCCACAGACTTTAATTGAACTAGATCACACAATGTTCAGGACTTTACTTCAAGCCCTGAAAGACAGAGCAAAGGAGCAAGCTGATGCCAACAGAGGTAAAAGGCGCAACTAAACTCCGCAAAGCCCTGAGAGAATATGAACCTGATCTAGCCAAAGCAACAACTAAAGAACTAGGTAACTTGCTAAAGCCTATTGCGGCTAAGGCTCGCGGCTTCATGCCAGCAGAGTCACCGCTAAGTGGCTGGGCAGAACGCGCAGACGGTAAAGGCAAGTTCCCTACATATAACCCTTCGATCGCCAAAAAGGGTATTACCTATAAGACATCTCCAAGCCGCCCTAATAATCGCGGCTGGCGTTCTCTCGTATCTTTGCTCAACAAGTCTGCCGCTGGTGCTATCTATGAGACAGCAGGGCGTAAGAACCCTGGCGGAAACTTCTCACCACGATTAGGTGGCGATGTTAAAGGCCAAGGTAAGTTACAAGGTCGCGGTATCTTTCGCGCTTGGAACGAGGATCAGGGCAAGACTCAAGGCGCAGTTATTAAGGCACTAGAAGGCGCAGCCGCTAAGTTCAACGCCAAGACAGGTAGATATAACTAATGGCAACTAATGTAAAAGTAGATATTGCCGCGGAGTTCGTAGGCCGTAAAGCCTTTAACGATGCAGTTAAATCCACTATCGGGCTTAACTCGCAAGTTAAGACACTTGCTAAATCTTATGTAGGTTTATTCACTGTTCAGCGTTTAGGTCGCGCTGGGTTCAACGCTGCTAAAGCCTTTGCTCAAGATGATAAAGCCGCCAGAGTATTAACTCAGTCTTTGGATAACTTAGGCTTAGCCTTTGCAGATCCTTCCGTTAAGAACTTTATTGCTGATCTAGAAAAGCAGTTCGGTATCCTTGATGACCAACTGCGCCCAGCCTTTCAGCGTTTATTAACTACTACTGGAGATGTTGCTAAGAGCCAACAGTTACTCCGCACAGCACTCGATCTAAGCGCGGCAAGCGGCGCAGATGTTGTATCAGTAGCCGGTGACTTATCAAAGGCTTATGTAGGCCAGACTAGATCCCTTGCTAAGTACGGCATCGGTTTAACTCAGGCTGAACTGAAGGCTATGTCCTTTGAGGAAGTCCAGACACGAATTGACGGTTTATTTGGTGGACAGGCAACGGTTGCAGTCGATACCTATGCTGGTGCGCTTCAGCGTTTATCTGTATCGGCTAATAACGCTCAGGAAATTATTGGCGGTGGCTTGCTCGATGCACTCGCAGCCCTTGGCGGCGGTGGAGAAGGTGGATTAACTAACACTCTCAACCTTATTGAAAAGACTTCTACAGCACTTGCTACCTTTGTACGCCGCTTCGGTGTAGGCGTTGGTCAGTTAGCAGCCCTAGCGCGTGGAGACTTACAAGCCTTCCGCGCAATAGGCGAAGCCGAGATGAACCGAGGAGTTGACCGTTCAGGCATCACTCCAGCAATTCGCGCAGAACTAACTAAGGCGGCAGCCGACAAGGCAGCGAAAAAGAACCGCGATGCACTGCTCAAGACAACTAAAGAGCAAACAAAGGCGATCAAGGAACAGACAGCCTTGCAGAAGGCTGGAACTTTATTCGATATCCAGCAGACTCAGATCATCGCTGCACTCAAAGGCGATATCTCAGCTGAGGAACGCAAGCGCTTAGAACTTCAACTGGCTATCTTGACCGGCAACACTTCAGAGGCTTCTAAACTTGCTGGAGAACTAGCCAAGTCTCAAGGGCTTTCACAGCAACTAGCTGCTTATCTAGCAAGCCTTCCAGATGCTAAGAATCCCTTTACCGCATGGAAGTCTTATCTTGACATGATCGAGGCACAGGTTCGCCGCATCTCTAATCCAACTGTTGCACCTGTTGTATCTATGGCTTCAGGTTATGGCGTAACTGGTCAGCAATACTCATTGCCGCAAGGATCAACTCAGACAAGCGCAGCAGGCGTAGAGTTCACAGTTAATGTCAATGCTGGCTCAATAATTGCTCAAGAGAGTCTGCAAGATGTTCTCCGCGATACTTTGCTTGATGCTTCACTATCTGCCAAGTTCTCTTCTATCTTCCGTCAAGGTGGGTCATTCGGGCCATGACCTTACCTGCTCAGATATCCGTATCCTTTGACTTTACTAGCGGCGCTACCTTTGGCTATCCGTTTACTATTGGCGATGAGAAGTACGGCGTTTTAGGCACAGGCACACTTGCTTCAACTACTACTCCAGAGCCTACGGTCGATCTGACGCCTAATGTAAGACAGATCAGTATCAAGCGCGGTCGCAATATCATGCGCGACACTTACGAGTCTGGGTCTGCAACTATCAGAGTCTTAGATCCTAACTCTGACTTCAACCCACAAAATACTGCTAGCCCTTACTTTGGCTTCCTAACTCCGCTCCGCAAACTGCGTGTCTCAGCAACAGTAGGCGGCGTTGGTTACTTCCTATTTTCAGGTTATACAACAGACTACAAGTACACCTATCCTCAAGGCCAAGAAACAGGCTATGTGGACATCATCTGCTCAGATGCTTTCAGACTTATGCAGCAGGCTGGGATTACAACTGTGGCAGATGCTACGGCTGGGCAAGACACCGGCACTCGTATTGGCAAGATCCTAGATCAAGTACAATGGCCGTCATCTATGCGCACCATAGACACAGGCAACACAACCTGTATTGCAGATCCAGCGACATCACGAACAGCCCTTGATGCCCTTAAGAACGCAGAGTTCTCCGAGCAGGGTGCGTTCTACATAGATGTTGAGGGAACAGCCGTTTATCTAAACCGTACTAATGTAATCAAGAAGTACGGTGAGACTCCGATCGAGTTCAACCAGACAACTGGCATTCCTTACACTAACCTTACCTTTGCCTTCGATGACAAGTTAATTATCAACTCAGCCGGCATGACTCGCTACGGCGGCACACAGCAGGTCTCAGAGGACTCAGCCTCTATTGCTAAATACTTCCCTCACCAGATCAACGAGAACAACCTAGTTCTCCAGACTGATGCAGATGCGCTCAATGTGGCAAAGATATATGTAGCAACTCGCAAAGAGACCACGATCCGCATAGATGCCATGACGGTCGATCTACTTGATCCAGATGTTCCAACTGCCACGATGCTTGGTCTGGATTACTTCTCAAACTTAAAGATTACAAATGTTCAGCCAGACGGCTCAACAATAGTAAAGACTTTGCAAGCGCAAGGACTCTCATGGAACATCACGCCAAATGCCATGAGCGTAACTGTGACAACTCTCGAACCGATCGTTGAAGGATTCATCATCGGATCGGACATATCAGGTATAATCGGCACTAACATAATGGCGTATTAGGAGAATATAAATGGCAACAGGCTTTCCAGCAGCAACAGGCGATGTCCTAAGCGCGGCTATGTTTAACGGACTCGTAGGCTTCACACTCAACGATCAGACCGGCACAACCTACACACCTGTCCTTACTGACCAGTATCAGGTGCTAGTCACCCGATCTAATGCAGGCGCTTCAACCATGACTATCCCTACGAACGCCAGCGTAGCGTTCCCAGTCGGAACAGTAATTACAGTTCTAAACAAAGGCGCAGGAGCAGTAACGATCTCTGGCTCAGGTGGCGTAACCGTTCTATCTGCTGGAGCAACAGCAGCAAGCCCCGTCCTAAACCAATACAAGTCATGCGCCCTAATCCAAACCTCTGCAAATAACTGGTATGTCGTGGGGGCTATTGCCTAATGCTTAACAACCTTACGGCGCTGTTAGATAGTGGCGCTCCTGCCGCTGTCGGCGATTTTGAGTCTATTCAGACTTACACCGTTGGCGCTGGGGGTCAGGCTACTATCGACTTTACATCTATTAGCGGTACATATAAGCATCTCCAAATCCGCTACATAGTTAAAGTTTCTGACGGCTTTGGACTGGGGTTGCAATTTAACAGCGACACAGGATCTAACTACACACGACACAGATTACAAGGCAACGGTTCAGCCGCATCAGCAACAGGCGGCGGTGGTCAAACAATTATGAACTTTAATTCTGGCAACGGATATCCTGATTTCGGCGCTGGCATCATAGACATCTTGGATTACACCAGCACGAATAAGGCAAAGACCGTCAGAGTTCTAGACGGTATTGACCAAAACGGTTCAGGTGCAATTCTTTTAGAGTCTGGTCTCTGGTATGCAACTCCAGCGGCTATCACTAGCATTCAGTTAAAACAGTTAGGGTCTGGCGTGTTTTCTCAGTACTCATCATTCGCGCTTTATGGGGTCAAATAATGGCTAAAACTTATGAACCGATAGCGACTTACACAATTCCAAGCGCCACCGCTAACTACACTTTTAGCAGCATTAGCGGTACTTACACCGATTTAGTTATTGTAGTAACAGGTAATTCAACGGCTGCGGCAGACTTATGGATGCAAGTCAATGGCGATACTGGATCAAATTACTCAACCACTCAACTTTCAGGCACAGGTTCGAGCGCGCTATCTCAACGCTCAAGCAACCGCGCTAATTTCAATGTGAACTTCAATGCTTACATGAGTACAACAGTTGCAGCCAATTACATAATTCAGTTGCAAAACTACAGCAACACGACAACCTACAAAACCATGCTGGCTCGTTGTAATAACGCTAATCAAGCGGTAGATGCAACTGTTGGGCTATGGCGCAATACTGCGGCAATAACTAGCGTGACTTTAATTGCTAATGGTTCAACCTTTGCAACAGGCTCAACCTTTACCCTATACGGAATTAAGGCGGCATAATGGCAACTTATATCCAAATTGGCAGCACCGTAACCGTTGGCGCTGGTGGGGCTTCATTTATTGACTTTGCTTCGATACCTAGCACTTACACAGACTTGCTACTTAAACTGTCTTTAAGATCGAGTAACGCCGATGGTTTCACAGGAAGCGCAACGATGAGACTAAATGCTAACTCAGGCGCTAACTATTCCTTTCGCACACTTTTCGCCGCAACTGCTACACCTGCTTCTGGCAACGGTTCGGCAGGAACTTCGGTAACTGTTGGCGGTACTGTGGGTTCAAGTCTTACAGCCAACACATTTAACAACGCCGAGATTTATCTGCCAAATTATGCAGGATCGACCAATAAATCTTTTTCAGTAGATACCGTATCTGAGAACAATGCTTCTACAGACTTTACCTATCAACTAATGATGATCGCTGGTCTTTGGTCTCAAACTACCGCTATCAACCAAATCACTATTTACTCAGGAACAGTAGGAAGCACAAACTTCTTACAGTATTCAACCGCTTCACTCTACGGCATATCTAAATCATAGGAGACAAACATGGCAGACACAAAGATCATCGTAAACTGCGAGACAGGCGAAGTCTCTGAAGTAGAACTTACAGCCGAGGAAATTAAGCAGCGCGAAGCAGATGCGATCGCTTACGCAAAGGCTAAGGCAGATGAGGAGCAAGCAGCAGCAGAGAAGGCTGAGGCTAAGGCTGCTATCGCAGATCGCTTAGGGCTTACTCCAGATGAATTGGCTTTACTACTGGGATGAAACCCAAGTTATGCAAGGCTGGACAACAACTCCGTGAACAGTTCGATGACTGCTTCAGCGATCGTGACCGTACCTCGGACGGCTGGCTCGGCGATAGTCGGCACGCAGCTCGTAAGTCTGACCATAATCCAGATGCGCAAGGCTGGGTTCGTGCCATCGACATTGACCGCGATCTATCGGGAAAGCCCAAGCCAGACATCATGCCTGATGTGGCAGATCAACTTCGTCTCTTGGCAAAGTCTGATAAGCGCCTGGCATATCTCATCTTCGACGGCAAAATTGCAAGCGCCAAAAGCGCTTGGCGCTGGAGAACTTATACTGGGATTAACAAGCATCGCCATCATCTCCATGTCTCGTTCACTACAAAAGGTGATGAAGATGGTTCGTTCTTTAATATCCCGCTACTAGGAGGATCGCTATGAATATGAAAAACCCTTATGTCCTAACTGCTGGTGCATTCCTTTCAGCATGGGCAGCATCTAACTTTGCAGCAGATTATCGCTCAATTCTTTGGGCTGTACTTGCTGGAGTATTCGGATATGCGACACCAAAACGATGACACAGACGGATCTCCTAAATCTTTATATTGCTACTCTTGCAATAGTGGGTGGATTAGCTGGCTATGTGATCACTCACTTGCTGTCGGAGATTAAGCGCCTTAATGCGCGTGTCGATGAGATCTACAACATACTTCTAGAGCGATAATATTTACATGGCACGCAAGAAGGCTATCGACTTAGAGGCTTACTCTATGCTTGAAAGTTATTGCATAGGGCTAAACGAGTATTGGAAGAGCCTACGCAAAGCGGGCTTTAACGAAGAAATCGCTTTGGCTATTCTGCTTGAGCCTTTGACTTATCCGGCAACGATCCTGCCTACTCCTAACTGGCTGCCAGATCTACCCAACCGCATCCCCTATGACGATGACGATGAGGATTAACCATGGCAGTATTTCGGCAAGTGATCGTGCCCGACCTTCAAGTGCCTTATCATGATGAAATTGCTGTACGCAATGTTGCAAGTTTTATTAAGAAATACCGCCCAGATAGCGTGGTTACTCTGGGAGACGAAATCGATCTCCCACAGATCAGCCGGTGGACAGAAAACACACCAGGCTGGTACGAGCAGACACTAGCTGAGGATCGAGACCAAGCGGTTGAGGTTCTCTGGTCGCTAGTCGAGCATTCTAAAGAAGCACACATGATCCGTTCTAACCATACGGACAGGCTTTACAACGTCATCATGAAGAAGATCCCAGCGTTCTTGGCTTTGCCAGAGTTGCGCTTCGAAAGGTTCATGCGTTTAGACGAGTTAGGCATCACCTATCATAAGAAGCCC
>Ga0315902_10010257_pt1 | contig 12409 bp, 17 predicted proteins | sample LakEriMetagenome_9_FD_203523 | JGI IMG/M metagenome (GOLD analysis project Ga0315902, IMG submission 203523) | Freshwater fungal communities from buoy surface, Lake Erie, Ohio, United States - Buoy 12 MA117 | ecosystem: Environmental > Aquatic > Freshwater > Lake > Lake biofilm | place: USA... | reverse complement strand
ACTTGCAATGGAAATAGTATTTGTATCAAAGTTGCGCAGATTTCTCTTCTTCAATCTGCTCAATTTTCTATCAGGATCTACTCTTCTCTTTTTAGGTCCCCCATTTTCATATATACCTCCAAAAGTTAACTCCTTATTGGGTTCCATAAAGTCACTCCCCATTTGGTACCTCATCTTCTGAGGACCTTTTAAACCTTTTTTAAGGTTAGCTCTGTTTGCCATAATTAAATTGTTATTGTTTATCCATGTAATTTTTCATTGCCTTAGCTCCCAATCCAAGGATAGCTAATCCAGCAACTTTCCCTAAACCACCCCCACCTCCACCGCCTCTACCGCCGCGGTTAGATCTGTTAAAATTTCTTCTGCTTCTTCTTTTTGCAGCTTTAGGATGCCTTCGTGCACGCTCTTGAACTCTTTTAAGTTTATCAGCTTTTCCCATGCAGCTTTTACGACGAGGACGACCTGGTCCGCAATCGTCATCAGCAGCTTCAAACTTTATCTCTTTGTCCTCTTCTAAATAGTTGGACTTTACGTTAGATTTCATTTTAATCTTTGTCTTTTTTTGTTATTCTTCTATATAATAATTGTCCATTCACAATAATAGCAACCAACAAAGAAGCTCCCGTTAGTATCTCATTTATCTGTGACATGGACAATGCTAGACTAAATGCTGTAATTGCATTTCCTAAAAAATATTCTTTTTCTAAAAGCATCATTTTACCAATTAGAGCAACTTCCGCATTTCCATACTCGAAGTGCTTTGTTAATTCTAGAGTTAGGATCGTTGGCTGTTTTTTGGCTTGTCAATTTTGCTTTCATCCCGCACATTCTTTTGCAGAAAGAATTCCTTCTCTTCCCACCTCCAGGCTGCGGGGCACTAAGTTTGCTTCCAGGATTTGCAGCTCTATAAGATGCTCGTCCTTTAGCATTTAACCCACCTTTGGGGTTTTTACCTGCCTTTCGTTGCCACGCTGGGGATGCCATTACTTCTTCTTTTTAGCTCCTCCAGACTTCTTAATAACACCTCTTCCTTTGAGAATATCCGCACGAGTGATTTTCCCATCTTTAGTGAGGTCGGGGAATTTAGAGCCTCCAGCTTTATATTTCATTCCCCCGCATTTCATACATTGCTTTGCCATGATTAATAAGTATTTAAATATTTAGCATTCGTAGTATGCAATAAATGAATTTGCAGCTGTTGCAGTTAAAGAACTAAATCTTCCATATACTGTAACTCCGGCAGGAATAGTATTAGCTGTAAGAGTTAACGTTCCCGCAGTAGTTAAATTTGCTTCAGCAATAGCTGTAACTGCAATAAACTTTCCAGTAGTAGGGGTGTTTGCAGCTAATACAATCCCCCCGCACTTACCAAGGCTTTCCTCTAAACTTGTTTTCGAAGAATTTAAAAGAATCTCTTCTTTAGTATTGTATCCCATTTTATTAAATTTTAATCTTCAGATATTGTATTAGGCATTTGCATTGGAGCATAGTCTTGAGATCTGTCTGCCGTAGTATCTGTAAACGACATTCCAAGTATCTTAAGTTCTCCATTCATCATACCTGCAGTAACAGCACTAACCATATCTGCAGGCATGGGGAATCTATCTTTAGGATCGTAGCAAGGACCATCACATTCAAACTTTGCTACCTCTTCGGGATCCTCAAATATTCCCCTAACATTTACATACTCCATCCCTTTAGGATTATACATGTACATGTAGTCTTCAATCATGTACGCTTTGGGAGTATTTCTGGTGTACTTGTCGTACGGTAAAAAAGAAACTTCGTAGGGTTCTACTAACGGGATTCTTCCTAACCCCGTAATATCACCTACGAAAGTAATTGCTTCTCTAAAATTAAATCTTACTGTTCTTGGGATCTCCTCCTCTGTTCTGTAGATAGGGCAATCTACTGGGAGATCACAGCACTTGCTAGCATCAACCTTGATGAGCTTTAAACAGCCTAAGTCTTGTTCTAAATGTCTAGTTATCAAGCCATTCTTAGCGTAGTCTCTACGAATAAAGACTGCTCTATAATGCTTAATATTAAACTTAATCTGATCTATAGAAATATGTTCATCGTGGTTAGTTCTACCCCCACGAAGAGCATTAATCAGATTGTATGCAATTTCATCAAGTGTCATCCTCAGACGATTTTATTCGCTTCTCCAAATCTTGTATCAGCGTTTTTGAATACTTTAATTTTAATAAGGTTTGACATTTTTCATACTCTTCAGATTCTTCAAAGTATTCAATCATGTCATCTATAATCAATTCGAATGTTTCAGGATAAGATGGATCAAATGCAAAGAATTGTATTCCATCAGATGTTTGCATAAAATCTTCAAAAGTTATCTCCCCAGTAGCAATCTTAAATGCATTTCTATAAGCTGCATCTATAATCTCTACCTCTTCTTCGTAAGAGAAGTCGATGTCTCCATCAAATTCCTCTTGAGAACTGTTAAAATTTATATTTGACATTGCTTTGTAGATATCCTTCAAGGCCACGGTTTTTACTCCATATATATGCTTGTGCTGTTCTACTAGCTTCGTACCCCATTCGCTTGTGCCACTCATCATTAGGGCATATAGAAGGTAAGAATCTGACTTTAATTCCTCTGTATTCATTGACCATTTCTTTGTGCAAATGCCCGCAATGAACCTCATGATGATAAGTTCTTGCAAACATTTCCGGTTGTTCGGTAGCCATTATTAAAGGGAGATCACTCATTTTCTCAGTATCTCCGTGGGTGAACATTAACATGTTTACTCCATACTCTAAATACTTTCGATGCTCATATCCATTGTCAATCTCAACATTCTCGTTGAATTTGAACCAGGCTGCAAGAACATCTCCTACGTAGAACATTCGTTCGTAGTCATGATTACCAGAGATGATTACAACATCAACTGGGGCTATTCTAGAGAGATAGTCTATGGTCGATACCAATAAGATCCAATACCCTCTAAAGGTTTGTTTCCAACTAGCATTATCGTGCTGTGGAGTGCCCTTTGTTGTTGTTTGCCTCAAACCCTCAGAGTTCAATCCATCATTCCCAACTGGGAGAATGAACCTCTCTATTTGAAGGCCCTCTGCCTTTTGAACTAAATCAAATATCTTTTCGAGATATAAATCTTCTAGCTCTTTTGTTGACATATCTGCCAACTTCCCATAATGAAGGTCTGGAAGGGATATCTCAAGAGCTACGGGGTTGTTAAGCTTATCGTAGTCTTTCTTGGGAACTTTAGGAGAGTAGCTAGCTACAAACTCCTCTAGTATCTCTTTTGCTTCTGCATATCTATTTAATGCAGTGTTTTTAGATACTATCGAATAACGTAGGTCCCCAGATTGTGTTTGCCAGTACTTAACACTGTCTACGCTATTCTTATTTATGTTATTGTTGTCTAGAAATGTATCTAGTGGACTTGGGGTTTTGAGTTCTTCTCTTACTTGTTTTAGGGCTGCTTCACAGAGATCTTTAGGAGCATTAAGTCTAACACTCAATTTATCAGGCCCATATTTTAAATAGCCTGGTCTTTCTCTGAGGAAGCCCTTTATACTATCTAAGTAAGTAAACATTAAGCTTCTACTGATTCTTTAATTAAGATGATTATATTCTTAATCTGTTCTGCAGTTACCTCTTCAGGAATATGAGATTCTTTGATCATGGTAAGCTGCACATCGTAGTACTTATTAAGCTCAATTTCAACCTTTTCAAGTTGCTCTTGTCTAAGTTTAATTTGTTCAGCATTATCTGCTTCAAATTTCTTCAGACCTTCTTCATCGGAATTTTCAATGAACTTTTGAGCTTCTACAGATAAGTTGTAGAACTCTTCTGTTGGGGTAGCCAGTTCTTCAAGAGGTTTTAGTACAAACTCAATCTCTTTAAGATTCCTAGCTACAAAGACTGACATTTTAGATCCCTTAACGTTTTTAAGTTCTCCAAGTGCTTCATACAATGATACAAGCTCCTTGCCTGTAACATTAAATTTTGAGTACGACATGTAATTTGTGGGTTGGTTTGCGCAAATATAATAAAACTCCCAGATAAATCTACAATTCTAAGTTAGTTAATAACTAAAAATTGTACACTTCTTGGTCCAATGTCTACAGTGTGTGTTGCTTGAGAGTTAGTTAAAACTATTTTAAACGATCCAGTATTTATTGTAGAAACGTGAGTATTTAAATACGTATCATTTGTTTCTGTACCAATTCCAGGGCCTATTAATGTTAAGAATATCAAAGAGTCAGATGTAACTGTTGAATTAGTTACAGTAAATTCAAATTGAGTATTCGGACCAACTGTTCCAGAAAATAAGGTAATTAAACCTGCAGTAGCATTAATAGTAACTCCTGTAGATAAACTAGTATTTTGTGTTACTAAATTTCTATTGCTATATCTAATACCTTTTAAACTGTTACTAAAAACAATATCACCTCCAGTTGTTGTGATATTACCTGCAGTTGTTATATTCCCACTTCCATCCTTAGTAACTACTGTGCTGGGAATAGTACCTGCAATAGTAATACCCCCATCTGCATTAGTGATGCTGATATTAGATCCGGCAGTTAATGTAGCTACATTAGGACCACTAGTACCCCCAATAAGCAATGTACCATTGGTAGCCATAGACTTAGCTTCAATAGTATTTGCTGTAGATGCATGAGAAGTAAATACAGATTTAACTGCAAAACTTGCTAACCCAGTTCCACCCTTTGTAGTTGGGAGAGTTCCTGTAGTATTTGAAGATAAGTCTACAGTTTTTAAGAATCCAGCAGTCCCATTATCACAGCTATTTAAATTAATACTTGCAGCATTTACTGTAAATGTCAAGGTATTACTAATGTTTGCAATTGTAAGTAGGCTATTACCTGATGCTAATGCTTTTTGAGTAAAAGCATTCTGAGATGCTATACTTAATAGATAGCTCCCACTACCTGCGTCAGCAAGAGTTGGGAGTAAACTAGATGCTGAAACTTTAAAGTTAGCACTAGTACCTCTTGCTACTAATATATAATCATCACCTGTAAAAGTTGATTTTCCTAAAACCGATAATGCAGATATTTTGGTGTTAGCCATTTATTCAAGTATTAAATAATTACCGTTTTCCATTTTAATGTAATCTCCACTTTCAAACCTAAATGTTACTTCTGGATCTGTAGGAGTATCAGTAGTCATTTGTGGTTCGGGGAGTATTGAGAAATTGCACTCTCTGCAATTTGATGTAGAATAGTCTACGAATACTCTAAGGTATGTTTTAGTTGCATCAGAACCAGTTGAGTCTAAGCACTCTAACCCTATCTTACGCATAAGGTTTATTGCTAAACCCATTTTTTGTTGCTCTAACGTAGAGCATTTTAACCCACCTACAATTTTAGTATAGATGGGAATAGTTTCTCTTCCGATACATTCTTTAACTGTATCTAAGAAGTCTTTGTATTCCTGAGTATTTGTTATTTCTGGAATCATGATTAGCATCCACAAGCACAAACTTCTTCACAAAGTTGTACTGCTTTTAAATATAATTTCTCAGCGTTTGAAGGATCAGGAGTTTCCTGTTCTGCAAGGTATGTAGCACCTTGAAGTAGTAAAGATACTTTCGTAGCTCTCTCCAAATCCTCAGCACACTTACCGCAATTGCAGTTACAATTAATTGCGGACTCAGTAAGATTTGCAATACAGCATTCTACCTTGCATGGAGCAATTGTATAGAATGTAGCATATACAGTTGCACTATCATTGTTAGTAGATACATGATCTATACGAACTAATCCCTCTACCTCTTGTGTAAGAGTTGCATCAATATACCAAGGACTAGATTCGTTATCATCTATCATAGCCTGCGTAATAGGTGTATACATAGGCATTTCATCGTATGTATCTTGAATTCTAATAAAATGAGATGTTGTAGGTGGTGTATTTGTTAGAATATTCACAGACACAAGAGAACAAGTCTCATTTATATTAATTCTTCTGGGATTGTCAGCTGTAGTAGGCATGATTTATATCCAATGTTTTAATTCAGGAAACCAATATAGTAAAAATTCTATATCTGCGTTTATCTCTCCTTTATGTTTATTTATATCTTCTCCAGTTTTTAAATCAAGTACGCTTGGATAAGAATTATTAACTAATCTTCGTACGTTGATTTTATTTTTTTCAACTTCAGGTTGAATAACATTTCTCCAAATCGACCCATCAAGTCCTGAATTAATATCTTCTTTCCAGAACTTTTTATTTTCAATAGCTTCTAAAATATCTCTTCTAAATCCTCTTCCCACACCTCCAAAAGTTCCTCTTCCTCTGACATTGAATATGCTTATTTTAGATTTATCTGATTGCAAAGCGTAGAACTTCCCACTTCCAAAACATTTAAATCCTTCTTTACACGCTGCAGCAAATGCTCTTATGTACATGTTAGACAGTAAGTTATTACTTCCCATCTCCATAAGATAATCCCATTTATACTCTAAAGCTTTCTGCATTCCCAGATTCATTTTGTTTCCTACTGGGAAGTTCTCTACTTCAATTACTTTATATCCTCTTTTCTTAGCAGCTTTTGTGTGGTAATCTTCCGAGGATATAACTAACACGTCCGAATCAATACCTTCTTCTTTAAGTATTTTCTGTACTCTATCTAATCCTAAGTATGTTATTTCAGTGGCTTCTGGCCTTTTCCATACTGTTATATAGATTAGTACTTTCATCTTAAAAGAATAATGGGGGAGTGAGCCAATTCTCACCCCCCATTATAATATTTATTTTACCAAACGTACTCTTTTGCAGTTGCAATTGTATATGCAAATGCGGTGTCAAAATTGTTAGTAGCACTATCTCCAATCACGGGAGCTGTGCCATCGCCAGCATCGGTGTAATACAAAACTACTTGATTCATAGCACCAGCTGGAGCAATACCAGTAGAGGTAGGCCAGTTAGTAGCGTACTCAATAGTAATTTTGTCATAGAATGATCCTTTAACTGCATATGTAGGCATATTTTGCGGAAGGTACATTCTGTTGAAGTTACCGTAACGGCTTCTGCAACGAATCTCTTCCCCAAGAACTTGCCAAGCATTACCAACACCAAGAACTTGTGCAGTGACGGTAGGAACAATTTTATTAGCAGTAGTTGCTGCAACTAAAATATTGTTTCCATCTTTATCTAATACAATTACATCGAAGATGAATCCAACATGCTTAGATTGAAGATCTAAAGAATTTCCAGTCCCAGCGTCTGTTGCTGTAATAAGATCTTTTAATAAACCATGACTATCAATTGCAACTTTACCATTTGCTGTAAATGTAGCTTTAGTAGTGCAATTAAATTCAACACTAATAACTTTGTGATTAGTAGTATTAAATGCTCCAAGTGGGAATGGGGCAGTGCCGCTTAAGATTGCAGCGTTCGAACCATTCTGATCATAAAAGCTTAATTGATCTGTAGGAGTTGAACGTACAATTACTTTAATAGTAACGGTATTAACAGCTGCAGCAGTAAAAGTACCGTCTGGAGCAAGAGAAACTTTATGCCCAGCAGTAGCAAGATACGGATCATACTTAATACGCTTAATATTAGCAGTATTAATAATCGGAGTTGCAATAGGATTACCTGCAGTACCTTGAACAAACTGAAGTTTAGACACTAACCACAAAGGAGTAGCAACAGTTGTTAAATTATTTGTACCAGTAGATCCTTCGTCCGTGATATCCACACCCGCGCTGTAAAGTGGATTAACTCTGTAGGTAGGAGTAGCTGCTCCTAAATCCCAAATGCCAATTTCTCCAGCAGCACATGCTGTAAATGAAGTGTCAGCTACTTGCAAAACGTCGGTGTTGGCAACAAACACCTGTGAAAGATTAGTTCCCATTTTAATTTAAATTTTAGGGATTAAACAATTAATTAAATTATTCACTATCTATGACTTCCATAGTCTGTGAATTATACCGTTGGGATTCAATTCCCTCTAGTATGCTTTTTATAGCCATCTCTACTATTTCCTGATGAGTATGTAGAGGCAGCTCACATCCTACTCCTAAAGCTAGATTCATTCTCTTTGGGAGTCGGACATATTTAAGTCTGACATAATCTACTATAAATATTGTATCTGTATGTACATCAATGTAGTTCTCAGCTACTGTGTACTTTGGAGATGTATATTTAGTAGTGTTAAAAGGGTCCTCTAAGATAGCGTAAATATCATCTTGATGTATATACTTACAGACAATATTTTTTTCTAAAATTCCTGTAGCTTCTTCACGCACTTCTCTCTTAGAAGTTGTTGTTATAAATGTAGGAGAAAGATATGGTACTGTTACATTTGGCAGTGTTTCTGTTGGATCTACCCATTCTACCGTTACACCAGTTTGAGCTCCAAATGCTAAGTATATATGGTTTAAATCTACAGGGTTATAAAGTTGAGAAGTATTTGTATTTATTCCTAAGTATTCAAATCCTGCAGAATCTGCAACAGTTAAGATTGGGGTAGCTCCAATTCCTAAATATGTTGTAGCATCAAGTAATTGCTCAAGAGTAAAATATGGATTTCCATTTACTTGTCCGCTTGCAGATATACTAAGTATTTGACAACCTTTACAATCTTCTGGAGGAGCAATAGATATTTTATAGTAGTAACTTGTTATTGGTTGTTGATACAGATCTTCTAGAATCCCAGCACAATCATACTTAATATGTGCAAGTACACTTACTATAAACAAATAATCTGTTGGGAAATTAACTCTATCTATAAAGTACTCTTCAGATCCTATAGTCTCTCCCTTGTAATAAGCTGGAAGTTGAGACTCTACAACTAAATGTCGTAAGTCATCAATACGCTTTTGAGACTGCTCGAATCCCCTTTGATATTTATTCCCAAAAGTCGAATAACGTTGCTTGATGAATTTGTCCATAGCGGTATTCAACTCAAAGTCAATTTCTTGAGGTAAGAAATTGTCCATTTGAAATGAAGCAATTTTCTGTACCCCAAGATTGACCGCTATATGCATTTCATCTATTGTCATTAGACTTTCAGTTCTTTAAGCTGAGCACGCATTGCGTTTACTTGCCCAGAATTCTTTTTGTTATTAATGTAGATAATTGTGTCTGTAATGTTCTCTCCAATAACTTCATCACCGTAAATGATTTGGTTTCCAATAGTTCTGAACACTCCATACTCAATCATTTCTTCAATCTCTGCTCTAACATCAAGATCTTTGTCTGTTGCAAATTTCAAGAATCTCTCAGGATATGAACTCTTAAGATCATATAACTGGTTTTCAACTTCAAGATCTGTCAAAGCTTCTGGACGTGATCCTTTAGATAATACTCTCATAAGCCTACGCATCTTAGCGTAATCTTTTTCAAGTTTAATCATCTCCTTATCTGCCTCTTTCTTGACTTTAACGTCAGCATTACGCTTGAGGAGATCAATCTCAGGATCGTAGATGTAGAACTTTTTATTTCCATCAGCCTTCATAGCTTCTTCACTTTCAGCTACTTGTCTATGTTTCATACACCACTTGTAAGTAATGTAGTCCATAGGGTTGAATGGGAACCCATCTTCATCTACTGTAATGTCTAATTCCACTCCTTCGAATGGAACTTTCAAACTCATACTAGCCCAAAAATCTTTTTCTTTTTTGGGCCAGTCTGCGTGTGTTGGAGGTACGTCAAGTACTTTAGATAAAAGCTTGTGAGCTTCTTCTCCTTCTACTCCCTTCAACGGTTGTCGTCCTATAAAAATAGAGCCGATCTTAATTTTTGCCCCAGCTCTAATCTCCTTAGGGAGATGGTTAAGGACTTCTTTGCGCCTGATAATAATTTTTCGCATGGTTTTAAAATGTTCTTTTAAGGTTTAAGAATAACTTCGGTCTTTATTGGGAAAAATGGGGAACCCGCCCGTCGGCAGGCTCCCCTCTGCAAACCAAACACAAATTACGATGCTACACACTGAAGATCAAGGCTAGTATCGAATCTGCGAAGCAGGATACCAGCAGTCTTTAACATGTGTACAGACGCACCGTCTATATCAGATGCTCTTGTGTCAGAAGAAGCAAAGCCTTTCGGAACAACCGAACCTGCAACTGCCCAACGGAGCATTTCACGACCCTTCTTGTTAATCATCTGGAGGTTGTTTTCTCCATCGTAAGAAGACTGGTCAACAAACACCATTCTGTAAGATTCTAACGGCAAACCAGATTCCGGGTGCTTCTTAGAAGCTTGTGCAACCGGGCCGTGATCGAACAACGGAACTTTAACAACGTTCACACGATGTCCATCAATGTGGTCATACGACGTGAAGTAACCCGTGATACCAAGGTTACGACCGCTACCAGTGATGAAGGTAGGTTGCGTAGTTTGGAGGTACGGATTTGAAGTGTAGTAGCTTCGCATTGCCTTATCGAATTCACGAGCACCTCCAATACCAGTGTACAGAGTAACTTGCTTATCCGTAGCGTCAGTCATACCGTAGAACAAATCACCGATAACATCCTCAATCTTAGCTTGAGTAAGCGTGGAGTAAGTGTCTTTGTTAATGATTTGCTCGAAGAGACCCGGACCAGAGAGGACGGGTTGACCGTTTTCATCAAGCATTTGATTCACACCGTTGTCATCATAAGTTTTAGCGCCGTACCAGTAGTACATTTCGCACTCTTCTTTAAACTTAAGCATGTGACGGTATTCTTCGTAGTCCATCCACAACTTAGTGGTTTGACCATCACGCATCGGGAGAGTAAATTGAGCAACGTAATCTTTTGCATTACCAGAGAAGTGGTAAGACTTACGGATTGTACCAATTTTGCTTCTCACCAAACCAGGTGCGGTCCAGTTAGATGCATTACCACGCGAGAAGTCAATACCCACGTTAGCATAGAGCATACCCCACAATGCACCTGCTGCTCTATCTTCTGAAGGAACGTTTGCTGCGTCGGGAGAAACAAGCTTCAAAGTGTACTTGTAGCCTCCAGCATCAGGAACAGGTTGCTCCATAATACGAGCCAACAAACCAGTTTGAGATACGAGCGTGTAGGGGAAAATGAACCACTTGTCCGGGAAAGTAAGCGTAAACATAGCGCCACCAGCACCATTTCCAGCGTTAGCAACAACTGGACGAACGTTAACTTCGTGTGTTTTCACACGGTATTCGTACTCGAAACGATCGATAGACTTAGTGTTTCCAACACCCTCAGTCAAGAAAGAGAGCGGGAATTTCTTCTCTTCTCTACCTGCCAAGTGAGTAATAATGGGAGACAACTCTTCGGGCTTCTCCATGAGAGCATTCACCAAAGAGTTGGTATCAGTCATTTGTTGATCGTTGTAGTACGTTTTAAGAACTTGCATTAAAGCCATGATTGTAAATTTTAAAGGTTAATTTTATTTATTGAAAAAGCGCTCCCAAATCTAAATTGTCAGAGTTAAACTCTCTGCTCTTACGTGCATACTTAGCTGCACTCTTAGCTTTTTGTTCGTTATTAACGATTCTATCTCTCAGACTTTGAACACTTTTAGTTCTAGCCTTAGTTTCAATAACATCCTTGAGATTAAAACCATTAAATAACAAATAATCAATTGCAATCTTTGTATCTAACTCTGCCTTTTGATAATCTAAGTCCCTCTTGGTTTCCCCATTAGGACCTATAGGAGTTGAGATATAATTGAAGAATTCTGCTTTCCGCTTGTCTGGGATACGAATACCTGCAAACTCATTTTCAGATTCGATAGTTTCTGCTACCTTATTCCAAAACTCTTGCACCTGTCTTTGTTCCTGAGCTTTTATCTGCTTTTGTTCTTCAATCAATTGCTTTCTGTACTCATTCTGAGAATCTGCTAATGACTTCTTAGCTCTAAGAGCTTTGTCATATAACTTTCCAGTTTCCTCAAAGTCGTTTATACTTTCTTGAGCAAACTCGTCGTCGTGACCTTTTGCTTTAAAGTATTGAAACAAGATTGCTTTTTGACTTCTCCTATCATCTTGAGCAAGTTCAAATTCAGCAAAATCATTTTGAGGATTAAATGCTTCAAAGAAAGCTTTAGGGTCACCACCCGCAAGTACATAATCTAAATGTTGTTGTACTTCTGGGAATTGAGAAAATAACTGTTGGAGTTGATCCTCTGCAATATTCTGAGCAACGTCTTTTACAAAACTTGTAAGACCTTCAGTTGTCTCTTCATATTCATCATTTAACTCGTAACCTAGCGTTCCTGCAATTTCAGAAATGATTGATACAGAATTATCATCTTCTACATCTTCATCATCTTCCTCCTCTTCATCTTCATCATCTTGTGGATCTGCTAGAGGATCATCTTCATCGTAGTCGCGGGGTTCGGTATCTATTTCTTCCTCCTCCTCATCAACTTCGTCAACATCATCGTCGATATCTTCGACTTCTTCAGTTTCTTCTTGCATTTCTT
>Ga0315902_10010256_pt1 | contig 12409 bp, 9 predicted proteins | sample LakEriMetagenome_9_FD_203523 | JGI IMG/M metagenome (GOLD analysis project Ga0315902, IMG submission 203523) | Freshwater fungal communities from buoy surface, Lake Erie, Ohio, United States - Buoy 12 MA117 | ecosystem: Environmental > Aquatic > Freshwater > Lake > Lake biofilm | place: USA... | reverse complement strand
GCGACTTCTCCGAATTCGGTATCCGTGGTCAATACCAAGGTTACCTCGATGAAGAGGGGGTGCCAAAGGGGAGCCCCACCGAATCGTTCGCTGCACTTAAATTCTATATCGACAATTGGCGATGGCGCGGTGTCCCGTTCTACCTCCGGAGCGGGAAAGCCATGAGTTGTCGGACCACCCAGATCGTGATCCAGTTCCGTGAGCCACCCCACTTGCTCTTTGGCGAGCAGAAATCCTACCGCCCAGAGGCCAACCGACTGGTCATCCAAATCCAGCCCGCCGAAGGCCTTCAGTTGTACTTCCAATCCAAAGTCCCCGACCTCGATATGCGATTGCGATTGAGCGAGCTGGACTTTCGTTTCGATTCCAGCGGTAAGGAACTTCCAGACGCTTATCAACGCCTCCTGCTCGATGTCATGCTTGGCGATCCGGGGTTATTTGCTAGAAGCGACGAAGTCGAACAAGCCTGGAGAATCATGGACCCGATCATCGCGGCTTGGAGAAGCCCCGCTGCGCCACAACTCTTCACCTACGAAAAGGGAATGTGGGGTCCGAGCGAATCGACCGAGTGGATGGAGCGCCAGGGTCGATCCTGGTTCGATATTTGCCCGATCTTGCTCTAAGCCCATTGGCCCTTTGGTTCCCCGTTTTTTCTTGTATAGACACAGTCCCTCAAATCTCCCGGATTTGTTCTCGATCGTGTATGGGATCAGAATTCCTCGTGCTCGTGCTCGTGCTCGTGCTAGTGCTCGATGGCTGTTTCAACTGCGGCGATGCGGATCGTTGATCGAGGCGGTTGGCGGGAACTTGCAGACCTATGGCTTGAATTGCTATACTGGATTGGTTCTAGTACGACCACGAGAAAACGTACGAACAGAGCCTTGGACCGAAGTGCTCGATCGGTGGACACTGGCATGGTAACTTTTTTTCCTCGCACTTGGTCAATACAGTCGATGTATCGAATTCCAAAGATACCCTTTGTCCTACTGCAGGCTGCATTGCTTTGGCACTCTTTGGGCACCATCGGCTCGGCTCAAGGGACCGACGCGTCTGGCACTTTGCCAGAGCTCCCAAGGCTGCCAGAAGTGCCTCGGGAATTCCGAGGGGTATGGGTCGCTACGGTCGCCAATATCGATTGGCCGACTCGTCCGGGTCTGAGCGTCGAGCAGCAAAAATCCGAGGCCATCGCGATTCTCGATCAGTGCCATCAGATGCATCTCAATGCGATCGTACTCCAGGTCCGAACCTCGTGCGATGCGCTCTATGCAAGCCAACTCGAACCCTGGAGTTACTATCTGACGGGTCATCAAGGTAAAGCGCCAGATCCTTGGTACGATCCGCTCGAGTTCTGGATTGAAGAAACCCACCGACGCGGGATGGAGCTTCATGCTTGGTTCAACCCCTACCGCGCGCGAAACTCCGGGCAGAAATACACCGAGTCGGATTCTCATATCAGCAAAACGCATCCCGAACTGGTCAAGCCTTACGGCAACGACAAAACCAATTATCTTTGGCTCGATCCGGGGGAAACTCAATCGCGAGAGCACACCCTAAAAGTATTCCTCGATGTGGTCCAACGCTACGACGTCGACGGTATTCATATCGACGATTACTTCTACCCTTACCCCATCGACGATGCACCCTTCCCCGACGATCGAGCGTGGGATAACTACGTCAAAAACGGAGGTAAGCTTTCACGCGACGACTGGCGTCGCGATCAGATGAATCAGTTCATCCGAAGTCTCTATGAGCAGATCAAAGCGACCAAGCCGCACGTGAAATTCGGAATCAGTCCCTTTGGGATCTGGAAGCCAGGCTTTCCCGAGAGCGTCCAAGGCTTCAATCAATACGAAAAACTCTATGCCGATGCCAAGCTCTGGCTCAACGAGGGCTGGTGCGACTACTACTCGCCCCAGTTGTACTGGCCTATCCACGCCAAACAGCAAAGCTTTCCGGCGCTGCTCCAGTGGTGGGTCTCAGAAAATACCCAACACCGAACCATCGCACCGGGGATCTTCACCAGCCGTGTCGGTGACAAAAATCGCCCCTTTTCCGTCGAGCAGATCGAAGACCAAGTCTTCTTGGCCCGAACCATGAATGGCAGCTCGGGCACCATCCATTTCAGCATGAAAGCCATCATGGAGAATCGCGAAGGACTGACCGATCGACTCACGACCAATACGTATCTATCCCCAGCCCTGAGCCCCCAGACCCCTTGGTTAAACGTCGAGAAAACCACTGCCCCTGTGGTTTCGATCCTCAAGCCAACCGGGCTCAAGTCCGCCGATCAGGGTAGCCCTGCAGCGAGCCCACAGGTCACTTGGAGCTCTTCGAATCCCCAGTCGGTTCGCCACTGGTGCCTCTACCGCTTGATCGACAACCGGTGGGAAGTCTCGATCCACGGAGCGCAAAGCGACCGTGCACCCATCGATTCCGACCAAGAGCCCGGCACAGATGCTCCCAGGACCGAAGCTCCCGGCAAGAAGGTCCGAGCCATCGCCTTGGCCGCGGTCGACGGGGCTGGTGCGATCGGCCCAGCGACAATCCTTTCTATCGAATGAACTCGGGCTCTGCTAGAATCCCACGCTCGAGCATGCTGCCACCGACCACTTCCCCGATGTTCCAAAGGTCAACACCTTGAGCTCTCCATCCCGTAGCGGTGTTTTCTCCGGTGATATGGATCAATCGCTTGCGCGCTTCAGCGAAAGCATTTCCTTTGACCACCGACTCTATCAACACGACATTCGCGGATCGATCGCCCATGCGCGGATGCTGGCCAAGCAAGGGATCTTGACCGACCCAGAGTTCGCCCAAATCGAAAGGGAACTCCTAAGCATCCAAGAGCGAATCGAGCGCCAGGAGCTCCCGTTTCGCATCGAACTCGAAGACATCCACATGCACATCGAGCAAGCCTTGATCGATGCGCTCGGAGACGTCGGACGCAAGCTTCACACGGCGCGATCGCGGAACGATCAAATCGCAACCGACCTACGGCTCTGGGTCCGCGACCAACTCGATCATGTCGACGAACTCTTAGAGCAACTCCAGCGAGCGTTTCTCTCTCGATGCGATTTGGATCACGGAGTCATCCTGCCGGCCTACACCCACATGCAAAGGGCCCAACCGGTGCTCGCAGCGCACTACTGGCTGGCTTACATGGAAAAACTCCAACGCGATCGATCGCGTCTTGCCGACTGCCGACGCAGGGTCAATTGCTGTCCACTCGGGGGCGCGGCAGTCGCTGGTACCAGCATGCCGATCGATCGGCAGATGACGGCCCAGTTGCTAGGCTTTGAAACGCTTGCGGCCAATAGCATCGATATCAGTAGCGATCGGGATTTCGCCGTCGAATCGGTGTTTGTTCTGAGTATGATCGCAACGCACCTGAGCGGTTGGGCCGAGGAATGGATCCTGTGGTCGACCACCGAATTCGGCTTCCTGAAACTTCCGCAAGCTTTCTGCACCGGAAGCTCGATCATGCCCCAGAAAGTCAACCCCGATACGCTCGAACTGACACGTGGCAAGTCGGCTCGAGTCATCGGCAATCTCCAAACTCTCCTGGTTCTGCTCAAAGGCCTACCCCTAGCCTACAACCGCGATCTCCAAGAGGACAAACCACCCCTGTTCGACGCCTTCGATACCGTGATCGCGTGCTTGGAACTGGCTGTTCCGATTGTCCAGGGCTCTAAGCTCCAGACCGAGGCCATCGCCAAAAGGCTCGATCAAGGCTACCTCGATGCGACAGCGCTGATGGAAGCGATCATGCTCCAGGGAATCCCTCAGAGGACCGCGCACCACAAAGTCGGCGCACTGGTCGCCTTGGCCAGAGAACAAAACATCACCCTGGCCGAACTGAGCGATCAGGACTTCCTCAAAGTCGACCCGAACTTTGTCGGTAAGTCGCTTCGCAAAAGCTTAGGGGTCCAAGGTGCCGTTGAGTCCTATCGCTCGTTGGGTTCGAGCGGTCCGGAGTTTGTCGCCGAGCAAATCGCACTCTGGAAAAACAAGCTCTAGGCGTGCATCTGAAAAGCTTCGGGACTCTCGAAGGCCGCCTCGATGTGCCGAAAAACCGGTCGGCAAGGCTCGGATCCTAAAATGACCTCAATCACATCCATGCGCCCTTGCGTTTCGAGCAATCCATAGCGTTTGGCATAGTGCAATGCCGACCGACAAATCTTCCGCTGCTTGATCGCGTCGACAGCGTCGCTAGGACCCCCTTGATTGTCCCGTTGGCAACTCCAAGTCTTCACCTCTACGAAAACCACCATGGAGGTTTTCCAAGCAGCGACGATGTCGATCTCACCCAACGAGCAGGCATAGGATCGCTCGAGAATCATGTAACCAGATCGTCGCAGATACTCGATCGCTAATCGCTCGCCATAGGCTCCCGTGGTTTCCTGGGGCTTGGGCGGGAAATACCGAAGGGACTTGCGAAAATTCCACCAGTAGCCCTCGAGTTTACAGAATAGTATCTGGGCGTTTTTCCGCACGAAACGCCGAGCTATCCGGTAGCGATGCAACAGAGCCCCAATCCCATCCATACCTTTGCCCCAAAGATCTCGAGTTTGCCGAGCGAACCAACCGCCGGGAAAACTCATTGTGGGGATTTAAAGACGGAGTCAACGAATTTGCGCAAATGAATTTCGGTATTTTTTACGCTAGCAAAACCTATAGTCCCCAAAGCCCAGACTTAGGACACCCTAGGGCTGCAGTGCGACCACCCCGGCGGCTGTCGCAGCAGCCTGAACCTTCATCGCCGTAGGATCATAGGGTGCGCGCTGGCGAATTGCAGGTGCGCAGGATCCGGGTCGGTAATGGCCGGTGCTGGGAATGTCTTGCAAGGGAGGACGAAGCGTCGCGAGGTAAGGAGTAAAGAAGATCCCTGTGTAGAACCTGGCCCCGGATAACACCGGTTGCAGCGCAGCGCAGCGCTCGTGTCCATGATGTTCGAGCATGACGTCCTCGTAATACGTCGGTTGGTGACAATACACCGGGGCGACCCAATGCTTGGTCTTGACCGACCACCCAGCCTCGCGATCCGGGCCATAAGGGAGCGGCATGGGATCAGGCAAACGGCCCTCGGTTGCGTCCTCGGGAGTCGTTCCAGTGCCGATCCCTGCGATCGAAGTGTTTGGAATCGAGAGGGCCCCTACGCGAAGAGGCTCTTTGCTCCTGGGGATCGAGGGAGATTCTTCAATTTTCGCAGGTTCATCAAGCTTTACGTCGTCAAGCTTTACATCAGCAGGCCTTGGAGGAACCGAATCTAAAGTCGGCTCCTCGCCCGGACGCTTCTCGGACGGCAATTCTACGGGTTTCTGTTCGACCAAAGTGACCTGGGCAAGGCCCGTGCCTGAACCGATCAAGAGCAAAGCCAAAGACGCATGAGCAACAAATACCGAAGCAAGCATTGTTGAAACACTGCGATTGAGTAGAGAATCTCTTGCCATGAATATCACCACCGATTCCACTGAAGCGAACTCTGTGTTTTGTGTAAGAAAAAGTCGGCTTAGGGGTGCCCCGAGAGCGCACGTCCAAAAACGGAACCATCAGGGTAGCCGACTATCGGTATCATTCGGCAAAATCGGTACGACCCCTGCAAAGTGCTTGGAGGAATTCGAGCGACGTTTCAACATTGTGTCGTCGTGGGCAACCTAACCGGCAAGCTTTAACATCCCCGGAGGCTTGCGATCGGCGCAGAAAAAAAGCGTGGTTGAGCCCACGCCTCTTGATTCGGCCAATTCTGGACCCCACGCGGTTGGATTAACAACTCGCTAGCTAGGGCCCGATTGGGACTTTTTCTTGAGCAATTGGTCTGACCCCCGAATGTCCTTCAGGTGCAACCAATGCCCATGGGTCTTGGTGGTGCTCGAAACCATCGTTTCCGGAACGATCTCGCCCCTCTGTATTTTTTTCACAAACACAGATTCGGCGATTGGTCCGACCGTTTTCGAGCCACCAAAAAACCCCTTCTTCATGAAATACCAGTCAGCAGACATCGATCTTCTCCTAGTCGAAAAACCCGTCTAAAAACCCGACAAAAAACCGGATAGGGAATGACTGCAGATCGAAATCTCCTAGGGGGCATCGTTGCCTGCTCTTGGGATTCAACACTCCAACTCTATACGAAGTTTCGGCCGAAGGAAAACATAGATTGCTGGGAATTTTGAAAACGGCCTGGAAATATCCCCAACTACTCCCCAAGATAGGGGGCTAATCTCACCAGTGACCGCGGTCACGGATCTTGCCGGTGCCCTCGGGGTGGTGCTAGCTGGCTGAATTGATCTTGTCCCAAGCGATTGAATTGCCCTACAAGCTGAAGGCATGATGGCAAAACCCAGAAGAGCGATGAAAGTCCCAGACAAGTCTAATTCGCAGCGGATCATTGAGACGTTGCTGATGTTTGCACCGGCTCCCATCCGTGCCATCGCCTCGAGCCCTTTAGGTTCGCGCATTATCATGACCCTTGGGGCTGGGCTTCTGGCAACCGGCGCCATGTCGGTCGACTGGAAAAACGGGATCCCTCAACTCCAATTCCATAAAGACAAAATAGGCGATGCGACTCAGCAGGTCGCTGATGAAATGGACAAGCAGGGTTTTTCTTGGCCCCCGAAAACCAAGCCTGGTTCCTTCACGGGAGATGGTCAGCAAACTCCCGTACCGATCCAAAGCCTGCCGGGCTACCAAGCCTCCTACCAGACCACGCCAGGTTGGACACCTCCGCAACAACCCAACTGGGTAGCCCCACCCCCACAACAAAACTACCCTCAGCAAGTTTATCCCCCGCAGAATTATCCTCAGCAAAACTATCCAGCACAAAATTATCCGCCGCAGAGCTATCCAGCACAAAATTATCCGCCGCAGACTTATCCGCCTGTGTTTCCTCCCACCCAAAACGGCAGCACGCTCCCCCCAGGCTATGGGTATGGCTATGGTCAAGCGCAAGGTGCACCTTATCCGCCCGGTTACTATCGCTAGGCGATTACCAACGCTTTGCCGCCTGGGCTTGGACTAGCATCTGCATGGCTTCTTGGCTCAGCCCATAGCGGTCTGCTGGGGGATTGATTTCTAAGTAAAAGGCAAACCTCGCATTTGGGCTCGCCGAAGTGACGACCGGAGCGGGGGCCACGTGCATGAAACTCGTCACGCGATTGTTCCAACGAGTCGTCAACAACTGCCCCCCAAGGCTTGGTTCAGGGGCGAGTCGGTAGTGCTGCACCATTAACTCGATTAGCCCCCGAGCATCTCCCGTTACCCCTTGCATCTGAATTCGTCGCAGCTTTTTGTTGATGTCGAAATAATAAGTCAGAGAGCCGGCCACATCGTAGGCCTGCGTCCCGCTTACCAACGGGACTCGCAGGCCGTCTAAGCTCAGGTCCGAAAGAACGGTCGAGACCCTTGAGAAACGTCGATATACAAAATCCGGATCGATATCGAATCGAAGTACTTCTCGTAGGTCGATCGGGGGTTGGAAATCGGAGGCCGGTGTAAGTGGATCACGCCCGCTGAGTCGAACCGAGGGGGGGGATACTGGATTTTGAAGGTTCTCGACCGTAGGGCTCTCAAGCGGTGCATTTCTGGGCGATGGCTCCTCAAAAGCCACCGCGCGGCGGATCTGCTCCCCGGGTTGGGTCTCGAAGAGAAGGTAAGGAGTCCCGAGAGCCGATCCTAAGAGCAGCGTAGCTCCAAGAGGTTTTTGAAAAAAGGTCATATCTTGAGCCACCCATTCTGAGGTCCGCCAACTGTCCCATGGTTCGATTCTGACGCTCAATCACCCCTGGGATTCTCAATTTCAGTGGATCTTGAGGCATCCTAAGGAACTTCGTTTGGTAAAATTCCTATTATTCCATGTGTGATGCGTGTAGTTCTAGGCACCCACGCGGTTGTGACCAGCTCGGACTTGTTATCGATGGATTCTTCCTCCAGCTCACTTCGAAAAAGCCACCTTCGAGTCCGACCAATTTGGATCGTTGCGAGTCTGTGCGCGATCCTTGCGGTATGGGGCTACTTCAGAGCCAATCCACCATCGATGCGGGCCCCGTCGAAGCAGAGTGCAACGTCTTCAAGGGGAATTCCGGAGCTGGCTGTTCGGGAACTTCTAGAGAAACACCTTAAGAAGTCCGAATCCGAAATCCTAGGGCTCGCGGACCGGGGTTATCCAGCCATCGAGATCCTCTTCAGCAAGGCCTACGACAACGTACCGGCCTTCGCCGACTCGATCCTTGGATTCCAAAGCAAGTGGAACCTCGTCCTGGACAAACTTCCTTGGAACGATAAAGACCGCCACGACCGATTCTTGAGGGATCAATTCGAAGAGCATATTTTTTCTTCTGATGAGCTCGAATCGGCCGTTCGGCAAGCCGTCGCAGAGCGCCTCAATGAAGTCCGCGATATCGAAAGCCAAATGCTCATCAGCATCCGAGCCGACATCGAAGGGCTCCCGGAGCTTGCTCAAATCGAATCGCTCGATGCAAGTGAGCTGGAACTTCGATTCCAGCAAGCCATCGCACAAGCCTCCGAGGTTGTCTCCCAGGACCTCTCTTCGAATATCGAAAGCCAGTTGATCTCCTTGGTCGCCGGGGAGGTCATGGCTCAGGTGGCTATCCGCATGGGGGTTTCAGCTGGGATCCTCTCGACGGGGGCCGCAAGCGGCTGGGCGACACTGGGCATTGGCCTCGTTGCCGGGATCCTTGTCGATCAGCTCGTCACGCGGATCTGGGACTGGTGGTCTGAGCCCGAGGTCGAGCTTCAGTACCAGGTCTCCAAGCAGCTTTCCTCTGTACACGATCTGATCTGCAAAGGGGACTTGGGTCCACCAGACACGTCGGGTCGACCGAGTGCTTCAGGGCTCGATGGTCGATTCGCCCAATGGATCACCGAACGAAATCAAATTCGACGCGACGCAATTTTCCGAGTCTTCCTACCCAACGAGGCCAAGCATGCCCAGTCAACGACGAAGCTTTAACGTTCTAGAGATCCTGCCGATGCTTGTAGTCGCATTGGTCTTGAGCCAGAGCAACCTATGGGCTCAAGGTTCCGTCACGGTGGCCAAGGAACTAGCCGAGCAACTCATTCGCCGCTTCTCGAAAGAGGTCGCCGACGAAGGGGTCGAGAAACTGACCACACGGGTCCAAGCCGTCTTGGTGCAATCGGGTGACGATGCGCTCCGAGCGATCGAAAAAGGTGGTCCTCGCGCGCTTCGAATCCTCGAGGGTTCCGGAGCCGATGCGGCTATCTCGGCTCGGCTTCTCTCGAAGTACGGCGACGAAGCGATCGGAGCACTGGAAAACCCCGTTCGACTCGGAATGGTTCGCCAATTCGGCCAAGAGGCCGGAGAGGTCCTGATCAAACACGGTGTGGTCGCCGAAAAACTCATCGCTTCGGCCGGTTCGCCCGCCGTCGGAGCTATGCGTGAACTGACCGAGCAAAGCGCCCGTCGCTTGGCCATGCTAGCCGACGAGGTTCCGACAGCGAGCCTCGCTAAAAACGCGGACCTGCTCGGGGTCCTGGGCCGCTATGGCGATCGTGCGATGGACTTCGTCTGGAGAAACAAACTTGCTCTGACGGCCGGAACCGCCCTGGCGGTGTTTGTCGCCGACCCCGAACCATTTCTTGACGGAACCCGGCAACTCGTCGAAAACACGGTCGATACCGTAGCGACCAACATCGGCAAACCCATCGCCGAACAACTCGGAAATGCCACGGACTGGACTTGGAGAATCCTAGCCCTAGCCGCCATGCTCCTTGTTTTCTGGGCCTGGAAAACTCGAGGATCTCGACAAGCGGCCAACAAGTAGCACAGCCACCCCCGAGAAAACTTGGCATAATACCCAACCCAAGCCCATCGCCCCCCGGCATTAACCAATCGGCACTAACCGATCGGCACTAACCGATCGGCATTCTTGCTGGACCATCAGGAAGTGTTCTTTTCTATACAAGGTTTTTTCGATGCATCGAACGCGAACATCCCCGTTTTGGATCTGCCTGATTCTCGTGTCCGCACTCGGGTTGATCCTTCGAATCGCGCCGAGCCTCGAGGCACAGGAGATTTACGACAGCCAAAAGGAGACCATCCCCAAGATGACTCCCAAGGAGGTTGTCGAAACGGTCCGATTGCCAGAAGGTTTTTCGATCACTGCGGCTGCCTCGGAGCCGAATGTCCAACAACCGATCGCAATGGCATGGGATCCCTCGGGCCGACTCTGGATCGCTGAAAACTATACCTATGCCGAATCGGCCAAAAAAGTCGATGCCTCCCTTTCCGACCGCATCGTGATCCTCGAGGATGCCGACAGCGATGGCGTGTTTGAAAAGCGCAAGGTCTTCGCCGAAGGCCTCAAAGGACTCACCAGCATCGAAATCGGAGGCTCCTCAACCCGCGGAGTTTGGGCGCTTGCCCCTCCCCATTTGCTTTACCTAAAAGACACAAACCTAGACGATGTCGCCGACTCCGAGCCACAAGTTGTCCTCTCGGGTTTCAACGCCGATATCCGGCATAATTTCGCCAACGGCTTGCGATTCGGACCCGACGGATGGCTCTATGGGCGACACGGCATCCTCGGCTCTAGCGAAGTCTACGCCCTAGGTCCCCCATTGCCACCCGGGGCCTTGCCACCCGGGGCCTTAGCACCCGGGGCCTTAGCACCCGGCACGTTGGCACCCGGCGCTTTGGCACCAACAGCAACACGAATCGTAGGAACAATACGACCTGTAGTAGCAATACCGCCGGTGAAAACCAAACTGACCTGTGGTATCTGGCGCTACGAGCCTGCCAGCCAACGCGTCGAGATGGTCTGCGAGGGGACGACCAATCCATGGGGAATGGATTGGGACGATCACGGAAACCTATTCTTTATCAACACCGTCATCGGTCATCTTTGGCATGCGATCCCCAACGCTCATCTGCAGCGTATGTACGGGGAGGACTCGGACCCCTATGTCTATGAACTCCTCCCGCAAATCGCCGACCACGTCCATTGGGACCAAAGTGCCGAAGACTGGCGAGAGACTCGCAAAGGTCCCCCGAGCAGTCGAACCGATGCGGCCGGCGGTGGTCATGCCCACAGCGGTTTGATGATCTACCAAGCTGACCAGTGGCCCAAGGAGTACCACGGCAACGTCTATGCTCTGAACCTCCATGGCCGTCGGATCAATCGCGATTTCATCAAGCCCTCTGGGGCAGGGTTTCTGGCAACCCATGGGCCGGATATGGTCTTTTGGCAAGACCCTTGGTTTCGAGGTTTGGACCTTAGCCAATCCCCCGACGGAAGTGCCATGGTGATCGATTGGTCCGATATCGGAGAATGCCATGACGACGACGGAGTCCACCGTACCAGCGGCCGAATCTATAAAGTGTCTTACAACAATCCAGATCAGGTGCCCTACATCGATTTACTCAAAACACTCAGTGGACTGTACCGAGCCGACCGCGCAAAGCAACCGACCGTTACGGGCCAAGACGTCGTCTCGATCGTCTCGCATCCGAACGTCTGGTTCACCCAGCAGTTTTTCAAACACTATACCCTGAATGGACTTGCAAGCCCCGTCAAGGACCCCGGGCCCCTCGTCCATATGGCCATCAATGCACCCAAGGACTTCCGTTCCCAGGAGGCTCGATTCGAGGTGACCAAACAGCTTCGAGCCCTCTGGGCCTTGAAGGCCTGCAAATTGCTCGACAACGAAATACTTCTCCAACTCCTCAAAACCAAACAGCATGAATCGGTCCGTAGTTGGGCCATTCGATTGCTCCTGGATCCTATGTCGAAATCGGGCCCCATACCTACGAGCAACCCTGGGGATCGGGAAATCCAACTCGAAATTCTCGATTGCTTATTGGCCAACTCGCGACCCTATGCCCATCCCCATTTGCGACTGACCCTGGCTTCGCATTTGCCCAAACTCCCCGATGTGTTTGAACCCATCTTGAAGAAATTGCTCATGAGCGAGGATCTTGCCGATGATCTCACGTTCTCACTGGTCCTTTGGTATGGGATCAAAGACCAAGTCGTCGAGAATCCTATGGAGATGGTCAAATCGATCCAGTCGAGCCCTTTGCACAAAGTTCAGGAGTTGGTCCTCAGGCGACTTGCCTCGATGGTCACCGAAAAGCATCCTGATAGCTCACTGGCTAGCGATGCCCTTGCATTCTTTTTTGCAGACGCAGTCCAAAGGGATAATCCCAAGCTGCATGCGGCTTGTATTCGGGCTCTTTGGGGGGCTTACCAAGGCCGCCTGCAGGTCGACAAACCGGCCTACTGGGATCAGCTTAAGTCCCTGGCGAGCAAGCATCCAGACCCTGCTGTTGTGCGATTGGCCGTCCTGGTCAACTCGATCGTCGATCGAACGGACGACCTTGCACCGCTTCTGCAAGTCATTGCGATGAAGGATGTTCCACTCCTGGAGCGCAAGGTTG
>Ga0315902_10010252_pt1 | contig 12411 bp, 17 predicted proteins | sample LakEriMetagenome_9_FD_203523 | JGI IMG/M metagenome (GOLD analysis project Ga0315902, IMG submission 203523) | Freshwater fungal communities from buoy surface, Lake Erie, Ohio, United States - Buoy 12 MA117 | ecosystem: Environmental > Aquatic > Freshwater > Lake > Lake biofilm | place: USA... | reverse complement strand
GTCTCCGTCATGCCGCAGATTTCGAGCAACGGCTTGCGCACCACATCCGCCATCAGCGCATGGACTGCAGCCGGGCACGTGTCACCACCCACGATCCAGAATCGCAGGCGGCTAAAGTCGGCCGCCCGCGCCGAGGCGTGCTCGAGAAGGTCGCGTGTCAGGGCGGGGGGCGTGAGCAGATACGTGGGCTGCGAGACCGCGTGGGCCCGCCAGAAGGAATCCGCGTCGTGCCGCTCCAGGAGCGTGATGCTTCCCCCGACACAGAGCATCGGCATCAGCTGGCCGAGCATGAACACCGGCCGGCCGATGCTCCCGCACGCCAGCGTGGCATCGTCGGCCGTAAGCGTCAGTTCGTCGATGAAGAGCCGCACGCGGTGAGCCATGCGATCCTGGGTGTGGGCCACACCCTTGGGCCGCGACGTGGTCCCTGACGTGTAGACCAACAGCCCGATCGGATCCGCCGCCAGGCCCCGGGACGTCGCTGGCGTCGCGGCGGGGCCGGCGAGCAGCTGCCCAAACGGCACAGCGCCCGCAGGCGGCTCGTCCGGGACGTCGCCGCAGAGCACGACAGCGTCGAGTTGATCACGGGCCTCCGTTGTCACGGCACCGAGCAGTGCCGGCGACGTGACGAGCATGCGGGCGCCGCTGTGCTTGAGGATGTACTCCAACTGCGGCGGGGCGAACGTGGGAGACAGCGGCACGGCGATGAGGCCGGCCTTCGCGGCGGCCAGGATCGAAATCGCCAGTTCCACGCCGTTGGGCAGCAGAAAGGCCACTCGATCCTGGCCGGTCAGTCCCAGCGACATGAAGCCGTGGGCGACCCGGGCGACGCGATCGGCGAGATCGGCATACGAAAGCGACCCGGCGGAGGTGTGGATCGCGATGGCATGCGGCGATCTCGCCGCCGCATCGTCGAGCATGGCAGCCAACGTCATGGGTGTTCCTGTTTCGCGTGCGAAGACAATCCTTGTACCAGAGTCTGCGATGGTGTTGAGGGCGATGTGCGGGGTCTGCTAGCCTCCCTTCGATCGGCAGGGCGAAGATGCCGCAGATTCCCGCGCCGCCCCTGCGGTGAAAGCGAGCAGCACTGTGGCCCCGATCCCCGCAGCCGAGCCAGTCCTCCCGGAAGGGAGTGGCGTGGACCGCGCGGGGCTGATCTTGTTCACGCTCGCGGCGATGCAGTTCATCAGCACCGTCGATTTCATGATCGTGATGCCCCTGGGGCCGCTCCTTTTCGACACCCTGGGCATCGACACTGTGCAGTTCAGCTGGGTCGTCTCGGCCTACACGTTCGCGGCCGGGTGTGCCGGCTTTGCGGCTGCGTCGGTGCTCGATCGCGTGGGACGCAGGTCGGCCTACATCGCGCTTTCAGCCGGCCTGCTGCTAGGCACTCTGGCTTGCGGCTTGGCGCCGAACTATCAGCTGCTGGTCGCGGCCCGGTGCCTGACGGGCGCGTTTGGCGGAGTGTTGGGCGGTTTGTCATACGCCATCGTGGCGGACGTTTTTCCCGAGGAGCGGCGCGGCCGGGCGACCGGCTTACTGATGTCGTCGTTCGCTGTGGCGTCGGTGGTGGGCGTGCCCATTGGCATCGCGCTGGGCACCCGCTACGGCTGGGGAGTGCCGTTCCTCGTGCTCGTGGCGCTGGGGCTGCCGCTGTTGGGTATGGCCGCGTGGACGATGCCGCCGCTGACCGGCCACTTGGGCGGGACGCGACGACGTCCCCTGGCCCAGTTGCTGGACACGCTCACGTATCCCTCCCATCGGCCTGCCTTGGCCCTCACCGCCATCCTGATGTTCGGCGCATTTTCCGTGATTCCCTATATCAGCGCCTCCTACGTGAGCAACGCGGGTGTCACGGAGGCCCAGTTGCCCATCGTCTTCGTGGTCGGGGGCTTGCTCACGCTCGTGAGCACGCCGCTCGTGGGCCGGCTCATCGATCGCTATGGTGCCCTGCCCGTGTTTCGTTGCGCGGTGTCGCTGGCGGCTGTGATGACGCTCGTGGTCACTCACCTGCCGTCCGTGGGGCTTGCCGTGGCGGCCCCGGTGGCAGCGCTGATGATGGCGAGCAATGCAGGGCGGTTGGTGTCCTCCGTATCACTGATCACGGCCAGCATTGAGCCCCGACGCCGCGGTGGCTTCATGTCGGTCAATTCGTCGGTGCAGCACATCGCCAGCGGCCTCGGCACCGTATGTGGTGGGCTGATCTTGGAGGGTGGTGCCGGCGAACCCCTGCGTTATTTTGGAACGGTCGGCATCCTCGCCGTCGCAGTGACGCTCACGAGCCTCTGGTTCGCCGGCCGCGTGCGGCATGGGCGGCTGCGCGGGCCTCCAATGACCGACGTTGCGTCTATGCTTTCCCACGGCTCCCGCCATGAATAGCTGCCTATAACCCCCCGGCTGACATGCCCGAGGGAAACCTGCTTCCAGAAGCCCTGTTTCACGGCGGAGTTTTTATGCGGACGTGGGTCGCGATCCTGATCGTGTCTCTGTCTGGCCAAGTGGCGACCCAGGAAGCCCTCCGGCCACTTCTGGATTTCACCGGCGCCGACGTGGCCCAGAAATGGCAGGCTGTGAATGACGGCGTGATGGGTGGAGTGTCAGACGGCCGCTTTGGAATCACGCAAGAGAAGACACTCGAGTTCTTCGGCACCCTGTCTCTGGAAAACAACGGCGGGTTCGCGTCCGTCAGAACCAAGCCGACCGAGTTGGATATCCAGGCCGGAGACACGCTCATCGCTCACGTGAAGGGTGACGGCCGGGAGTACGTCCTGAATATCTACACGAAGAGCCGCAGGATGGCTTTCTCCTACAGGGCTACGCTGCCGACTACGAAAGACCAATGGACCGATGTGGCCATCCCGCTCGATGAATTCATCCCCACGGCGTTTGGCAGACGAGTGCAGGGCATGGGGCCAGTGGAGCCGGCCCAGATCAACGGTTTGGGCTTCATGCTCAGCGACAAGAAGCCGGGAGCATTCAAACTCGAGGTCGGGTGGGTAAAAGTCGAGCGGACAGTCAACCAACTGCAGCCGTAGTTCCACGACGCCCATCTCTTTCGCCGTCAAAGACCCGCCCGCTGCTTTCTCTGAGAAGTCTGTTGCCACGAGCCAGTCTGGGTCTTTGCTAATCGCCGACCAGCCGTCATGCATCGGGCCCAGACCTTCGGCGCCCACGAGCAAGAGCACGAGTAGGGCGTCAGTCACCCGTGTGGCGGCCGACGCTGGGCGAGTTTTCCACTCGGGTGCTCTTCTTGCCGCGCATGCACGTACGTGGCCGTCCATTCGGCGAGCCGTTTGCCCAGGCACCTGCAGGCGGCCTTGGCGGGATCGTCACTGGGAGCCTTTGCTGAAACCGCCCCGTAGTGCAGCGTCATGTCACGAGATACGTAGTCGGTTACCCCGAAGACCAGAAACCCGAAGTTGATGAGTACTGTCAGAATGCTTTGGCAGGCTAGCTCCATGCCGCCGCCCCAACCGCCCGCGGAACTGAAGGCACAGGCAATTTTGCCGTCGATCTTCATCCAATGCGGGCCCATCTCCTCGTCCCAGAATTTCTTCATGTTCCACGACAGCACACCCATATTTGTAGGGCTGCCGACAGCCACCCCATCGGCCCAGAGAACGTCATCAGGTGTTGCCTTCAGGTCATTTTCGCCACCGATCTTTTTGAGCCTGACCTCGACACCTTGAATCTCCTGGGCCCCTTCGCCGACGAGCTTGGCCATCTGCTCGACGTTGCCGGTCTGGGAGTCATAGAGAACCAAGATCTTCACGGGCGTGCTGGATGACACGGTGGTGCTCCCTGGAGAGTGGCGTGCATGACGGCTGCCTTGCCTATGCCACGATCGACATACTGTAGAGGTTTTTGCCTTGCGTCGGCCTGTGTCTTCAGTCACTTTGGCTGTGACACAGGCTTAGTCCGAAAATTTTGGGCCGAAAGTGGCGAGTGCTTCCCAGAACTCCGCTGCGTCAGACACCGAGTTGTGATCCGCGCCGTCGATGACTCGCATCGTCGCCACGCCCGGCTGGAAAGCGTCAAACAGCTTCTGCGTGTCGTGCATCGGCACGAGCTTGTCGTGAGATGCGGCAAGAATGAGTGTCGGGCACGTGACCCGCGGTGCGTACCTCCACGACTCGTACTTGTCGCGTAGCAACAGCCCCATCGGCAGAAACGGGGCCACGCGTTTCGCGATTGAAAGGATGCTTTCGAAGGGGGCGATGAGTACGAGCCGCGAGACGGGTTCCTCGCTGGCCAACTGGATCGCCAGACTGCTGCCGAGACTGCGGCCGACGACCATCACGTCGGGGTGGCGCTCATGAGCGAAGCGGAACACTGCCCGGGCATCGCTCCGCAGGGCGGCTTCGGCTGGCCGGCCGGTGCTGCCGCTGTAGCCGCGGTAGTGCAAGAGATAGAGGGCGCGGTCGGGAAACGCGGCCGCGAGCTCCGGGAGCGTGTAGGCCACATCCTCGGCATTGCCTCCGAAGTAGACAAGGGCCTTGGGGCCTTCGAGCGGCCGGGTCGAGATGCGGAGGCGGGCGCCTGGCACATCGAGGGAGAGCGCCGCCGCGTGGGCGGGCGTCTCGGGCGTGGGCATGTAGATGAACGACCGCTGAAACAGCAGGAACACAAGGCACAGCCCGGCGTACACGCAAACGCCGATGGCGAGCAGATTCCAGAGCATACGGCGGGGTCTCATTCGGCCTCGTTTGCCGCTTCCTGAAGCAGGCTTTCCACAACCGCCGGCACGCCCTCGCAGGCCGGCTTCGCGATGCATTCGCACACGTCTTGCGGCACGAGATCGGGTACCTCTGGGTTGATCACGATCCGCCGGGCCCGTCGTGGCGCTGCAAAAATCAGCGAGTTCGCCGGGTAAACCTGCAGCGACGTGCCCACGCACAGGAAAATGTCGGCTCGGGCGACGATCTTGGCCGCCTCCTCGAGCGCCGGCACCTCCTCGCCAAACCACACGATGTGCGGCCGCAGTTGGCTTCCGAGCGGGCACGTGTCGCCGAGGGCGATGTCTGCATCGCCGAGGTGCTTTGTGGAGTTTGGGTCCTGCGTGCTGCGGGCGAGCAGGATCTCGCCATGCAAGTGCAGCACCTGCGACGAGCCGGCCCGTTCGTGCAGGTCGTCGACGTTCTGCGTGACCACATGCACGTCGTATGCCTGCTCGAGTTCGACGAGCGCCTTGTGGGCGGCGTTGGGCTGTGCCGCCCGCACCTGCCGGCGGCGCTCGTTGTAAAACTCGAGCACGAGCGCCGGATCACGGGCCCACGCCTCGGGGGTGGCCACGTCTTCGACGCGGTGCCCCTCCCAGAGGCCGCCATCACCGCGAAACGTCTTGAGGCCGCTTTCGGCGCTGATGCCGGCGCCCGAGAGCACGACGATGGTTTTCACGAAGATCCTCCTGCAGGTGTCGGCTTGCGCAGCCGCCGGGGCAGCATTATGCCGATGTTCTCCCGAAGTTTCGTAAGCCCCCACGGGCTCACATGCTCGAGTCCTTGGAGCGAGAGCGAGGCCCCCGCGTGCGTGGCGAGGATCGCAGCCACACGGTCAGTCACGCTCGTCACGCGATCAAGAGCAAGGAGGGGATGTTTCACGAGTTCGCGGGCGACGTCCTCGGTGACCGATCCGAGCCCGGAGAGTGCCAGTTCGCCTGCGCGGTGCGTGGCGAGGGTGGCGGCCACGCCGGCCGTCAACTCACGGACGCCTGAGAGGAAGAGGCCTGACAGTCCCGCGATCCCGCGGTAGCAGGGTTGGGCCACGAGGACGGCTGCGCGGCGTTCATCGAGCCGTTCCAGGCCGCCGACTGTGACAGCCCCCCGATGCTGCACCAGCGCCGCGAGGCGCTCGATTGGAATGTCGTCGGTCACACTCAGTGAAAGCGATCCCTCATGGTGACCGAGGCAGGCCGCAACGTCGTCATCCACCGCCACTGAAGCGAGATGGAGGGGGCCGCGGTGACTCGCCAGATGGCGGGCCTGCCGAGGCGAAAGCTGCTTCAGTCTCTGCAGGCAGAGAAATCCCGTCCGCCGGCCGAATGCCTCGGCTGCCGCATCGGACAGTCTCGTGAGCCCATGAAAGTGTAGCTTGCCGCCATGTCTGGCCAGATGCGTTGCCACCCGGCCGGTGAGCCGCACGAGTCCGTCGAGGCTCAAATCGCCACGGTGGCGGGAGAGCACGGCCGCCGCGCTGGGCGACAGTCCGGCCAGCGTGGGGAGATACAGATCATGCGCATGGTGCGCGAGCCCGAGTGCCACGTCCGGGTCGAGTCTCCGCAGGCCGCCGAGCGAAAGCTCTCCCTCGTGCCGGCCGAGGGCCCGGGCCGACGCTGGCGAGAGCCGGCGCAGATTGTTGAGCGAGAGCCCTCCCGAGCGATGCGTCGCCAGTGTGAACGCCACCGCATCGGTGATTCCCACCAGCCTGTCGAGGTAGAGATGGCCGCGATGCCGAACGAGTTGCCTGGCCACCGAGAGCGGCAGCCGCTCGAGGCCGTCGAGGTAGAGATGGGTCTTATAGGAGCCAACGATAACGGCAGATCCACCGTCGTCGGCAGGACGGTCGAGCGTCACCCAGCCGCATGTCGCCGACGTGATGGAATCGTCGTCGTCAAAGGCGAGAGTCGCGTCGGTACCGACAACCGGCCGCGCGAACAGCGCGACGATCTCCCTTGCCTGCGCGGCATCGAGCCGCCGGATGGTGCCTGTCTGCTTTCGCAGTGAGCGGTCCTCGATCGACGTGCTCATCGGGAACCTCCTTCCGGGCTGTCGTGTGGCACATCGAAACACTTAGCCATCGTGCTGTTCCTTTCGTTCACTGGGGGCGATCGCGGCATCTGCGTCGTCCTCCCAATACGTTGACACAGCCGCCCAGCGATCCTGATTGAGCTTGGCCCGCTCGCGGTCTCCGGCGAGGCAGCAATACCGCGACGCATCCGCATACCGCTGCTTGGCGATCAGCCCCAGCCCGGCCTTTAAGTAGAGCGCTGCAGCTCTCTCGTACTTCCCCGCAGCGATCACCGTCCACCGGGTTGCGTTGTCGCCCTCGGCTCTGCCAAATGCCCGCTCCGCCTCGGCCACGGTAATGTCTGCAGCCCGAATCCACCGCTGCCGCTTGCGGAACAGATCCCGGAAAAGGTTTTCCGCCATCGTGCGCACTCCAGAATGAGCAACGCACCAAGAACCAGCCCGGAGGGGCGTCGCCGCCCCTCGGACTGCTGCAACATTGTTTCGTGAGGAGCGAATCCTCACGCACATCCCGCCAGCATTTTCATGCCGGCGGAAGCACCGTATGCCTTGCAGGGGCTCGGTTGCGGAAACGTCACGAGACGTTTCCAACACGTCGCGGGGGACGTGTCGTTCCTGATGCTGTGATCATTTTACCGGTCGACTGCATCGCAGGCCAGCTTTCGGCACGCGTCCAGCGTGTCATAGGAGGGACCAAGGTTGTCCCTGGCGTCCGTCACAATGGAGAAGCTTTCAGAAGGAGGCTCCTATGATCGGACCGGCGAAGAATCGGCTGCACGACTACGAAGCGGGGTGGCTCACGCTCTTAATCGAGATGGGCGTGGCCACGAGAGCGGAGGCCGAGGCCGCGATGAACCGCGTCGCCCAGGCGGCGATCGACGAAATGGAGGCAAAGCGGGAAAGCCGCCGCTCGGGCAGACGCCGGAAAAAGCGGCCTGAATAGACTGGCCGTCGCCCACGCGAAAAATCCGAACCGCAGGTGTCGAACCAGCCTGGCTCACCGGGCGTGGAGCAGGTCGAGCACGTCGCGAGCTTCGGTGAGCAGTGGCGAGTGTCCGAGATACCGCTCGGCCATCTCGCGCTTGCCGCGGGCGAGGAGCGTCGCATACACGTGAAGCTCGAAGTGCAGCCGGAGTTGCCGCGCCGCATCCGATTCGCCGATCGCCTGAAACACCTGCCCAAGCGCCTCGGCTGTAGCCACGTGCGACAGCTCGGGCTGGTCGCGGAGCCAAAAGCGGCTCGGCTCCGCCGCGGCATCCGGCAGCCGCACGCACCGCCCGAGCCCTTCGACCGAACGCAGCATGTCGCCCGCCTGCCGCCAGGTGCCATCGAGCAGCAGGATTTGGATGCCCTCGCCGTAGGGAGCGTCTGCCGCCGCCGTCGCCGTGGGTAGCGGTTCACCGGTCGGATGAAGAATCCAGAGTTCCCGGGCCGGGTCACAAGCGTCGGCAGGCAACCCTGAGGGGGGAAAGTGGCGGCTCACGCGTTGGTAGGTGTGGCACGCCGCGCCCCGCACAGCCCGCGTTACCACTTTCCCGGTGCTCGAAGGCTTGCATAGTTCGTGGTGGTGGATGAGCACATGGACCGCGATCCGCGTCTCGACAAGCGGCAGCGCTTCGCACACACACCACCGCGGCGGCAGGCTACATCCGCTGCAACGGGCGGCACCAGCGAGTACGACGCTTCGTCCCATGATTCATCTTCAATCTTGCTCGGCCTGCTCGATTCCCATGGTCTTCACAGGATCTCCACCGCCGTCACGTACGGTGGTTAGTGTCGAGTCGCCTGGATGGTGACCACCCGAAAGTCCGTCTCGACATCATAGAACACGCGGTAGTCGCCGACCGGCATGGTGCCGTTTAAGAGGGGCAGGCCAAACATACACGCCCCGTAATTTCAGGCCGCCAATCTTTCCCGCGTGTCCCAGACAAGTTCGACGATCGTCCGAGAAATGGCGTCCTCGCTTTCCCCCATCTGCGCCGCCATCTCCGGGAGGCTCAGGCCCGCCAGATAGAGCGTTAGGAGCTTTCGGGCTTTTGGGTCGAGAGTCGCCATGACGTCTGCCAGGCGTCCGTGAATCCTGAGCGTTGCGTGTTCCCTATGCATAAAGCCTCCAGTCTCGCGTGCCTGCGGAATTGGCCGAGTAACTACTCAGCCGAGCGGGCGAGACTGTGACATACCCGAGGGACAACTGAGGTCCATTGGACCCCCTCCCCACATCCTGACCCCGTTCTCCCCGGCGTCTCCTCCCGGCGTTCCACCGCCCGCTTCACCACCCACGTTCCCGTCTACGACCTCACCGCCGCGGCCGGCTTCTGGGGCCCGGAGAGCCAGCCCACGACCTCGTCACGCGACAACCCCGACACGACTTTGAGGCTGCTCCGACCCATGCCGCTGATGGTAAACTCCTGCCGGAGATCGCCATGTGCACCAACTTCAAGCATCCCAAGGCAGCTGACGGCACGGTGTGCGTGGGCCGCACCATGGAGTTCCCGGACGTCCTGCCGTGGCAGCTCGGGGTGCTGGCCGCGGATCATGTGGGCAAGAGCTCCGCGTCGAAAAACGCGAAGACGTGGAAAGCGAAGTACGGCGTGATAGGCATGGCCGCCTTCGAACCGTACTGGCTCGGTGACGGCATGAACACCGCCGGCCTCTCGGCCCATGTGCTTTATATGCCCGGTCACTGCACCTATCAGGCGCCGAAGAACGACGGGACTGACATCGGCGCGCTCGAGGGCTTGGCGTTCATCCTCGGAACATGTGCGACGACCGCCGAGGCAAAGGCCGCGCTCGCGACGTGCAACTTCGTGGACTACACGCCGAAGCAGGTGCCCGTCGCCCTGCCGTTGCACGCCATCGTGCACGACAAAGACTCGTGCATCGTCGCGGAGTTCCACCCGGAGGGATTGCGGGTGCACGACAACCCGCTGCAGAGCGCGACAAACGCGCCGTCTCTCGAGTGGCACCTCACGAACATCACGAACTATCTGAGCCTGTCGCCGACCAACCCGGCACCGCTCACGATCGGTGGCACCACGTTCGCTCCGGCCGGTCAGGGGCAAGGGTTTCGCGGTCTGCCTGCCGACGAGAACAGCCCCTCGCGGTTCGTGCGGCTCTTCGCGAACGTCCACTTCGCCACGCCGCCGGCCGACGAGCGTCACGCCATGATGGACACCATCCGAATCCTCCACGGCTTCGACCTCGTGCCCGGCACGGTGATCGAAGACGAAGGCGGCGGAAAAATGGCCCCGCTGCTGACGATGTGGTCGACCGTGAGCAACCTCACCGGCAAGTCGTACTCCTACAACACCATCGACGACCCGACGTGGTACCAGCTCGACTTGTCGAAGCTAGACTTCTCGAAGTCCCGCATCGCAAAGTTCGTCACCAGCGGCTGGCTCACTCCGGCCTCCATCTGAAACCCACGCCTGTGTTGCCCGGTTCAGCCAGCCGGTCGATCACGCGAAGCGGTCGTGCACCACGACTTCCGACAGGGCCAGTTGACCGCCCTTCGGCATCGCGGGTTTCACGGCCTGGCCGACGGCGATCATGAATCCGATCACATGGTCGCTTGGCAGGTTGATGATCTCGGCCACCTGCACCGGGTCGAAGCCGATCATCGGGCACGAGTCGTAGCCCATGGCCTTGGCCGCGAGCATGATCGTCTGCCCTGCGATGCCACACGACCGCATCGCCTCGTCTCGCTGCAGTTGCTCCTTGCCTTCGTAAAATGGCCCCATCCAGCCCGTGACGAGCTGCTGGATCTCGGGCGTGGCATTCCGCCAGTACCGCTCGGGCGACTTCTTCCAGGCCTTGAGGTCGGCGGTGAGCACGATGAGGAGCGATGCGTCGGTCACCTGCGCCTGATCGACGGCGGCGGCCCGAATCTGTTTCCGCAGGTCCGGGTCGCGCACGATCACAAACCGCCAGTTCTGCATGTTGAACGACGTGGGCGACTGGATCGCGGCCTCGAGGAGTTTTGTTTCTTCGGCAGCAGTGGACCGATGGGTCGAGTCAAAAGCCTTTACACTCCGCCGCTGGTTGATGGCCTCGAACGTATCCATATAAATTGCTTACCTTGCATGAGGGAGCCGAATCCGATGCCGTTGTACGAATATTCCTGTGAGAAGTGCAGCCGGAAAATTGAGCTGCTCATTCGCGGTGACGAGAAGCCGGAGTGCCCCCACTGCCACAGCACGAAGCTCACCAAGCTTTTGAGCGTGGTCAGTGGCCACGTTGCAAACGGCGGCAGTGATTCAGGAGCCGGCGCCGGCTGTGGTCGCCCGCAATGTGGTATGGGCGGCTGCGCGGGCCTCGGCTGAGGCCCCGGGCAGGCTCATCGCTTCGCCCTTGCGAGAGCTTCTGCTTCGACGTCACCCCACGGTCGCACGGTATCGAGGTTGGCCATGCTGTCGGCCAGACGCCGCTCCAGTTCGGCCCGCTGCCACTCCGGAAGCGGCGACGTCTCCGCTTCGTGCACCACGCTATCCCAGATCGCGTCGGCGACCTGGAGCCGCTCTTCGATGCTGAGCCGGTCGATCCCGAGATCACGAAGTGAAACGCTGGCCATGTCTGTGCCTCCAAATGCGTGCCATCGAACGCAGGGGAATATACGCCCGTTCACCACCTGCGTCAACGCCCTCTTGCGATCCGATTCTATCCGGGCCCAAGTTTGCCGCCGCCGGGGCGTGCACTGCCGGTCAGGCTGCGGAGATCAGTTGGCTTTGGCCGCGTAGGCCAGCCGTTCAGCGGCAACGCTGCAGTGCGGGCACTTCGTTGCGGGTGCGGGAGGTGCATAGGGACGGCAGTGAGTCCCGAGACCCTGCTTCTCACATATTGAATACAAGGCGTTTCGTTTCTCACTTGTGCCACACAAGTGAGAAACAAGGCCGCAGGCGCCTTTGCTCGAGAAACGGCAGCCGCGTGGACTTTCGAGCCGGCGTTATTCCGGAAACCGCCCCTCGGCCAGCAGCAGTTCTCGGAGAATGACTGCGTCGGGGTGGTTGATCGCGAGGCATCGAATGGTGGCTCGCCCCGTTGGCGTGTTTCCCGCCAGAACAAGTCCATCCCAATGGAAATGCTCGTCCCACGAGTCGCGACGCGGATGAAAGAGCTGGGCCGTCATCGCGGTCGTAGGATCGACGCTTGCGAGATTCGGGCCCTTATGGGAGTTGCATCGGAAGCAACTCAGGCACAGGTTGTCGAGCGTGGTGGCGCCGCCGTGCTGCTGAGCGATCACATGGTCGATCGGGAAGGTGAAGAACGGGTCGTCGTCTTCGTGAATCCGGCAGTATTCGCACCGTCCGCCGGCCCGGTCCCGGACCTGCGTCCGGAGCCGAGCGTCCATCAGGCCGCTCCGTTCTGGCCCAGCATCCGGCGGGCCTTGGCTTGAAGGATCGCGATGAAGGTGCCGGCCGACACGCAGGCGTCGTATTCCTCTCGCTCCGCGTCGGTCAGCGTTCCCGCAGTCGACTTGCCGGCCAGAAGCTGCATGCGGCTGTTGGCATCAGCGGATGCCCGCAGTCGGACAACTTTCCTGGCCACCTCGGGCGTCATGCAGTCGCCTAGCGGGTCGAGGAGATCAGAGAGCGCGGAATGCACAGTTGCCATGGCGGAGTCTCGTGGCTTGGGTCCGCGAGTTTTTAGTGATCAGGTGGGGAGTGTA
>Ga0315902_10010245_pt1 | contig 12417 bp, 12 predicted proteins | sample LakEriMetagenome_9_FD_203523 | JGI IMG/M metagenome (GOLD analysis project Ga0315902, IMG submission 203523) | Freshwater fungal communities from buoy surface, Lake Erie, Ohio, United States - Buoy 12 MA117 | ecosystem: Environmental > Aquatic > Freshwater > Lake > Lake biofilm | place: USA... | reverse complement strand
CATGTTACTGCTGGCCTCCTTCTTGCGCGAGGTTCATGCGCTTTTGGTGGCGGGTGGCGAGGTGGTGCAGCGTCTCGCGCACGACCTCGGCAAAAATGGGCGCGGCGACCTTGCCACCGCGGATGTCACCGGGATTCGCGGCGACGGGATCATCAATGATGACGACGCAGACCACCTGCGGCTGCTCCACGGGCGCAAAGCCAGCGAAGGAGGTGATGTAGTGATTGTCGATGTAGCGCTTCTTCTCCGGATCGTAGCGGCGGGAGGTGCCGGTCTTGCCCGCGACGCGGACATCCGGCAGCGCGGCGCGTTTTCCGGTGCCTTCGATCACGACGGCCTCGGCAAAGTCACGCAGATGCGCGGCGGTGGCGGCTTTGCAGGCCTGGCCGAGAGGCTGCGGCGGGACATTCTCCGTTTTACCATCCGGGCCGGTGATGCGGTCGATGATGCGCGCCTGCATGAGCGTGCCGCCATTGGCGATGGCTCCATAGGCCATGGCGACCTGCAGCGGCGTGGCGCTGACCTCGTAGCCGATGGGGATGCGCGTGTAGCTGGGATTGCTCCAATCACCGCGGTTCACGAAGCCTTTTTGCTCGCCAAAGCCCTCGCCGATGCCGCTGCGCTGGCCGAAGCCGAAGCGCTGCATGTAATCGAGCAGCGAATCGCGGCCGATGCGCTTGAAGATCTTGTACACGCCGATGTTGCTGGAGTGGACGAAGACGCCTTTGACGGTCTGGCGCCCGTTCGACTCATCGTCATTGATCTGGACGTTGAGCTTCGGCTCGAGCCAGCTTCCGTCCTCGCAGTCGATGGTCTCAGCGGGGCCGACTTTGCGCTGATCGAGCGCGGCGGCGAGTGTGACGATTTTGAAGGTGGAACCGGGCTCGTAAAGGCCTGCGGTGATCTGATTTACCCACGCAGCGCCTTTGTCCTCCGTCTTCTGACGCGCGGCAGCAGCAAGGATGGAGCCGGTGGAGGGCTCGGTGACGATGATCATGGCGCGCTTGGCCTGATGCACCTGAAACTCACGCTCGCAGATGCCCTCGATGATGTCCTGGAGCTGCATGTCGATGGTGAGATGGATGTCGTGGCCGTTGAGCGGCTCGATGACGCGGCCGCGGTAGGCCGGCAGCTCGCGCCCGGCGCGATCACGCTCGATGAACTGCTCGCCTGGCGTGCCGGTGAGCAGGCCGTCCATGAGTTTCTCGACGCCCCAGCGGCCGTGGTTCGTCTGCGCATCTGTGTCGCCAATGAAGAGCGCGAGGCGTTCCTTCGCCGGAAACGTGCGCTCAACGACGGGACGCAAATGCACGCCGATGATGTGCTCGGCTTCAAAAACGAGCTTCCACTGTGCGGCGGTGTCGAGTTCGACGTTTTTGGCGAAGATGATCTCGCCACCCTTCTTTTCGCGAATGCCGGCGAGGATGTCGGCCTTGGGCTGGCCGAGGATGCTTTCGAGCGTTTGCGCGACGTGCTCTTGATAGGCCTCGAGGATCTGCTGCTCGCTCATTTGGGCGCGCAACTCGGAGACTTTCATCTTCTTCACCGCGGCGAGTTGCAGACGCACCGGCACCAGCTCCGCGAGGTGGCGGCGGTCGGTGTAGAGCTCCATGAAGGACTCATCGAAGGCGAGGAATTCGTCGTTGCAGTCCCGGATCGTGCCGCGATGCGCTGGCAGATCGATGCGGCGCTGATACATCTGCGAAGCCAGCGCGGAGAGCCGCGGTGCCTCCCGCACCTGGACCGAATACAGACGCCAAGCGACGACGGAAAGACCTGCGAGCACCAGAGACATGAGCAGCATCATGCGGCGGCACAAAGGACGGTCGCGACGAAGCTGTTGATGATCTGGTAGAGGCTGGCTCAAGGTGGCGAGGTGTTATTGGCGAGGCGTGCGACCGGGATCGCGGCGGGTGTTTCCGGTGAGGTATCGACTGAGGCGGAAAGCTCGGTGGTCGTCGGATTCTGCGAGGGCGGCAGGACGATGATGCGCTCACGCGCGAGAGGCTGGAGCAGCGTGGCGATCTTGGTGAGGCGCGGTTGCAGGCGCTGCGAGGCAAAGGATTTCTCACGCGACTGCCCGAGGCGGATGATCTCCTCTTTCAGCAGCCGGATCTCGCCCTCGATTTGACGCTGCTCCTCACCGAGCGCGCGCACGCGATTTTTGCTGATCACAATGCCGAGCCCGACCAGCGCGAGCGACGCGACAATGACGAGCACGACCATGATGGCGGGCAGTCCGAGGCGGTTGCGATAGGTGGTGCGGCGACGTGAGCTCATGGCGCGGCGGGGAGACGTTGTGCGACCCGCAGGCGGGCGCTGCGGGCACGTGGGTTGAGAGCGGTCTCGTCCGCCGTGGCCTCGACGGGCTTTTTGGTGACGAGAGTGAGGCAATGATCGGGATTCGGACGCGCTGCAGGCCACTCTGGGCGGTCGATTTGCGGCGCGGCGAGGTGCGCGAGCGTTTGTTTGACGATGCGGTCCTCCAGCGAGTGAAACGTGATCACGGCGAGGCGTCCACCGGGCTTCAGCCACTTCGGCGCGGCAGCGAGGAAATCCCGCAGCGCCGCGAGCTCGTCATTCACCGCGATGCGCAGTGCCTGAAACACGAGCGTGGCCGGGTGGCGCTTCCCACGCTTCGGTGAAGCGGCGCTGACGATGTCGGCGAGCTGCGTGGTGGTCGTGATGAGACGCGAAGAACGCGCTTTGAGGATCGCACGCGCGATGCGGCGGGCATTTTGCTCCTCACCGTATTCAAAAAAGAGGCGCACGAGTTCCTCCTCGCTCGCGGTGTTCACGATATCGGCCGCCGTTTGCTCCGCCTCGGTGTCCATGCGCATGTCGAGAGGTGCCTCTTTATTAAAGGAGAAGCCGCGAGCGGCGTCATCGATCTGGTGGCTGCTCACGCCGATATCGATGAGCATGCCATCAAACCCGCTGATGCCCGTTTCCTCGATGATCTGGGGGAAGTGGCGAAAATTGCCGCGCAGCGCGCAAAAACGATCGCTGTAGCCTTTCAGCCGCGTGGTGGCATGCGCGATCGCCTGCTCGTCCTGGTCCATCGCGATCACGCGCGCTCCATGCTGCAAAAGCGCCTCGCTGTGGCCTCCGCCGCCCAAAGTGCCGTCAAAAATCAGGCGACCGGCTTGTGGCTGGAGCGCGTCCACGACTTCATTCAGCAAAACAGGCAGGTGATAAAAGGGAAGCACACGCTGGCCGAGCGCCACAACCTCAGGGCCATCCGGATCGAGAGGCGTGCCTCCCCCCTCCCCTCCCCGCTCCGGCAGCGCACCACCGCGCAGGGGCACACCGGCATCCACAGCTACGTCCGACGCGCCGAACCAAGGCCAGCTCCCGACGTGAAACAATTCGCTACCCAATCGACGCACCCATCCTCGCAAAGTCGGGCGATGTGCATGCCCGGCGACCGCCCACGCGGGCGAAAGCAACGAAAAATGGGCATACGGGGTGTTCATGATACGGGAGAATCAAAAGAGCGGTGCCTAGCTGATTTTGAGCCGCCTCAGCCGACATCATTGATTATTAACTAGTCCTTATAATCTAGTTTCTACAGATAATGCAACGCTCATTTCAAATTTTTCGCGCATTCGCTAACCACCGTAGTTATTCACAGACAGTGTTCATATAAACATGCGAATTAGCATAATCATCAGCAATAATCAGCCTCATGCCAACCGTCGCTCGGTTTCCTGCTTGGTCTTAACGACGCTGGAAGCTCCATTTTTCGGGGGTTCCACGCGTTTCACGCTCGTAATTTATTCGTCAGCCCCCCAACAGCAGTCTCGACAGCGAAGCGGTTTCTTTGTTAGCCTTGGAAAATTCCTAAAATAGAACCAACCAAACGCCATGGCCAAAAAACCCGCTCCCAAGAAAGCGCCCGCCAAAAAAGCAGCCGCCAAACCGGTCAAAAAACCAGCCCCCGCCAAAAAGGCGGCGCCTGCTAAAAAATCCCCGGCCAAAAAACCAGCGCCTGCCAAAAAAACCGTTCCGGTTAAGAAGCCCGCAGCCAAACCGGCCCCAAAACCCGCCTCCAATCCAGCGCCCGCGCCAAAACCTGCGCCCGCCTCTGCTCCAGTGACAAAGCCTGAGCCAGCCCCGGTCTTCAAACCTGTCTTTGAAGCGCCCGCTCCCGCAGCAGCCGACCCGGCTCCCGTTTCCTCGCCTGCTCCCGCCCCCAAACTGGTCATTTCTAAGGGCTCCGCCCCCGCAGGCACCCCACTCACCGTTTCCACCCAAGCCTCCGCCGGGGCTGCCGCAAACGGCAACACGCATCCCGCGAACATCCTCGTGCTCGTCAGCAGTGGCGGCTGGCCCGTGACCGACCTCTCGAAGGACAATTTCACCCTCATGGAATACTTTGAGGTGCCCGGACAGCAGGCTCCCTTCAGCAACAACATCACCTCCTTCCGCAACGTCGGCACCGGAGCCTACCTCATCCAGGTGAAGCCGATCAACAGCGCCCCGTGGCGCAGCGGCCACCACCTCGCCCAGATCATTGTCTCCTCCGACGACAACCGCCAGGGGCAGGGCGCAGTGAAGATCATCATCCGCTGATTTCAGCCGACTCACTCAAAACTACGGAAAGGACCGCGACATGCGGTCCTTTTTGTTTTTTACTTTCCACCTCACCATGAACCGCCGCTCCTTCCTTGCCTCCACCTTCGCCGCTGCCGCCGCGCCCACGCTTTCCAAAGCCGCCATCCAGGGTGGAAAACTCCCCATCGGACTCGATCACTTCTCCGTGCGGGCCAGCGGTTGGAAAGCAGCGCAATACATCGACTACGCCGCCTCGTTGAAGCTCGACACCATCTTCCTCTCCGAACTCGGCGTGTTCGAAAACTACGAAGATGCCTATTTGAAGAGCCTCAAAGACCAAGCCGACCGCCTCGGCATCAAAGTCTATGTCGGCACCGGCAGCGTGTGTGAAAGCTCGAACACCTGGAAGCCTGCCAATGGGACCGGAGCCGATCATCTCGCCCTCACGATCAAAATCGCCAAAGCACTCGGCTCGCCCATCGCTCGCTGCTATCTTGGAAACCAAAAAGATCGCTCCAGCGATGGCGGCATCGCCAAACACATCGAAAACACCATCAAATCGATCAAAGCGAACCAAAGCCGCGCCGAGTCGGAAGGCATCAAGATCGCCATCGAAAACCACGCGGGTGACATGCTCTCCGCTGAGCTTCGCGAACTCATCGAAGTCGCCGGCAAAGGCTACGTCGGTGCCAACATCGATCCCGGCAACGCCGTGTGGGTGCTCGAAGAGCCGATGAAGCACCTCGAAGTGCTCGGCCCTGTCACTGTCTGCTCCAGCGTGCGCGACAGCATGCTCTGGGAAGGCGAAAACGGCGCCATCAACGTGCAGTGGACCGCGATTGGCGAAGGCCTCATCGATTTCAAAGCCTACGCCAAACGCTTCGCCGAGCTCGCCCCCGGCGTGCCGCTTCAGGTCGAGACCATCTCCGGCTTCACTCGGCCTTTTGAGGTCACCAAGGACGAGTTCTGGAAGATTTTCCCCGGTCATCGCGAAAGCGACATGTACAAGGCCTGGCTCGACCTCGCAAAGAAAGGCAAAAAGATCGACAGCTTCAAAGCGCCCGACGGCCCCGGCAAAAAAGACGCCGAGATCGCCTATCAAAAGGGCGAGTGCGAACGCAGCTTCACCTGGCTGAAAGCGAACGCGTAAATGTCCGCCGCGCTGCGCATCGCCATCGTCGGTTCCGGCACCGCCGGGCCTGCGGCGGCGATTTTTCTCGCCCGCGCTGGGCATGAGGTCGTCCTCTTTGAAAAGGCACCGCAGAAGCTACCCGTCGGCGCGGGATTCTTGCTGCAACCGACCGGTTTGTCCGTGCTGCAGCAGCTCGGGCTGCAAGACGCGCTCCTGCCGCAAACCGCGCGCATCACGCGGCTCTGGTGTCGCACGCGCTCCGGTCGTGTGCTGCTGGATCTGCCTTATTCCGAACTGGGACGTGATCTTCACGGCGCAGGCACGCATCGCGCGACGTTGCTCGATCTCCTGCTCGCCGCCGCGGCGGAAAGCGGTGCCAAAATCCTGTGGGACACGCCCATCGACCGTCTGGAGCGTGATTCATCCCAGCGACCCGTTTTGCACGATGCACATGGCTCATCTCATGGCCTGTTCGATCTCCTACTCATCTGCGATGGTGCCAAATCCGTGCTGCGTGAGCAGAGCGGCATCGCCGCACGCGTGAGCCGCTACCCGTGGGGCGCATTGTGGTTCATTGGCCAGCGCACACCGGAATTTGATGCGCAGGTGCTTTGGCAGTGCGTCGGCAGCACGCGTGAGCTCACCGGCTTTTTGCCTACCGGCACCTCCGAAGACCTTCTCAGCTTGTTTTGGAGCATCCGCCTCGATCAAATCGATCACTGGCGCTCCCAGCCGCTCGCCTCGTGGAAACAGCATCTTCTCGCCCTCGCGCCGCAAGCGGAGTCTTTTCTCACGCAGATCGAATCCCACGCTCAACTCGCCACTGCGGCCTATCACGATGTGCGCATGAAACAGTGGCACGGCGAGCGTGTCGCCATTCTCGGCGATGCAGCGCATGCTTTGAGCCCGCAGCTCGGCCAAGGAGTGAATTTGGCCCTGATGGATGCCTCGGCGTTGGCGGAGTCGCTCGCGCAAAAACCGCTCCCGCAGGCTCTGGCGCAGTATTCGGCCCGCAGGCGTGCTCATCTGCGTTTTTATCAGTTTGCCACCCGCTGGACGACGCCCTTTTTCCAGTCCGATCACGTCGTGCTCGGCTGGATGCGGGATCTGGCTTTTCCGATCATCCAGCGTCTGCCGCCGCTGCGCCGTCAAATGACCGCCACCATGGCCGGCGGCAAAACCGGGCCCTTCACGAGCCTGCCGCTTGCTTCGCGCGCAATACGCGCATAAAAACAGCCGCATCACCCGCGCGTGGATAGCTCAGTGGTAGAGCGGCTCGTTTACACCGTGAAGACGGTTCTTGACCCCATCTCGCCTCACCTGTCCGCACTAGGCGAAAACGACTTTTGGCATCGTCAAATAGGTGCCCCAAATGGTCTTGAATTGCCCCATTTTAGCCCCCCGAGTATACAAAGCAGTATCAGCAGACGACGTTCTCAGCCACTTGTCTTCCCCTGCGATTGTTAACATAACGGGTGACGATAATAATTACCCAGGTGCAGTTGCAATCGGTTGGTCTGGACGTCTATTTTTGGCAGTGCGAAGAGGTTCATCGGCAAGTGTTGACCCTCGACTCGCTATTACATCAGAAAGCCGATGTCCCCCGTTAATCAGCAAAAAGTCCAACCTCCAGCCCGTGAAGAATGGGATTTCGATACAAATCACAGTGGAAAGGACTCAGGCTACGCAGGCTGTCCGAACCATGAACTGAAATACTGTTTCGAATACGAGTTCTCGCGGGCAGTCTTTTTTGCCGCGGCCCCTGATGGCGCTGGCAAGAAGGTCTGGCAATGGGACAGCCAGGAGGCAGCACTCAACAAGTTCCACGATTTGTTTAGCTCTGACTTCCCCGACATTCCGTGGCTCCAGATCTCTTCAAAAAAGCGCACAGATCGACTGCGCGTTCTCTCGAACTATGACTTCAATCAGACCTTTAAACCATTTCAGCGAATCTCGGTGAGCTCTCTCCAAGATGCTGATGGCTACCAAGACGAGTGTGTTAGGGTTGGGACCTTCGGCGAGGTTCACATGCTCTATGCATGCCCAATCGCAGTTGACCTTACTTCCAGCAACGAGGAAATCGAATACGAGTTCAAGAACTGGCTGACAAGCGTGCGCAAGAGCAGCAGGCTCCCTGCGCCACGATCAGGTAAGACCGTTAACTCTGCTCTTCGCACCGGTCTGCGCGCCTTGGGCGCTCTGCGGCTGCATCAAACTCTATTAACCGCTCGTGCAGCGATTGATCACATCAAGAGCGTGTTAGGTGGAGGAACACCGATCAGCACCATCCAAAGCTACTCACGAGCTGAGAGACAGGCTCGCGAAATAATCGAACTCTGGACGCTACCCGATTTAGCTGGTCAGCTTGTAAAGCTGAAGAGTCTTCCGGGCATGACGGAACTTCCAGCTTATCTCATGAGCGTGCTCGCCTGTCGCGACAAAGCAGCTCTTCGCCAACTGATTCCTCAAAGTCTGGGGCTACTGAAAACCAAGGCTGAACTCGAGTTATTCGTAGCGAAAAAGGGCGCTTCTGCCAGGAAGACCGTTGAACGTAAGCCGCGATCATCATGTTAACATTTTGGTGCCAGACTCTCATGGTAAATGAGGCCGTTTGGAAGCTGGCTAGGGCTCGGGGTGCCTATGAATACCTCGAACAAAACACCGATTGAAACCCGAATCGCGTACAAGCTCTCGGAAGCCGCGACTCTTCTTGGAGTCTCCAACACTACCATCCGCCGTGCAATCAAGCGCGGTCTCATCAAACCATCCCGTGCGTTCCGGCATGTGATCATCAGCAAGGAGGAACTGAACCGGTTCCTCGTCACTACGTCCTTCAACGCAGGAGGAGGTCGAGTAAATGAACCCTAGCAATGTCCAGAATAACTCGGCGTTCAAGGTTAAGCCGATCGCCATCTCTGTAAAAACGGCTGCCGCACTTCTGGAAGTCAGTGAGAAGACCATCCGCAGGATGATTGATGACAAGTTATTGAAGCCAATACGTCATCGCCGATTGCTTCGGATACCTATCTCCCAACTCAAAAAGCTAGTGGATGGATAGCACGAGGTATTGGACTAGCGTGGACTCTTGATGACGGCCGCTCCCCGAGGTGGTCCCGGATTCTTGAGGGCAAAAGTGACGCGTTATAAGGGTGTCGGACAAGAACCGATTTTATGCAAACACCTTCCCATACCTGCCCATTTGTTCGGCCTCATAACCTTCCTGAGATGATCCTCAGGTCCCCACACACGAGGAAAACTATAAACCAGTTCATCGCTTAACAGCGTGGGCCACAAATTTTGGCAACTCTGGTCACAATGATCATAGTCGCCCAAACATCGCATGAGCCACACTGGCAGCATGCCGCAAACAAACGTAAAAAACTATGAAAAACACATTAGAAACTGCTGAGGTAACCACGGTTGACTCATGCGAGGCCGAGACTGCGTCAACAATCTCGACCTCTACCGTGAAACATGAAGTCGAGTCCAAGATTACGGTCGATGAAGATGGACCCACCGGTTCAGAACTCAAGGACTCGATGGAAAATCGAAGTCCTCAAGAAAAGAAGCTCGCTGCTGTTTTTGCACAAGCTGATGGTCAATCTACAGTCAGCGGAACTGCACAAAACAGTGTCTCGAAAGATTCTGCCAAAACACTGGTTACCTTCAATGCTCAGGATTCCGACAAGTTGACGGCATTTGAGAGCATCATTGGCAAAGGTATCGATACCTTTGTCGAAGTCGGCGCGAGTCTCGCAGCAATCCGCGACGCGGGCCTCTACCGTAAGTACTCACCTACGTTCGAAGGCTATGTTAAAGTTCGATGGAATTTCACGAAGCAACGTGCCTACCAACTCATACAGGCGTCGGACTTCAGGACTAAACTTGTAGATAGGAACGCAATGGCGAACAGGCTCACCACCGAACGTGCCACCCGCGAAATGATGAAAGTGCCACCTGATATGGTGGCAGAGGTGCTTGAGGTTGTTCTAGTTGATGGAGAGCCTACAGCAGAGCGCATTATCAAGGTGCGCGAAAAAATTGCACCGAAGAAGGATGCGAAGGTCACGGCAAAGAAGAAACCGGCGATCAAAATAAAAACGGCGATCAAAGCCGCTGCGACCTGGTCCGCCTACCTTAACTCCTGTGAGGTGAAGGAGATCCCCAACGATCAGAGGAAGTCACTCATCAAGGCCACCAGCGACGTCTTGAAGGTCCTCAACAAGGTCAACCCGGCCTAACACGGAACCCAGAGAACCTGAGCATGGAGAAATGTGTCCAGGCTGCTCATTTAGAAGGACATAATCATCATGAAATTTGAACAACTTAGAGAAATATTTAGCGACAACCTCCGGCCACGAAGCCCTTGGGTAACCGAAGAACATATCGACGCATTCACGACGCTGCTTTACCCTAAAATTTCGCAATTTGTATTTGCGGAGTTAGACCAAGCATTCAGCTCTCCTGACTTCGTGCGACACTACCATGAATTGATTACTTTTTCCCCGAGAAGTCCTCACACAGTGGATAGCAGCGATCTTCTTGGAATCATCGTTAGCCCCAATGATAGTCTAATTCTGTTGAGTCCGAACAGTCGTCTGGAAGACAAATTCTGGAACGCTGAGAACGATGCTTTGGACAGGAATTACGTTTGGCCACTAGGCGTAAATTCTGAAGCGGTAGTCAGGATGCCGAGGAGCAGCCGCTTCCGCAGGACAAAAGCGGACGTTGTAAATTGGAGTGTGGCAGCGGCACATGTTTCGCATGACCACATCCCATTCATCACAGCCGGAATCTTGGATAACCAGATCCCTGTTCTCGCAGTCGTGGTGGACAACAATGGGGTTGTGGTACTCTTCCATATCGACGCAGCCAACTACAAACAATGGGCTGCTAGGTGCACGGAAATCAGGACATACCTGCGCTCGCTTGGAATTTATGACTTCTGCTTCAGGATTGATACCCTGATTCCACTTGAACAAGGCTCACGCGAGCAAGGTAAAATCATATACTTTGCGTAAGCCTTCACCAGCACGGCCACCTCATGCTTCTGGGGTGTGAGGTGGCTCGTGCTCACTTTTCCACCAATATGGGCGAATCGACAGATCTCGGATTGGCGTCAAATGCAGATCACTGGAGCGGTTACGTGGCGACTCTGGATTGGGGACCGGGGGAACGCGACCGTTCCGCATTCAACGCTCTTCTACGTGCAAGCTCTTTGGGCTTGGATCCAGAAGTTGCCCTGCGTGTGGTCGGCGAACTGATCCGAGCCAATGGGGGTTCCTTTAACGCGACGAAGCTCCAAAACCAATGCACGCGAGCCTACAAATTCACAGGTGGCTCTCAAGCAGTTACCGTCACCATTGTTCAGCCCGCTACGCCCAAATTTGATCCTGATCGTCTCAAAGGTTTCGCTGCAAAGACCTCCGGAATCGACCAGACATGGCTAAAGGCTCGTTCCCCGGTTTCGATCAACGGTATCACCAGTGCCTCATTCCTGGAGCATTTGTATGAGCCTGGGGAAAAGGTGCTGGTCTTCACGGAGCTTCATTCCCAAGGCGAGAATCTGTTTGAAGTGGGCAAGGACAACGGCCCCCTTCCAAAGCTCACAGCCAATGGGGTCTGGTATCTCGTGAACCCAGTCGATGGTCAGACACATCCCAATCCGCGCCAAGACAACAAACCATCACGACGCAGTGAGGAATCGGTAACCGCTTGGCGCTATCTGGTCTTGGAGAGTGATGTGGCGGGTTCAGAAGAATGGCTCTCGTGCCTTGTGCAACTTCCCCTTCAAATTTCAGCCATCTACACATCTGGCGGCAAATCCATCCATGCGCTCGTTCGAGTTGACGCTGAATCCAAGCAGGAGTGGGACGCCATACGAAATCAGATCAAGCCTATCCTGGTTCCCCTCGGTGCTGATGAAGCTGCGATGACGGGTGTGCGCCTGTCTCGATTGCCTGGAGCCCTGCGCGGACTCCAACAACAAGAACTTCTCTATCTCAATCCCAAGCCGTCCCCGAAACCCATCATCCAATTATGACCGATCAAATTTCAAAGCTCCAAGAACTCGCCAGCACTGAACTGGGCATGGATGACAAACAAACTAAACCACTTGTCATGCTTCCCGGAAATGGTGTTCAGATCCGTGACACCGCGAAAGCAATATATGAAGTGGCGGCAGTTCAAAACGGATTGTTCTATAGCGGCGGTCTTGTCGTCAAGTTGGGCAAAGTGGGCGTGGCCGAACTGCCAGAATTGTATCCACTTGTTCCTGCGGCAGCGATGTCGGAGTTTGAGAAGTATGCGCGGCTCGGGAAAGCAGGTGGAAAGGAGGATGCCGAGGCCGTCTTAACCGAAGGAATCGCGAAGGCCATACTCCTTTGTGACGTGGCCAAGGACATTCTGCCAAATGTCAGAGGCTTGTTGAACCACCCTCTGGCTGTTCTTCGCAACGGTCAGGTCGAGGTTCTGCATACTGGCTATAACGCCAGCACGGGGCTCTTGGTGGCCACCGGGAGTATCACAGAACCTGATACCGTCGAAGAAGCGGTACAAATCATCAAATCGATATTCATCGACTTCGACTTTCAATCTGAATCGGACATCTCGCGTGCCATTGCTTGCTTCCTGACACCTGCTCTCAAAATCGGAGGCTTCATTAACGGCAATACGCCAGTAAATATCATCGAGGCAAACGAGTCACAAACTGGCAAGGGTTTCTTTCT
>Ga0315902_10010242_pt1 | contig 12421 bp, 9 predicted proteins | sample LakEriMetagenome_9_FD_203523 | JGI IMG/M metagenome (GOLD analysis project Ga0315902, IMG submission 203523) | Freshwater fungal communities from buoy surface, Lake Erie, Ohio, United States - Buoy 12 MA117 | ecosystem: Environmental > Aquatic > Freshwater > Lake > Lake biofilm | place: USA... | reverse complement strand
CGATCTGGAAGGCGCCCTGATTTTCCAGAAAGAATTCACGTTTTTCAGGGAAAAACAGGCTGAAGCGCGTCAGGTTGATCTGCTGCGCATCGGTTTCCACCTGCGAAAAGTCGGTGCGCAGGGACGCATCGAGCACGAGGTTGGTGCCGATGCCAATCTTGGCGTCGATGCCGCCGTCGAACCGGGTCGAGCCGGCCTGCTGCAGCCGCCGCGCCTCGCCGATGGCGAAGGGCTTGATGCGGATGTTGCGGCCGGGCTTGACGCCGGAAATGCCCTCGAGCACGCCAGCGTACGACGTCTTGAACTGGTTGAACTGGCGCGGCACCGGATTCCAGACCGTCTGTTCGTTGCTGTGCCGAATCAGGCGGAAGACCTGCAGGCCCCACACCTGCGTCTCGCTGCGCGGAAAGCGCAGCTGCTTGAAGGGAATCGCCTCTTCGACCGTCCATCCCTCGCTATCGATGGTCGAGCGGCAGGTCCACGCACCGTCCCAGTTCGCATTGATGGTGCGCCCATCGTCGTAGGACTGCGAATCGCGGATGGCGCAGGCGGGATTGGTCTGGAAGTTGTAGGCGTTGAGCTTGTCGAGGAATGTATCGAGCACGACGACGAAGAGGTCGCCGGCGCGGGCGTTGAAGTCGCGCCGCAGCTCGTTGACTACGAGGCGCGAGGGTTCGTCTTCATGGAAGCGCGCACCAATGTACAGGTGCTCGTCGTCGTAGAGGAAGCGGATTTCCGACCGGTGTGTGTGCGAGACCGGCGCACCCTCGGCAGGCTGCTGCTGGACGAACTGATCGGCGAGGGGGGTCGACTGCCACTCGGCCTCGGAGAGCTGCCCGTCAATCGTGATGCGCCCGCGCTCGATGCGCGTGGCCTGAGCATGTTTCTGCGGCGCCGCGGTGGCGGGCGGTGCCTGCGCTGCGGCGAGCGGTGGAGAGGCGAACAGGCTGACGAACAGGCCGAAGGCCAGGACGAACGCGGGACGAACCGGAACCATTGCGCGGGGACATGATATGCGAGGGCGATGTCGCGGGCGCCTGGACCTGGCATAATTGGGCCTCGGTCATGCCGCCGGCCTGGTCTCGCCACGAAGTAGAACTCATCGTCGCTGACTACTTTGCGATGTTGCGCGAGGGGTTGACTGGGCGACCCGTGGACAAGACGGCACATCGCCGTGCGCTCAGACCCCTGCTTCACGGTCGCAGTGACGGCTCTGTTGAGTTCAAGCATCAGAACATCAGCGCGGTGCTGATTAACTTCGACCAGCCATACATTTCGGGATACAAGCCTCGCCAGAACTATCAGGCCATGCTGGAGCAGGTGGTGCTTGAGTATCTTGAGCACGATCGGGCTTTGGAGGACGTTATCCGGTACAGTCCTGTGCTTGAACCGATGACCTTGCCGGACGTTTCCTTGAGGGACGTGCGCGAAGTCTTCGTGGCGGCCCCTGACATGCGCAGCACCGTCCCTCACAGACAAGTTCAAGGCGGGAGACGGGCGCTGCGGGTTGATTACGTTCAGCGTGACGCGAGGAATCGGACGCTTGGTCGCCTGGGTGAAGAGTGGGTGCTGGAGCTTGAACGACGACGCCTGCATGATGTCGAGCGCCGCAAGGACCTGGCTCAACGCGTCGAGTGGGTCGCTGATACCAGGGGTGACGGCCTGGGGTACGACATTGCGTCGTTCGAGGGCCATGGGGGCCCACGGCTTATTGAGGTGAAGACGACCGGCCTCGGCAGAGAGTTTCCCTTCTACGTGACTGCCAACGAACTCTCAGTGTCTCGAGAGCAACCGGCTCAGTTCTGGCTGTATCGGGTCTTTGACTTCGCTGAGAGCCCTCGGGTGTATGCACTCAACGGTGCACTTGATCGCGTGTGTCGCCTGGAGCCCCAGATCTACACGGCAAGGCTGTAGCCGAGCATCCTCAATCGTTGGGGCATATGCCGACCCCTAAGCGTGGTCGTAACGGTCGGCTTCTGCTTGTGTACCTTGTGTCACTGCGATGGCCTGCGGTTCCTCCAGAGGGTAGGTCTCAGGGTCGCGCGCCCGCGCCCTGTGCCAGTCACCCTTGACGGGAACCACGATTCGACTGCGGCTCTCTCCGTGCTTCAATAGCCAGATGGCTCTTCACTCGACACTCGCGGCCTCGCGCATTGGGGCCGATGATGCGCCGCGTGCGCTGGTGATGCTGCACGGCATCTACGGGCGCGGGCGCAACTGGCAGGGCATCGCGCGGGCACTGGTGGCGGCGCGTCCCGACTATGCGTGCTGGCTCGTCGACCTCCCGCACCACGGCGACTCGGGGCCGGGGCCGGGTGCGCCCGGCGTGCACGACTGTGCCGACGCGGTGCTGGGGTGGATGGCGTCGGCCGGCGTCACGCCCCGCGCCGTCCTCGGGCATTCCTATGGCGGCAAGGTGGCGCTGGCGATGCTGCCCTCGCTGCACGACGTGCCGCTGCAGGTGTGGGTCATCGATTCCACGCCGGAAACCAAGCCCGCCAGCGGCAGCGCGTGGGACATGCTGCGCCTGGTGCGCCGCCTGCCCGCGCGGTTTGCCAGCCGCACCGAGGCGCAGGAAGCGCTTGTGGCCGGGGGCGTCGAGCTCGGCGTGGCGCAGTGGATGGCCACCAACCTCGTCCGAGACGACGACCACCTGCGCTGGAGCCTCGACTTTGACGTGATGGACACGCTGCTGCACGACTTCTTCCGCACCGACATGTGGGCGCCCATCGAGCAGCGGTCCGCGCTTCATGACATTCACGTGCTGAAGGCGACGCGGTCCGAGGCGATTTCGGCGGCCGCGGTGGCTCGGCTGCAGGCCGCTGCCGGGCAGGGCCTGACCCTGCACACCGAGGAGGGCGGGCACTGGATTCACGCCGAGCGGCCCGACCTGATGGTGCGACTGCTCAGCGAGCGGCTGCCGCAGTCGTAGCCGGTGCCTGCGAGCAGCTGCCGGAGAGAGGCGAGGGCGACCCGGACGGATGACGCCGGGGACGTGCGCGGCGGACGGAGGTCTGAGAGAGGCCGGGCAGAGGGCGTCCCGGGAGCGGGGCCGCGCTGGCCCGGTGTGGAGGGTGCTCGGGGAGCGGGGCCGCGACGGCCCGGGCGCCGCCGAGAGGCACCCGGGCACGGTCGCGTGCGGTGTTACGGGGTGACGAGGAAGCGGATGGCGCCGGTTTCGGCCACCGGCTTGCCGCCCGCCGACGCGGTGACCTGCCAGAAGTAGGCTTCCGGCTCGAGCGCAATCGTGTTGGGCAGGTGCGCCTCGGTGGCGGTGAGCGCCGGGCTTTCCCACAGCACACGGCCGTCGGTCACCGCCGTCACCTTGACCACGTACGATTCGGCGCCGGGGACGGCCTGCCAGCGGAACAGGTCGATGTGTCCCGACGAGCTGCCTTCCTTGGGCTCGAGGGGGATGATGACGCCGGCGGGCGCGGCCGCCGGGGCGGCTGCCGGAGCCTCGGCTGCGGGGGCCGGCGTGGCCGGAGCCTCGGCCGGGGTTGAAGAGCCGCCACCGCAGGCCGCGGTCAGGATGACCACCGCAGCCGTCGACAGCCCCACTGTCAGTCGCGAACGAAGTGTGACGTGCATCCGAAAATCATAGCGCGTATGCTGTGCGGCATGAAGACCATGCGCACCCTGCTGACCACCACCCTCGCGCTGGCCCTGCCTGTTGTGGCCGCGGCCCAGACCCCCGCGCCGGGCGCGGCACCGGCGCAGCCGCCCCGGCCTGCCCTGACGCTGACCACCCCGGCGTTCCCCGATGGCGACCCCATTCCCGTGAAGTACACGCAGGCGGGCGAACAGGTCTCGCCCGTCCTGAACTGGACGAACGTGCCGGCCGGCACGCAGAGCTTCGTGCTGCACATGCGCGACCCTGATGTGGCGCGCAACCGCGGCACCGAGGACCAGGTGCACTGGCTGGTCTGGAACATCCCCGGCACGGCGACCGGCCTCCCGGAAGGGGTGCCCAAGGGGGCGACGCTGCCCGACGGCAGCCAGCAGATCAGCGCCAGCGGCCCGGTCTACCGCGGCCCGGGCGCGCCGGCGTCGGGCCCGCAGCATCACTACACGTTCGAGCTGTATGCCCTCGACACGAAGCTCGATGTGCCGGCCGGCGCCGATGCCTGGGTGACCCGCACGGCGGTGTGGAAGGCCATGGAAGGCCACGTGCTCGGCAAGGCCGTCTACGTCGGGCTGTTCCGGCGGCCGCAGTAGCGCGGACGGGCCGGCGGGCGTGGCCGTCCTCGTCCGCCGTTCCGGTCGCCAGTCGTCACTCGACATCCACGAGGCGGTCGTCGGCCAGGAGACGCCGCGCCGATGGACGCTCTTCGACTGTTTCCCTCGCCCGAATCGATGGCGCCGTGCGCCTCTGAGCCGGCATCCGGTGACGCCTCGACGCGCACGTCTCACGCCGCGTCTGCAGGCATGGGGCCGGCCGCACGGCCAGGCCCGCCCCCGTCAGGGCGTGGTCGCAGGCAGCGTCGGCACGAGTGAGGGCAGCGCGTAGGCGAAGATCATCGAGACGATGCCCATCACCACCATCAGCAGCACGCTGTGCCTGATGGTGAACCGGAACAGCCGGCTCTCGTCCTCGGCCGTCATGCCCGTGGCGGCGACGGCCACGGCGATGCTCTGCACGGAAATCATCTTGCCCATCACGCCGGCCGCCGAGTTGACCGAGGCGGTCAGTACGGGGTTGAGGCCGAGGGCGTTGGCCGTCACCACCTGCAGGTTGCCGAAGAGCGCATTGGCCGACGTGTCGCTGCCCGTCAGGAACACGCCCAGCCATCCCACCACGGCGCTGAAGAACGGGAAGGCGACGCCGCTCGCCGCCAGGGCCAGCCCAAGCGTCGAGGTCATGCCCGAGTAGTTCATCAGGTAGGCCAGCCCGAGCATCGAGGCGATCGTCAGCATCGCGAAGCTCAGCTGCGCGAAGGTGGCGCGATAGATGCCCACCACCTGTCGCGGCTTCACGCCGAGCAGCAGCGCCGTCAGCAGCGTGGCGAGGAAGCAGGCCGTGCCCGAGGCGCTCAGCCAGTTGAGCGTGAACACCGCCGCGTAGGGCGCCGGGGCCGCCGTCACGGGCGGAATGCGCGTGATGGCATTGTGCAGCCCGGGCACCATCACGCCGTTCAGGCCCGTCGGGGCCTGCGGCAGCCACGAGGGCATGACGCTGTGCGTCCACCGGTCAATGGCCGCCTTGACGGCCGGTTCGCCCCAGGCCAGCACGAACACCACCAGCAGCATGTAGGGCAGCCAGGCCAGCAGGATCTCGCGTCCCGAGTGCTTCAGCGCCGCGTGGGTCACCGGGGCATCGCCCTCGAGGCGCATGATCGACGCCGGCTTCCAGAGCTTGAGCACCGCCACCATCACGATGATGCAGGTGAGCGAGCTGAGGATGTCGGTCAGCTCGGGGCCCATGACGTTCGAGACGAACAGCTGCATCCCCGCAAACGACAGGCCGCACGCCAGAATGGCGGGCAGCACCTCGAGCGCCTTCTGCCGCCCGGCCATGACGACGATGAGGTAGCCGGGGATGATGACGGAAATCATCGCGCAGAGTCGGCCGACCATGGCCGAGAGTGGCAGCACCGGCAGGCCCGTCACATTGGCGAGCGTCGTCACGGGAATGCCGATCGAGCCGAAGGCCACCGGTGCGGTGTTGGCGAGCAGGCAGATGCCCGCGGCGTAGAAGGGATTGAAGCCGAGGCCGGCGAGCATCGCGCCCGAGACGGCGACCGGCGCGCCGAAGCCCGCGGCCCCTTCGATGAAGGCCCCGAACGAGAAGGCGATGAACATTGCCTGCAGGCGGCGGTCGTCGGTGAGGCTGCCGACCGAGTCCTTGATGATTTCGAACTTCCCCGTGTCGACGGCGAGGCGGTAGAGCATGATCGACGAGAACACGATCCAGGCAATCGGGAAGATGCCGTAGGCGGCGCCGTAGACGGTCGACAGGAGGGCCATGGGCACCGGCATGCCATAGACGCCGATGGCGACCACGAGCGCCGTGGCGAGCGCCGCGAGCGCGGCCTTCCACGAGGGCAGGCGCCAGACCCCCAGCAGTAAAAACAGCACCAGGATGGGCAGGGCGGCGACCGGGGCCGAGAGGGCCAGGCTGCCACCGAGGGGTTCATAGTTGTGCTGCCACATGGGTCGCGCGCTCCTTGCCGGTCGAGAGGGGACGTCGGAAACTGTCGCTGCTTATAGCACACGCCTGCCGTTCGGCCTATACAATGTCGGGATGCTGAATGCTTCCCGTGCTCGCCATGTCCTGCTGTCTGTTCTGAGCCTGACCCTGCTCGTGAGTGCCTGCAAGGGCACCGGCGGCGCGCCAGCCACTGCCTCGCCCGACACGTGGGCCACCGTGGATGGCCGGACCATCAGCCGTGACCTTGTCGAGAAGTCGTATCGCCGGACGGCGCCGGCCACGCCCGCCCCGTCCGAGGAAGAGGCGCTGGCGGCCAAGCTGACCCTGCTGAACGAACTGATTGTCCAGGACATTCTGGTCAACAAGGCCAAGACCCTCAAGCTCGAGGTGCCCGACAGCGAGCTCGACACGGCGTACAACGAGGGCCGCAAGGACATTCCCGAAGACCAGTTCCAGCAGCAGCTGACGGCGCGCAACCTGACGGCGGCCGACATGCGCGATGAGCTGCGCCGCGAGCTGCTGGCGCAGAAGGTGCTCGAGGCCGAGGTCACCAAGAAGGTGGCGGTGAGCGACGCGGAAATCATGGCGTTTTTCGAGGCCAACCGCGCGCAGTTCGAGCTGGCTGAGGATGCCTACCGCATCGGGCAGATTGTGGTGACGCCGGTGCGCGAGCCGCAGCAGGCCAACCGCACGGGCAGCGACGCCACGACGGCGCAGGAAGCCAACGAAAAGGTGCAGATGCTGATGGAGCGGCTGAAGCAGGGGGCGACATTCTCGGACGTGGCTGCCGACTTCTCTGAGGACGGCGAGACGGCGCAGCGTGGTGGAGACCTGGGATACGTGCCCCTGTCAGCCCTCCAGCGCGCGCCGCAGAAGCTGCGCGACGCGGTGCTGCAGTCGCAGCCCGGGTCGGTGACGCTCGTCAGCGAGGGCGGCGGCCACACGCTCGTGGCGGTGATTGCCAAGGAACCGGCTGGCAAGCGCGATCCCAGCATGCCCGAGGTGAAGGCCCGCATCAGCGATGCCATCAAGGGGCGCAAGGAGCAGCTCCTGCGAGCCGCCTATCTGTCGGCCCTGCGCAACGATGCCGCGGTCGTCAATCACCTGGCCACGCGCCTGGTGGCCGGCCAGGGGGCGATGCCGAAGCCCTGAGCTACGCCTGCCTTCGTGCGGGGCGGCGCCTGCGGGTGCCGCGTGTGAATGAGGCACGGCCCCAGCCATCCGGAGGCACCGGGTGACTGGGGCCGTTGTCGTTGGGGCCACGGTCTGCCCGGCCGCGGGTGCGTGGCGTTCCCGCGAGTCCCGTCGTAGGGACGTGTCGTGGCATGGTGACGGGGCCCGGTCATCGGGTGGATCCGGGGCCTGCAGCCCTCGTGTGCGGCCGGTGCGTCGACCGAAGGTCTGCCCGACCAGTGCACGTCTCGAGGCCGGACGCTCGGAGGAGAGGGCCCGGGCCGTCCCGCCCTACAGGGCGTCGTCCTTGGTTTCGCGGCTGAGGCCCTGCCCGATGAGCGAGAGGATGGTGGCCGCCGAGAGGTAGTAGCCCACGGCCGAGAGGCTGTAGGTGGTAGCCAGCCAGGTCGCGATGTAGGGCGCCAGCGAGGCGCCGAAGATGCCGGCGAAGTTGTAGGCCAGCGAGCTGCCGGTGTAGCGCACGGTGGTGGGGAAGAGCTCGGCGAGCACGGTGCCGAGCGGCCCATAGGCCGAGCCGACGAGCGCCATGCCGAGGGCCATCATGACGGTGGCCCCGACGGTGCCGCTTTCGAACAGCGGCGCGAAGACCAGCCCGAAGAGGAACGTGGCGGCCGAGACCTGCATCAGCAGGCGCCGCCGCCCGCGTTCGGCGAGCAGGGCCGACACGGGGATGGTGGCGGCGAAGAAGCACACGCCGAAGAGCTGGATGAACAGGAACTGCTCGCGGGTGTAGCCGAGGGCACTGGTGCCCCACGACAGCGAGAACACCGTCATCAGGTAGAAGTTCACGTAGACGGCCAGCGCGATGAGCGTGCCGAGCACGACAGCACCGGTGTGATGGCGAATGACGGTGAGCAGCGGCACCTCGCGATGCGCCTGAGCGGCCATGGCCTTCTGGAAGACGGGCGTTTCGGTGACCGAGAGCCGCACATAGAGGCCGAGCGCGACGAGCAGTGCGCTCGAGATGAACGGCACGCGCCAGCCCCACTCGAGGAACTGCTCATTCGAGAGGGTGCGCGAGAGCAGCAGGAAGATGCCACCCGAAAAGAAGAAGCCGATGGGGGCGCCGAGCTGCGGGAACATGCCGTACCAGGCGCGACGGCCCGGCGGCGCATTCTCGGTGGCCAGCAGCACGGCACCGCCCCATTCGCCGCCGATGCCCAGCCCCTGACCGAAGCGGAAGACCGCCAGCAGCACGGGTGCCAGGAGGCCCAGCGTCTCGTACGACGGCAGCAGCCCGATGGCCATCGTCGACAGGCCCATGGTGAGGAGGGCGGCGACGAGGGTGGCCTTGCGGCCGATGCGGTCGCCGAAGTGGCCGAAGAGCACCGAGCCGATGGGGCGGGCGACGAAGGCCACGGCAAAGGTGGCGAGCGAGGCCAGCGTGGCGGTGGCGGGTTCCGAGGCCGGGAAGAACAGCCTCGGAAAGACCAGCACCGCCGCGGTGGCGTAGATGTAGAAGTCGAAGAACTCGATCGCCGTGCCGATGAGGCTGGCGAGGAGAATCTGCCGCGGCGTGTTGACGGCGCGCGTCACTTGCCGGCAGCCGGAGCGTTGGCGATCAGGAACGGCTCGATTTCCGTCGCCACCGCGTCGGTTCGGTAGAACGTGTCCGAGTAGCTCAGCCCGGCGACGGTCTTGTACTGCACCTTCGTGCCTGAGAGCTTGGTCTCGTACGCCTTGGCCAGCTCGAGTCCGCTCTGGTCGGCGCCACCGAGCACCCAGAGAGTGGGCACCTTGAAGGCCGCCGGTTCAAGCGTCGGGTATTCGGTGAGGGCGCCGAGGGCGAGCGCCGAGCGGGCAACGCCGGCCTTCCAGGCATCCTGATCGCCGGGCGACAGGCTGGTGAGCTTGAAGGTGCCGGCCTTGTCGGCATCGAGCAGGGGCTTCCACTTGGCGCGCATGGCGAGCATGGCGTCCTTGACCGGGCCGCTGACGGTGGGCCCCATGTCGGCGCTGATGAGCACGGCCCCTGACAGGCGGTCGGACTGCGCGGCCAGGTAACGGCCGATGCTGGCGCCATGGCCGAAGCCGACCAGGAGGAACTGCTTCACGCCGGCCGCATCCGCGACGGCGAGAATGTCACCGGTCATCCGGTCGAGGGCATAGGCCTCGGCGGTGTCGGGCTTGCCGCTGCCCCCGGTGCCACGCATGTCGAGCGTGATGACGGTGAAGCGCTTGGCGAAGCGTTCGACATAGCCGCGCTCGACCCACGAGCGGCGGGTCTGGCCGCCGCCGTGCACGAGGATCAGGGCCGGGCCCGATCCGGTTTTTTCGTAGGCGATGAGCGTGCCGTCAGCGGCCTTGGCGGTGGGGGTGGTCGGCGCCGCCGGGGCGGCTGCCGCTGCGGCCGGTGCGGCACCTGCGGCGCGACCCGCCGGGGCTGGCGTCGCGGCGGCCGGGGCCGGCGCCTGCGGGGCCGGACCGGCAGGTGTCGTGGTGGCGGTGCCGGTCGTCTGTGCGCATGCGGCGGAGAGAATGAGGAAAGACAGGCTCGCGGCCGCCGCACCGAAGCGTGGGACTGCGAGAAAACGTGCCGTAAACATGGAACTGCGTGCCTCCAATCGCGAAGTGTAAACCAAGACGCCGCTGCCCGTGAGATGCTTGTGTCAGGTCTGACGCGATGCCTGAACCTGTGTGGCGCGCGGCCCTGCGCACCTTCGTCGAGGTGTTCAAGGCCATTTACAACGAACCCCCCGGCTGTTGAGTGCCGAACGTGAGGTCACTGGACGGTGACCTGCTGACCCGGCGACCTGCCCCCGAGGCAGATGCGCCCCCGTGCGCGTCGGCGCCCCGGGACACACCGCCGCCGTCGCCATCGGACCCCGCCCGGGGCTGAGCCCGGTCCCCGGGCCGACGGTGCGCGGAGTTAACGCCGCCGTAACCATTCTGCGACACGGGCGTTGCAGCCGCCTCTTACCGTTGAAGGATGACTTCAGCGGGACTTCGTCTGCGGTGGATCTTGTTTGTCTTCACGTGTCTGTGTGGAGGGCCGTCGGTGGCCCTGGCCCAGTCGGGGATCGGCACGGGCACGATTGACGGAACCGTGGTGGACGCCGACAGGGCCGCCGTGCCCGGCGTCACCATCGAGGTGCGCGAGCTGGCCACGGGCCTGTCACGCCAGGCCGTGACCGATGCCCGCGGACGCTTTGCCCTGATTGCCCTGTCGCCGGGCGTCTATGCCCTCGAAGGCACACTTGCCGGGTTTGCGCCGGTGCGACGCGATCAGGTGGCCGTGACGGTGGGCGACACGGTGACGCTGTCACTCACCATGACCGTGGCTGGTGTTACCGAAACGGTGGCCGTGACGGCGCGGGCAAGCGGCCTCGACACGCGCGGAGCGGCGACGGCGTCGTTTGTGAACGAGCGCGCCATCCAGGAGCTGCCGGTGCGCGGGCGCAACTTCGCCGAGTTCGTGCAGCTCACGCCCGGCGTCGTGCAGGAGGGTGACCGGTTCGGCCTGGTGATGGGCGGGCAGCGCTCGATCAACTCGAACGTATCGATTGACGGCGTCGACTTCAACGACCCGCTGCAGGGCAACCAGCGCGGGGGCAACGAGTCGGCGTTCTTCTTCCCGCAGGCGGCCATCCGCGAGTTCCAGGTGGTCCGCAGCGGCGCCGGAGCCGAAACCGGCCGCACCAGCGCCGGCCTGGTCAACGTGGTCACCAAGTCGGGCACGAACATGGTGACCGGCGAGACGTTCTACCTCAACCGCAACAAGGCGCTGACCTCGCCCGATGCCTTCGACCGGACACTGAACAACCAGCAGAACCAGTTTGGCGGTGCGGCCGGCGGACCGATCCGCGCCAACCGCGCCTTCTACTTCGCTGCCGTCGAGCAGAACTTCCTGCGGGTGCCCTTTGTGGTGAAGTTCCAGCCTCAGGCGGCTGGCGTGACCGTGCCCGCCGTGCTGCGGGCGCTCGAGGGCGAGCAGTTCGGCACGAACAACCCGACGGCGGTGTTTCTCAAGACCGACTGGGTGCTGGGCACGCGGTCGCGCCTCGAGGCTCAGTACACGTATGCGCGCCTGCGGGGCGAGAACTTCAACTTCGACTCGCCGCAGCTCGACACGGCCACGACGGCCAACTTCCGCCGCGAGACACAGAGCCACGCCGGAAAAATGAGTCTCAACACCGTGGCGCGGCCCTCGGTCGTCAATGAGCTGCGCATGCAGTACGCCACGGACGACCGCACCGAGACGCCGAACTCGCTGCAGCCGCAGATCACCATCAACGGCTTCGGCACCATCGGCGGCGATGTGCAGGCGTGGATTGCGGCGACGGGTCAGCTGGTTCGCGAGTTCGCATGGCGTCGGACACTCGGTCATGGCGCCCGGGCGTACGCCGAGCGGCGAAGCTGGCAGGAAGCGCTCGCACCTCTGTACGGCTGGTATCGCCTCCTGGCAGCACAGTCGCCTCGCGTATCATCGGGAGACGCATGGCCGACCGTTCCCCCGCATTCTCGACTGCAGCCCTCATTGGCACCGGCGTCATGGGCCGGGGCATTGCGCAGCTGACCGCACAGGCCGGCCTGCGCACGCTGCTCTACGACACGCGGCCCGGCGCCGCCGAGGCCGCGCGCGACGGCATCACGCAGGTGCTGCAGCAGCTCGCTGCGAAGGGGCGGATGACGGCCGAGGCCGCCACCGCCGCTGCTGACCGGATCGTCGTGGCCGACCGCCTCGAGGACCTGGCCACCGCCGACCTCGTCATCGAAGCCATCGTCGAGCGCCTCGAGGCAAAGCAGGCGCTCTTCACCGCACTTGAGGCCCTGGTGTCATCCTCATGCGTGCTCGCCACCAATACCTCGTCACTGTCGGTGACGGCGATGGCTGCGGCCCTCAAGCAGCCGGGCCGCATGGCCGGGTTCCATTTCTTCAACCCGGCGCCACTCATGAAGATCGTCGAGGTGGTGGCCGGTGCGCGCACGTCCGAGGCGACCTGCGCGGGGCTGTGCGACCTGACGCGCGCCTTCGGTCACCGGCCCGTCCGCGTGCGCGACTGGCCCGGGTTCCTGATCAACCATGCCGGCCGCGCGTATGTCACCGAGGCCATGCGGGTGCTGGCCGAAGGCGTG
>Ga0315902_10010241_pt1 | contig 12422 bp, 10 predicted proteins | sample LakEriMetagenome_9_FD_203523 | JGI IMG/M metagenome (GOLD analysis project Ga0315902, IMG submission 203523) | Freshwater fungal communities from buoy surface, Lake Erie, Ohio, United States - Buoy 12 MA117 | ecosystem: Environmental > Aquatic > Freshwater > Lake > Lake biofilm | place: USA... | reverse complement strand
AAATTGGTCGTTTCCCCGATCAAAATATTGGTGATGCGTTAAAGCGTGTACCCGGTATCACCATGCAAAATGATCAGGGCGAGGCAAGGGATATCATTATCAGGGGTTTGGCACCCCAGTTGAACGCCGTGACATTGAATGGCACAAGAATTCCGTCGGCGGAAGGTGACAACCGAAGGGTGCAGATGGACCTTATTCCTTCTGATATGATACAGACGGTTGAAGTGAGTAAAACCCTGACACCTGACATGGATGCGGATGCAATTGGAGGAAGCGTAAATCTTATCACAAGACCTGCGCCAAACAAGTTTCGTTTTTCAACTACGATATCAGGCGGAAAAAATCAGATCAGGGATGGTAATATTTTTAATCTCTCAATGCTGGCTGGAGGTCGACTGTTCAACAATAAGCTTGGTATCGTGGGAGCTCTTACCATGAATGATAATAATTATGGAAGTGATAATGTTGAAGCAGTATGGGCTCAAGGTGCTCCCGGCTGGGTTTATTTGTCAGAGCATGATATCAGGAAATATGATGTCAAGCGTACGAGAAGAAGTTTCAACACAACAATAGATTATCGTTTCAACAAGAAAAATACTGTGACCCTCTCAGGAATGTACAATTGGAGAGATGATTGGGAAAATCGTTACCGTTTGCGCGTTACAGGTATATCGCCCCAATTCAGCAGTGGTCTGTTCACTGGTTACAGGGGTGAAGTAAGAGCCCAGACCAAGGGTGGGTTGGATAATGACAGGATAAAAGCACGCCGATTGGAAGAACAGATCGTGAAAACAGCGAGTGCAAAGGGAGAACATATTTTAGGGAAGGCTATTCTGGAATGGAGCAGTTCAGTTTCAAGAGCAAGTGAGTACAGACCAAATGAACGGTATCTGGAGTACAACAGAACCAATCAGTTTCTTAAAATGGATCTCGTTGATCCTTCCATGCCTTATGTGACCACATTCTCTCCTCTTGGAGCTGCCGATTTGAATTTCAGGCGCCTTACAGAACAGTTCGGTGATGTTTATGAAAATGACTGGACAACTAAAATGAACTTGAAGCTGCCGTTTGTCTTGGGTAATGGACTTAACGGATCTTTAAAAATCGGAGGAAGATTCAGTGACAGGAGTAAGGAGAGGGTAAATGACTTTTATCGGTATACGCCAACTGCCGCAACCCTTGCACAGATGAAGACCATGAGTCAGGTAACTTATGCCAGTCAAAATGTTTACAATTTCCAGGCAGGTAGCAAATATCTTCCCGGTCCATTTGCTACTCCTGATTATCTTGGAAATACACAGCTTGATGGGAATGCTGGTTTTACAAAGGCGCAACGTAATGAGGAATTTCTGGCGCTGAATTATCGTGCAAAGGAAAAAATATCAGCTGCTTTCATCCGTTACGATCAGGAACTTTCTAAAGTAGTTTCAGTTATTGCAGGTATACGCTTTGAAGGAACCAGTGTAGATTATACTGGGAATAATGTTTTGAATGAAACCACATTGCAAGGAACAACCAGCCTCAAAAGTAATTACCTGAACATCCTACCCAGCTTCAACCTCCGTTATGAGCCAAAGGATGATCTTGTATACCGATTTGGTGTCACCACTGGTATTGCAAGACCTGGTTATTATGAACTTGTACCTTATAGGAATGTGTTGAGTGCTGATAATGAAATCACGGTGGGTAATCCGAATTTGAAAGCTACAGAGAGCGTTAATGTCGATGTTATGGTTGAAAAGTATTTCAAGAGCGTGGGAATTCTATCAGGGGGTGTATTTTTCAAAAAGTTGAAGAATTTTATCTATGTTTCTGTTGATCCAACCTATGACAGTCTAGATTTTCAGCGACAATATAATCCTGCGACAGGAGGAAATCCAATTCCTGCAGGAAGTAATTTCACCTACCGTACAAGTTTGAATGGCAATTCAGTTGATGTTTATGGATTTGAATTGGCGTTTCAGCGTCAACTTGATTTCCTACCAGGTTTCCTCAAGAATTTTGGGATGTTTGTCAACTACACCTATACCTTCAGTACTGCTGATGGTATATATAATATAGATGGTGTAAAAAGAGAAGGATTATCATTGCCAGGAACTGCACCACACATGTTCAATGCATCACTAAGTTACGAGACAAAAAAGGTGACTGCGAGAATTTCTGCCAACTATAGTGCTTCTTATATCGACGAGATTGGTTCCAGTTCCTTTTTTGATCGTTATTACGACAAGCAGTTTTTCCTCGACTTTAATGCTTCTTATGCTTTCACGCCTAAGATTCGACTCTTCACTGAGATCAATAACATCACCAATCAACCCTTGCGTTATTTCCAGGGAGAGAAATCAAGGACCATGCAATTGGAGTATTATAGACTCAGGGGTATTGTTGGCTTGAAGATGGATTTGTTTTAAATTGGTAGAATGAAATTTCATTCTATTGCTTTAGCAGTGCTTTTATGCACTGCCAGTATACAAATTCAAGCACAAGAGTTTGATGGAGGATATCGTGGTCAGCATATCATAAAACTCAAAACTCCCCGAAAGGCCATTAATTTTCTTGTTGTTGGTGATTGGGGACGTTCAGGTGAGTATTTTCAAAAGGAAACTGCTGTTCAATTGGGTAGGGCTTCTCATGACCTTGATGCTGATTGGATTGTTTCAACTGGCGATAATTTTTACCCCAAAGGTGTCATAAGTGTCAATGATCCTATTTGGAAAAGGAGTTTTGAGGACATATACAGTACACATGCACTTATGATCAATTGGTATCCTGTATTGGGGAACCATGATTATGCCGGAGATCCACAGGCAGAGATTGATTATACCAAGGTTAGCCGAAGATGGAATCTGCCGGCACGTTACCATAGTTTTGAAAAGGTCAGTGATGATGGTGTAAAAGTTCTGTTTGTTTTCATGGATACATCCCCTTTTGAAAAAAAGTACTATAAGGATGAGGAAGAGCCATTCAGGACAAATATTCAAACGCAGGATACAACAGCGCAGAAGATTTGGTTGAGAAAAACGCTTGCTTCATCTGATGCCACCTGGAAGTTTGTGTTCGGGCATCATCCCCTTCATTCTGCCGGACCCCGCAATGGACTTACAAAAGATGTGGCAGCCAGCTTTTTGCCTGATTTTGAAAATGGCGGTGTAGATGTTTATATGGCTGGTCATGAACACAGTTTGCAGCATATTCAACTTGGAGCCAAACTTCATCAGTTTGTTTCCGGTGCCGGAAGTGAAGTAACTCCGGTTAAGGATGATGGAAAATCTAAATTTGCCAGATCTGCTCATGGTTTTTATACTGTTTCCATTAATAAAGATGGTGCCTTGTTTCAGGCGGTTGATCATGAGGGGAAGATCCTTTATGAGACTTTGCTAAAGAGATAAATGGGAATGCTACCACCCCGTCTCCAGACGCTCTGCAGCTCTGCCGCATCGGTCTGGATCCACCCCTCCTTGCCAGGAGGGGAGTTTCGAGAACATTCATTTAAATAACATCAATTAAAAAAAGTTTGTTTAGTAAATTAAAAGTCTATAATTTTGGTGGACTAATATACTGTCACGTGGCTGAAGGGAGAGGCAGAGGTCCACAAAACCTCCAATGGCGGTTCGACTCCGTCCGTGGCGGCTCTAAGGCTCACAGATTCTTTTGGGTAGAGAGGCTATCTGTTCAGATAGCCTTTTCTTTTTTTCTCGTCCATTTTTTCAATGGCGTAGCGCAGCATGGTACGGGGCATTTTTGCAACATGTCTATCGAGGAATGATTCTATTTCTTTCGGTTTTTTCTTCCACCCTTCCCGCAGCATCCAGCCGGTTGCTTTGTGCATGAGGTCATGTGGATGAGGAAGCATGATCTCTGCCAAAGCAAGGATATCGGTCACATCATTTTGCTTTCTGATGAAGTGCCAGGTAGCGACCACCGCAATCCTGTTTTTCCAGAGTGATTTTTCCTTTGCCAGTGTATACAAGATCTTTCTGTTTTTGTCGGCCAGCCATTGTCCGAGTATGATATGGGCTGTGGTATCCACCAAATCCCAGTTGTTCACGCTCTCTGCATTGGCAAGGTATAAATCGACCCACTCCTTTTCAGTACTTGTTTTTCTGGCTGTATCGAATTTGTGACAAAGAATGAAAAGGGCTGTGAGTCTTTCTTCATGATAAACAGATGCCAGCAATTCAAGAATGGTTTCTTTGGTGGTAGACGAAAAATGTTGCTGGGCAACCCTTCGCTGATCAGGTACCACTATGCCATGAAAGCGATCGCCATACCCATATTCTCCTTTTCCAGTTTTGAAAAACCTGGGAAGGAATGCTGCTTTCTCCTTGCTGGAAAGCTGTTTCAGGTCGCGGATGATCTCTTTGGCACTACCCACTATGCTGACATTTTTTTCAGCGCCGCAACAAACAGATCCAGTTCTTCAAGTGATGTGAATACATTCGGAGTGATTCTGCAACCGAATACGTTGGCACCATCAATGGCTACAGTGAAGATCTTGTGTTCCTCCAGCAATCTTTTTGCCAGGTCTCCGGGTTTGATTCCTTCAATACCCACATTGGCAATTCCGCAGACACGCGTTGGATCGGCAGGTGTGTTGACGATGATCTTCGGATGGTTTCTAACACGGGAAGTCCAGTATTCCTGGAGGAAACGAAGCCTTGCTTCTTTGCGTTCTGCTCCGATCATGTTGTAATAATCGATCGAATCGGAAATGGTGAGATCAGTATGTGCGGGATGGGTTCCGGTATGGCTGATGCGCAGCATCTTGTAGGGATCTTTTTCCCATCCTACGATCAAAGGCCATATGTCCGGCATTTTTTCTTTTCTTACATACAGCAAACCTGCACCGAGTGGTGTGCTAAGCCATTTGTGCAAAGAGCTGCCATAGTAATCGCAATTCAGATCTGATATTTTGAATTGAAAGTGTGCAACAGCATGAGCACCATCCACACATACTTCCACACCTTTGGCATGGGCCATGTCGCATATCTTTCTGATGGGCAGGATTTGTCCTGTGATGTTGATGATATGCGAAACCAGTATGAGTTTGGTTTTTGGAGTGATGGCATTGGCATAAAGGGAAACAATCTCTTCGTCTGATGCAGGGTGATTGGGAACGGATATCATTTTGTTGATTACACCATATCGGTTGGCGACATGCTTCATGGCTTCGATGATCGATCCGTAATCTTGTTCCGCCATGATGGTTTCATCACCTGTTTGCCAGTGTTTTCCGGTGATGACGATATCGAGTGACTCCGTGGCATTTCGGGTAAGGGTCAGTTCATCCGCTGAACACCCCACCATGGCAGCAAGTTTTTCAATGACACGTTTCTTGTTTTCAACGGCGTTGTTTCGCATGTACCAGGATCCCTGATAATTTATCTCACGTACATGTCCTATGAATTTTTCAAGTAAGGGTTGCGGGATAAAATTATAATAGCCATTTTCGAGATTGATGTAGTCAGGCTTGAGGAGGTATTGGCTTCGAATCGATCTCCAGAATGCTTCATCTCTTGCCAGCACATCGGATGGTATTGTTGCTTTAGACTGAAAAAGACTGGCCAGGGCATCCATACCCATGGCGCTGCCAATGCCTGTGAGGGCAGAGGTTTTGATAAAAGTCCGTTTGTTCATGAATTAAATGTAGGCAAATTATTTTGCCTGTAGATGCATCAATACAATACGTCAAACTTCACTTTGACTTCATTATCGACTGCCTTCAGCATGAAGGATGGTCGCTCAATTTTGAAATCCTCCAACAGAAAGATAAAATTACCGGTTACCTGTATATTATTTTTAACCTGAGTTGAATTGGCCTTGAAGCTGATCTCTTTGTTTACGCCATGGAATTGCAATACCCCTTTCACATCCAGTTCTCCTTTTTTAGTTTCGGTAATGGACGTGGAGTAAAAGCTGATGTTGGGAAATTTGAGTGCCTCAACAACTTCAAGCATGTGTGCATCGCGATTTGAATTTTTCGAATCGAATGCAGATACTTTGGATGCTATGGCTACCTTTTCAATTCTATTATCTGGTCCCAATTGAACTACTCCATTCACTTGTTCGGAAATACCATCCCATGCATGCAACAGATGGTTCATGGAATAGGTAATGGATGATTTTGTTTTATCTAGTGGCTTTTTGGTTTGACCAACTAAAAAGCAAGGTAAGATCAGGATTAGCAGTAGGATACGCATGGAATTGGATTTAAAATTTGATGGTGATCACTGCGGCAGCAAAACTTGCAAAGGTGGTAAAAGCAGCTGCCCTGTGCAGGGGCTTTAGTTTTGCATTTTCTTCAATTTTATCAGCCAGGATATTGGTGGCAATCATTCCCGACATATGAACAAGTGACAGCCATTTGTGTATTCTGATTGAAGAAAGTTTTTTATCGCGATTGATCAGTGGCGGGGGGGTGAAGAACGACATGAACGCACCGGCAGAGTATGTTGCATTTACAGCAATCGCAAGATTTTCATGCGTATCTTTTAATTTTTCGGAGTAGTTATTGTAAAGTCTCGCACCTATAACTCCTTGAGCTGTCATCCCTCCAAGTGTAACGAAGCCCAGTACCTGATGTGCCACTAGCATCCCTCTTCTCAACTTCAACTCTTTTTCTCTGTTGACATTGGTAAGTGGAGAAATGGGTCGCATCAATCCATGCTCACCCCAGAAAATTCGTTGTGTTACCAGCATTTTCTTGGGGAGCAGTTCAACTGCCGAGTCCTGTTGGTTTAGTAGGTCCTTCAACAGATCATCCTGAGATTGGCTGGTAAATAAAAAGAATATGAAGAGGATCGATAGCAAAAGAGAACGCATGTTCTGTAATTGAAGGGGTGGAAAATATAGATGATATGCCTCCAAAGTTAAATCCAATCGGTTAAATCCGGTTGTTAAATCGGATGAGTATGAATTGATAGCAAAACATAATTATTATTATTAAATCTGTCCTTGTCCAACGCAGCAGTGGGGCAATGGGTTACTTTTGAATAACCACTGGTATTAATGTGTATAAAATACATGTATTATGTTGCAAAAGACCTATTTCAAGACCAAAGATTATTGCAAAGTGAAATTCAGTTTCAAGCCTGAAGTGGCTGAAACTGTTGAGATACTCGGACTGAACAGCGATTGGCAAAATGCTGTGATCATGAGCAGGAAGAAAGACGGCAGTTTCAGTGCGGAAGTCAACCTGCCCAAGGAGTCCAAGCACGAGTTCAAATACCTGGTTGACAACATTGAGTGGGCCAACGATCCTGAGGCAGATACTGAGGTGCCTAATGTCTTTGGAGGTAGCAATAGTGTGGTGGTGATTTAGTATTACCTATCTTTCCAGCATGTTTCTGACTGAAACCTCATCATCAAACAACTCCTTCACGTGGATTGACATCACTGCTCCCACTTTAGAAGACCTGAATGAGGTAAGCAGGAAATATAACCTCAGCAACCATCATCTGGTGGATTGTCTGGAGCCAGACCATCTGCCCAAATTTGAAGAGGGGGAGGACCTGCATTTCATCATCCTCAGAAAAATTATTGATAAGGAATCCAAGGCTTATACCATCAATGGTCTCACGACCAAAATTGCTGTTTTCTTTAATGAGAAAATTCTGATAACAGTCCACCGACTGCCTCATGCGGATCTTCAGGAGAGCTGCAAGCAGGCAATGCAACATGGAAAGTTGCTTTCCGTTCATCAATTGCTGCTGAAGATCATAGCACATGTGCAAGTCAGCTATAGCCGCTTCTCCAATGCCTTGAATGCACAGATCGATGATTATGAAGCAAGGATGTTCATCCGCAAGACTGCAGTTGAGTCCATTGAAAATCTTTATCTCTTGAAACGCAGAGCTGGACTATGCAGGAGGCTGTTGCTGCTGACCAGTGAGGTGGTTGGTGCGGTACAACACCGACAGAAAAAATCGAATGAGTTGCAGGATATTCGCGATACACAGGCCAAGTTGCAACTCTTCTATGATCTGTTGAGTGAGGATGCACAAAATCTTGTCAGTACCTATATGTCCTACAGCGCCCAAAAGACCAATGAGGTCATGAAGGTGCTCACGATATTTTCAGCCTATTTTCTTCCACTCACCTTCATTGTTGGGGTTTATGGTATGAATTTCAAGGTGATGCCAGAGCTGGAATGGCCCTATGGGTACCCGGTAGTTATTTTGGGGATGATTGTCATTTTTGTGCTTATTTACATCTGGTTCAGAAGAAGAAAATGGTTGTGATACAACCCATATACCGTCAACCTTTTCCCTCAGTTTTTGCCATTTTTTTCCGATATTTGCAATCCCCATTGAAATCATTCAACCCTTTCTCAAATACATTGAAAAATGAGCAATAAACCTTCTACCCTGTTTGACAAGGTATGGGACGCACATGTGGTCAGGAGTATTCCGGATGGTCCGGATGTGCTGCTTATCGATCGTCACTTCATCCACGAAGTGACAAGTCCTGTTGCCTTTCTTGGTCTCAAAAGCAGGGGCCTTTCTGTTATTTTTCCTGAGCGAACTTTCGCCACAGCAGATCACAATACTCCAACCATCAACCAGCATCTGCCGGTTGCTGATCCGCTTTCGGCCAATCAGCTGAAGGCCTTGGAAGAAAATACTGCCAATTATGGTATTTCACATTGGGGTTTGGGCAATCCGAAGAATGGTATCGTGCATGTGGTGGGGCCAGAAAATGGCATCACCCTTCCGGGCATGACCATTGTTTGTGGCGACTCCCATACTTCCACTCATGGTGCCTTTGGCTGTATCGCCTTTGGTATCGGTACTTCAGAAGTGGAAATGGTGCTTTCTTCACAATGCATCATGCAGCCAAAGGCCAAGAAGATGCGCATCAATGTTAATGGAAATGTACACAAAGGTGTTACACCAAAGGATGTGACGTTGTATATCATTTCAAAACTGACTGCCGCAGGTGCTACCGGTTATTTTGTAGAGTACGCCGGCTCTGTATTTGAAAACATGAGTATGGAGGGCAGAATGACCGTATGCAACATGAGCATTGAAATGGGAGCCAGGGGCGGCATGATCGCTCCTGATGAAACAACTTTCAACTATATCATGGGACGTGAAAAGGCACCACAGGGGCAAGCCTGGGAGGATGCTTTGGCATATTGGAAAACATTGAAGACCGATGATGGTGCTGCATTTGATAAAGAATATCATTTCGATGGAGCCGATATCGAACCCATGATCACTTATGGTACCAATCCGGGTATGGGCATGGGCATCACTGCGCGCATACCCTCTGCCGAGGATATCGATGCCGGTAAGGCCAGCTTCGCCAAATCCCTTCAGTATATGGGCTTCCATGAGGATGAGCCTATGTTGGGTAAGAAGATTGATTATGTTTTCATCGGCAGTTGTACCAATGGCCGCATTGAAGATTTTCGTGCTTTTGCATCCATTGTGAAAGGAAGAAAAAAAGCCGATAATGTTACTGCCTGGATCGTTCCGGGATCTCATACTGTTGAACACCAGATCAGGGAAGAAGGAATTTATGATATACTGGTTGAGGCAGGTTTCCAGCTTCGTCAGCCCGGTTGTTCTGCCTGTCTGGCGATGAATGATGACAAGATCCCTGCCGGTAAATATGCTGTCAGTACCAGCAACAGGAATTTTGAAGGACGTCAAGGCCCCGGTGCCAGAACGCTGCTGGCCAGTCCACTTGTTGCTGCCGCCGCAGCAGTAACCGGTGAAGTCACTGATCCCAGAACATTGATGAATTAAAGAAAGAGAAAATGGCTTACGATAAATTCACGGTATTGAAGAGCAGGGCAGTGCCCCTTCCGATTGAGAATGTTGATACTGATCAGATCATTCCTGCCCGTTTCCTGAAAGCGACCAAGCGGGAAGGGTTTGGAGATAATTTGTTTCGCGACTGGCGATACAATGGTGATGATACACCCAAGCAGGATTTTGTTTTGAATAATTCAATTTACAGTGGAAAGATCCTGGTTGGAGGTAAGAACTTTGGTAGCGGCAGCAGTCGCGAACACGCCGCCTGGGCCATTTACGATTATGGATTTCGTTGTGTGGTATCCAGCTTTTTCGCGGATATCTTCAAGAACAACTCCATGAACATTGGTATTCTTCCTGTAACGGTTTCAGAAGATTTTCTGGAAAAAATATTCAGGGCCATTGAGGCTGATCCTCAGACTGAACTGGAGGTCAACCTTCCAGAGCAGAAAATAACACTTCTTGCTTCGGGAGAGAGTGAGCCTTTTGATATCAATGGCTATAAGAAGCACAACCTCATCAATGGTTTTGATGATATCGATTACTTGCAAGCCATGAAAGACGAGATCATGGGCTTTGCACAAAACAGTCGCTACTGATCTTCAGTCGCGCAGCTCAAACCATGCCGAAGTCATCCCGTTACATTGAGATCATGGACACCACCCTCAGGGATGGTGAGCAGACCAGTGGGGTTTCCTTTTCAGCATCTGAAAAACTGACCATTGCACAATTGTTGCTAACAGAGATCAAGGTAGACAGGATCGAGATTGCTTCTGCCCGGGTTTCAGAAGGAGAGTTTGAGGCTGTAAAGAAGATCACACGCTGGGCGAAGTCGAAAGGTTTGCTCAAGCGTATTGAGGTACTGACTTTTGTGGATGGTACCATTTCGATCGACTGGATGAGCAAGGCCGGTGCCAAGGTGATGAATCTACTAACAAAGGGATCACTCAATCATCTTACCCATCAGCTCAAAAAAACACCACAACAGCATTTCAGTGAAATTGCTCAGGTTATTGCAATTGCAAAGAAAAAAGGAATTGAGTGCAATGTTTATCTGGAAGACTGGAGCAATGGGATGAGAAATTCACCGGATTATGTTTTTCAGTATCTGGATTTTCTCTCAACACAACCCGTCAAGCGGGTAATGTTGCCCGATACGCTGGGTATTCTGGAACCACAGGAGGTGACGGATTTCATCGGACAGATCATCCCACGATATCCTAAGATGCATTTTGATTTTCACGGTCACAATGATTATGATCTCGGAACAGCCAATGTACTCGAGGCTGTACGTGCCGGTGTGCAGGGCATTCATCTTACCGTGAATGGCATGGGTGAAAGGGCTGGCAATGCGCCATTGGCCAGTGCTGTGGCTGTGTTGCATGATTTCATGCCGAAAGTAAAAACAGGGGTTGCTGAAAAATCATTGTATCAAGTCAGCAAGCTGGTCGAAACTTTTTCCGGATTCAGGGTGCCGGTTAACAAGCCGGTGGTGGGAGAGAATGTGTTCACGCAGACAGCTGGTATTCATGCAGACGGCGACAAGAAAAACAATCTTTACTACAATGATCTGATGCCGGAAAGATTCGGTCGTCAGCGTAGATATGCTTTGGGCAAGACCAGTGGCAAATCAAATATTGAGAATAATCTTGCACAGCTGGGCATTGAATTGCCAGATGCCGATCTAAAGAAAGTAACACAACGTATTATAGAGCTGGGCGACAAAAAAGAAGTCGTTACCCAATCGGATCTTCCTTATATCATTTCCGATGTGCTCGACAGCAGCACCATTGACGACAAGGTGAAGATCGGCAATTATGTCCTCACTCATTCCAAAGACCTGAGGCCATCTGTAACGCTTCAGATCAGCATCGATGGAGAAATATTTGAGGAACATGCGCAGGGTGATGGACAGTATGACGCCTTCATGGTTGCTTTGCAAAACATATATAAAAAGAGAAAATTGCAATTGCCCATGCTGACCGATTATGCCGTGCGCATCCCGCCGGGCGGTAAGAGTGATGCGCTATGTGAGACCATCATCACCTGGGATCTCAAAGGCAGGGAATTCAAGACAAGGGGTCTCGACAGCGACCAGACCGTTGCTGCCATCAAGGCCACAGAAAAAATGCTCAACTTAATTTAGGATAACCAACATGACAAAGAACATTCTCATTGTACCCGGCGACGGTATCGGACAGGAAGTAACAGCAGTAGGTAAGAAAGTGCTCGACAGGATTGCTGAAAAATTCGGACATACTTTTCATTATGATGAAGCCCTGATTGGACATGTAGCCATTGAGGCAACAGGATCTCCATTGCCGGATGAAACGCTGGCCAAGATGAAAGCCTCTGATGCTATTCTGTTTGGTGCTGTTGGACATCCCAAATACGACAACGACCCGACGGCGAAAGTAAGACCCGAACAAGGTTTGCTGAAGATGAGAAAGGAGCTGGGACTGTACGCCAATCTTCGTCCGATCAAGTTGTTTGATGAATTGCTCGAAGCTTCCAGCATCAAGCCTGAAATATTGAAGGGTGCTGATATTCTTTTCTTCCGTGAACTCACCGGTGATATTTATTTTGGAGAGAAGGGCAGAAAGGATGATGGCAATACAGCTTATGACATTGCGCAGTATAGCAGATATGAAGTGGAACGAA
>Ga0315902_10010236_pt1 | contig 12425 bp, 13 predicted proteins | sample LakEriMetagenome_9_FD_203523 | JGI IMG/M metagenome (GOLD analysis project Ga0315902, IMG submission 203523) | Freshwater fungal communities from buoy surface, Lake Erie, Ohio, United States - Buoy 12 MA117 | ecosystem: Environmental > Aquatic > Freshwater > Lake > Lake biofilm | place: USA... | reverse complement strand
GAATAGACCTGCGGCCCGAGGGGGTTGCACCCTTGGTCAGGCCACTGGAAGGAGGCGCACATGTCGATTGCAGATGTCCGCCGCAACGGTGGGTCGATCTTCGTGATGAACTCCGCCCTCGACCTCATCGGCAACACGCCCATGGTGGACGTGTCCATCCTGTCGCCCAACCCGAAGGTGCGCATCGTCGCCAAGCTGGAGAGCCAGAACCCCTACGGCTCCGTGAAGGACCGCATCGCCAAGGCGATGATCGAGGACGCCGAGCGCACGGGCCGCCTGGTTCCCGGCCAGCGCATCGTGGAGCCGTCGTCGGGCAACACCGGCATCGCGCTCGCCGCCATCGCACGCATGAAGGGCTACCCGATCACCATCCTCATGCCCACGTCCGTGTCGATCGAGCGCCGCCAGATGCTCGAGGTGTTCGGGGCCGAGATCATCCTCACCCCGGGCGAGGAGGGGTCGAACGGAGCGGTGAAGCGCGCACAGGAGATGGCCGCCCTGCACCCGGAGTGGTGCTTCCTCTACCAGTACGCGAACGACGCCAACCCGCGCGCCCACTACGAGGGCACAGGCCCCGAGATCTTCCGCGACTGCCCCGAGATCACCCACTTCGTCGCCGGTCTCGGCACCAGCGGCACGCTCATGGGCACGGGCAAGTACTTGAAGGAGCAGAACCCCGACATCAAGGTGATCGCCATCGAGCCGCCGCTCGGCGAGCGTGTGGAGGGCCTGCGCAACCTCGACGACGGCTACATCCCGCCGGTGTTCGACAACTGGCACGGCCGGGAACTGCTCGACCGCAAGCGCGTGGTGCGCCCGCGTGAGTCGATCGAGTGGACCCGTCGCATCGTGCAGGAGTGCGGCATCTTCGCCGGGCTCTCCTCCGGCGCGTCCCTCGCGGGTGCCGCCAAGGTGGCGTCCGAGATCGAGGAGGGCACGATCGTGTTCATCGTGTGCGACGGCGGCTGGAAGTACCTCTCCACCGGCGCCTACACGAACGACCTCGACGAGGCCGAGAAGGCCGCCGAGAAGATCATCTACTTCTGAGCCCCGCCCGCCGCGGTCAGCGGCCCGCGACCAGGATCACCAGCCCGGCGAGAACGATGCAGGCCGCCCCGACGCGCCGCCTCAGGCCCTCCTCGCCCAGGTACCTCGTGCCGACGAGGGCCACGATGACCACGCTCGACTCCCGCAGTGCGGTCACGTACCCCACCGGTGCACGGCGCACCGCGAGCATCACCATCCAGTAGGTGAGGGCGCTCGCGGTGCCGGCGAGCGAGAACCGCAGCCAGGACGTCCTCATCGCCGCCACCATCTCCCTGCGCCGGCCTGCCATCAGCCCGTGGAGCGTGGTGAAGAACCCGGTGGTCGTGAAGATGAGGAGCGCGTAGACGTGGCCGTCGTTCACGCGGGCGCCGTGGCTGTCCACGAGCGAGTAGAAGGCGATGAACGAGCCCACGACGAGCGCGGCGCGCGCGTGGGCGTTGTCTGCGTGGCCTGCGAGCAGGATGATCCCGCCCACGGCGACGGCGATGCCCACCACCATGAGCGGGGTGAGGTGGTCGTCGAGGAACAGCACGCCGCCCGCGGCGGCGAGGAGCGCGCCGGAACCCCTCGCGATGGGGTAGGTCACGGAGAAGTCGGCGAGGTCGTAGGAGCGCGCGAGCGCGACTATGTAGTAGAGGTGGATCAGCCCGCTCGCCACGGCGGGCCACCACACGAAGCCGTCCGGAATGCCGACGACGAGCGCGATGACAAGACCGCCGATCCCGGCCGTGGTCATCTGTCCCCACAGGGCGATCCACCTGTCGCCGCTCTGCTTCACCCACAGGTTCCACGCGGCATGGAGCACCGCAGCGGCAAGGGCGAGGAGGGTGGCGGTGAGCACGGTCCCCGACACTATGCGTAGCCTTGCGGAATGTCCGCGACCGCCCCACGACCGATCGGCATGTTCGATTCCGGCTTCGGCGGCCTCACCGTGGCGCGCGCCGTGATCGACCTGCTGCCGAACGAGGACATCGTGTACGTGGGGGACACCGGCCGGTACCCGTACGGCCCGCGGCCCGCCGACGAGGTGCGGGGCTTCGCCCGCGAGCTCGCGTGGAGCCTGGTGGAGGACCACAACGCGAAGGCCGTGGTGGTGGCCTGCAACACGGCGGCGGCGGTCGCGTTCGACCTGCTGCGCGAGGAACTGCCCGTGCCGGTCATCAGCGTGATCGAGCCGGGTGCGCGGGCCCTGTCGCTCGCCACCCGCAGCGGCCGGGTCGGTGTCATCGGGACCGTCGGCACGATCTCGTCGGGTGCGTACCAACGGGCGCTCGCCGGCGTGGATGCCGCGCTCGACCTCACCGCCGCGGCGTGCCCCGGCTTCGTCGAGTTCGTGGAGCGCGGCCAGACATCCGGCGACGAGGTCATGCTGCTCGCCGAGAGGCTCCTCGCGCCCGTCGTCTCCGCAGGTGTGGATTCGCTCCTCCTCGGCTGCACGCACTACCCGTACCTGTCGCGGGTCATCAGCGAGGTGATGGGGCCCGGGGTGGTCCTCGTCAGCAGCGCCGACGAGACCGCGTTCGCCCTCGCCCAGTTGATGCGCGACGCCTCGCTCGGGGCGCACCCGTCGCGCACCGGCACCCACACGTTCCTCTCGTCCGGGGACGTCGAATGGTTCGCCGACCTCGGGCGCCGCCTGCTCGGGCCCGAACTGATGCAGGCGGGCCGCTGGTCCAAGAACTAGACAAGTGGTCATGAGCAGACCCGACGGACGCACCCCCGACCAGCTTCGCCCCATCTCCTTCCAGCGGGACTTCACCGAGATGGCCGCCGGTTCGGTGCTCGTCAGCTTCGGGCGCACGCGCGTGCTGTGCACCGCGTCCGTGGACGAGGACGTGCCGCGCTGGATGAAGGGCTCCGGCAAGGGATGGGTGACTGCCGAGTACTCGATGCTCCCCGGTTCCTCCCCGGAGCGAGTGGACCGCGAGGCGGCCAAGGGCAAGCAGAGCGGCCGCACCGTGGAGATCCAGCGACTCATCGGGCGTTCCCTGCGCGCGGCGTGCGACATGCGCGTGCTCGGCGAGCGGCAGATCCAGGTCGACTGCGACGTCCTCCAGGCGGACGGCGGCACCCGCACCGCGAGCATCTGCGGTGGGTACCTCGCCCTCCACGATGCCGTCACCCGACTGGTGCAGAACGGCGCGATCAACGAGAACCCGCTGCACTCGTACTGCGGTGCCATCTCCGTGGGCGTGCACGGCGGGGTGCCGGTGCTCGACCTGCCCTACGCGGAGGACTCGACGGCCGAGGTGGACATGAACGTGGTGATGCTGCGTCCCGTCGCCGGCGGCGAGTCGAGGTTCGTGGAGGTGCAGGGCACCGCCGAGGGTCTCGCGTTCACCCGCGGGGAGCTCGACTCCCTCCTCGAGCTCGCGCACACCGGTCTCGACCGCATCTTCGACCTGCAGGCAGGCCTCCTCGCCACGGCCCCGGACCCGCGGCCCATCGGCCGCTGACCCGCGTGCGCCTCGTCTGCGCGAGCGCCAACCCCGCGAAGGTCGCCGAGCTCGCGCGGCTCATGCCCCCGCGCGTTGAGTTGCTCCCGCGCCCGTCGTCGGTCGGCGACGTGGAGGAGACGGCCCCCACCCTGCAGGGAAACGCGGTCATCAAGGCCGTCGAGGTGGCCAACCACGTGGAGGGGTGGGCAATCGCGGACGACACCGGCCTCGAGGTGAACGCTCTCGGGGGTGAGCCCGGCGTGAGGTCGGCCCGCTACGCGGGGGAACCGGCCGACGACGCGCGCAACAGGGCGAAGCTGCTGGCCGCGCTGGAGGGCGCCACCGACAGGTCGGCGCGGTTCCGCACCGTCGTGGCGATCGTGTCCTGGCAGGGAGACATGCACTACGAGACCGGGGAGTGCACGGGGACGATCGCCACGGAGGAGCGCGGCACGAACGGTTTCGGCTACGACAGCATCTTCGTGCCCGACGAGGGCGACGGGCGCACGTTCGCCGAGATGACTGCGCGGGAGAAGGACGCGATCTCGCACAGGGGCCGCGCCATGGCGAAGGTGCCGCTGCTGATCGCGCGCATCACGGGAACGGCGCCGGCCTGACCCGGCCGGGTGGGGTCACCAGCCGCGCAGGTCGATCGGCCACGTGCCGAGCACGCCGCCGTACTGGTCGGCCACGTAGGCGACGTCGTGCATCGCCATCGTGGGGTCGATGTGGGCGGGCGTCACGAACACGCGCTCGCCGGGCCTCATCCGCGGTGAGCCCTCCGCCGGCGCGAACGTCGTGTGCTCGTCGGAGCAGAACCACACGCTGTAGCCCTCGATCGCGGGGTTGCCGTGGTCCATCCCGAGGGACTTCAGGCCCACGTCGCACACCGACCACTTGTCGTTCGCGGAGATCACCGTGCCGACGACCCACATCGCCTGGGCGAAGGGGATGCCGAGCTGCGCGTACTGGGTGTCCATGAGCGCGTAGCTGCCGGCCTGGACCTCGTTCACGGTGGTGCCGGCGAACATGTCGTAGGTGCCCGTGCCGCCGGCCGACACGATCTCGCCGCCCACGTCGGCGTGCGCGGCCGCGAGCACGGCCATCGCCTCGTGCACGCGCGCCTTCTTCTCGTCGCGGTCGGTGACCATCATGAGGTGCCCCTCGTAGCCCATGACGCCGCGCACGTCGATGCCGCGCACGCGTGCCGCGTCGGCGAGGCGCCCGGCCTCGCCGGGCATCACTCCGCAGCGGGGGAGGCCGACGTTGACGTCGATGATGACGCTGCGGATGCCGGCACGGTCGGCCGCATCCAGGGTGTCCCGCGAGTCGATCGCCACGGTGACGAGCGCGGAGTCCTGGGCCGCCGCGAGAGCCGCGAGCCGGGTCTCGTCGAGCGTCTCGTTCGCGAGCAGGAAATCCTCGCCTGTGCCTGTTGCCACCATTCCGAGGATCTCGCGCGGCGTGGCACAAGTGAACGACCTGTGCCCCATAAGCACCTGCTCGGCGGCGATGCCCGATGACTTGTGGGCCTTCACGTGCGGCCGCAGCCTGTGCCCGGGATGGACCCTGGCCATGGCTTCCAGGTTGCGGCGCATGATGTCGATGTCGATGACGACTGCGGGCGTGGGGAGGTCGTTGACGTGCACGTGCCGGCGAAGGGACTCGAACCCCCAACACGCAGGACCTAAACCTGCTGCCTCTGCCAATTGGGCTACACCGGCGTGTGACGACAGGGTATCGGTGGCGGGGACCGCGGTGGCAGACTGGAACCGTGACTCTGACATCCACGGCGCTCGACACCCAGACCCTCATCTCCCAGCTCGGCCTCGCCGACACGGTGGTCGACGAGGCATCGCTCGCCAACAGCGTCCGCCGTTTCGCCGCGCAGGACATCGTGCTGCCCACGTTCGCCCAGCTCGCCGACCCGTCGCTCATCGACCCCGCGGTCACGAAGGGCGTCGACAAGGACGCAGCAGACCCGCGCAACCTCTTCCGCGTCCACTGGTACAACGACCTGAACGGCGACCGCGTGGAGGTCCCCGACCACGTCGTCCTCCCGTCCACCCTCACCGGCATCGACAGCCCCGTGATCGTGGTGTTCGGCGACAGGTTCCCCATGATCACCGCGCACAAGGTGCTCGCCGCGTACTCGTGCTTCGCGCCCCGCGTCATCACCGGCCAGTTCGACCCCACCCGCCACCGTGCCGTGTGGCCCTCCACCGGCAACTACGCGCGCGGCGGCATCGCCATCAGCCGCCTCATGGACTCCCGCGGTGTCGCGGTGCTCCCCGCCGGCATGTCGAAGGAGCGGTTCGACTGGCTCGACCGCTGGGTCTCGGACCCGAGCGACGTGGTGCGCACGCCCGGCACCGAGAGCAACGTCAAGGAGATCTACGACGCCTGCAACGAGATGGCGAAGGACCCGGGCAACTTCATCCTGAACCAGTTCTGCGAGTTCGGGAACCCGGTCGGCCACTACGAGGTCACGGGCCGCGCCCTCGCGCACGCCTTCGAGCACGTGAAGGCGAACGGCAGGTCGAACCTGCGGCTCGCCGCGTTCACCTCCGCCACCGGCTCGGCGGGCACGATCTCCGCCGGCGACCGCCTGAAGGACCTCTACGGCACGAAGATCGTCGCGGTGGAGGCGCTCGAGTGCCCCACCATGCTCGAGAACGGGTTCGGGGAGCACAACATCCAGGGCATCGGCGACAAGCACATCCCGCTCATCCACAACGTGATGAACACCGACGTGGTGGTGGGCGTCTCCGACCGCGCCACCGACGAGCTCGACGTGGTGTTCAACACCCCGGCCGGGCAGAAGTACCTGGCCGACCGCCACGGGGCGGGCCCGGAGCTCATCGAGGCGCTCACGCACTTCGGGTTCTCCTCCATCTGCAACGTCATCGCCGCGATCAAGACGGCCAAGCTCCTCGGCCTGGGTGCCGACGACGCGATCGTCACGGTCGCGACCGACGGCAGCGCGCTGTACCCGAGCGAGCGCGAGAAGACTCTCGCCCGCCGCTTCGCCGACGGCTTCACGGAGGTGGACGCCGCGGAGATCGTGGGCACGCACCTGTCCTCGATCGACACCGGCAACATGATCGAGTGCACGGAGCGCGACCGCAACCGCATCTTCAACCTGGGCTACTACACGTGGGTCGAGCAGCAGGGCACACCGCTCGAGGTGTTCGAGGCGCGCCGTTCGCAGGACTTCTGGCGCGGCCTGCGCCGCTACGCCCCGGTGTGGGACGAGCTGATCGTCGAGTTCAACGCGCGCGTGGCCGCCGCCCGCTGACCCCATGTCGATCACTGACCGTCCCGGCGTGACCGGAATGGTCTGCGCGGCCTGCGGCACGGAGGTGCCGATCGGCGCGGGAGCGCTCGTGTGCCCGGCCTCGTCGCCCGGCGACCGCCGTCACGTGCTGCACTTCGTGGATTCCGTCGCGCCGTTCCGGCCTCTCGACCACCCGAACCCGTTCGTGGCGTACCGCGCGTACCTCGCAGTCGACGCGCACGGTGCGGCGATCGGGCTGGACGACGAGCGTCGGCTCGCCGTCATCGAGCAGCTGGATGCGGCCGTGGCCCGCGTGGCCGGCACCGGCTTCCGCCGCACACCGCTCACCAGGGCGGACCGGCTCTCAGCTGCGCTCGGCTTCGCGCCGGAGGGCGGAATATGGGTGAAGGACGAGACGCAGAACGTGGGTGGTTCGCACAAGGCGCGGCACCTCTTCACCGAGATGGTGCAGCTGCTCATGTCGGAGGCGGCGGGCACGTCGCGGTGGGGCGGCGGACCGCGGCCGCGCCTCGCGATCGCGTCCTGCGGGAACGCCGCGATCGCCGCGTCCACGATCGCGGCGGCCGTCGGGTGGCCGATCGACGTGTTCGTCCCGCCGTCGGCGTCTCAGACCGTGCTCGACGTCCTCGGTTCGTTGCGGGCGTCCGTCACGGTGTGCCCGCGCAGGGAGACAGACCCGGCAGGCGACCCGTGCGTGATCCGGTTCCGCGAGGCCGTCGCCGCCGGTTCCGTTCCGTTCGGCGTGCAGGGCACGGAGAACGCATGGTGCAGGGACGGAGGGCGCACGCTCGGCTGGGAGATCAGCGACGAGATGGGCCACCGTGCCGACCGCATCTTCGTGCAGGTCGGCGGCGGCGCCTTCGCCGCGTGCGTCGGTGCCTCGCTGCGCAACTCCGGGGTCCACCCCATGCTGCACGCGGTGCAGGCCGAGGGGTGCGCGCCGCTGGAGCGAGCGTGGCGCCGTGCGATCGCGACGGGCGGGGTCGACAACGTGGGTGCGCGCTGGTCGGAGTGCATGTGGCCGTGGGAGGACGAGCCCCGTTCCCTGGCCGATGGCATCCTCGACGACGAGACCTACGACTGGATCGGTGTCGTCGACGCCATGGCGCACACTGGCGGTTCCCCCGTGGTGGCGGGGGAGGAGCACATCGTGGAGGCACACCGCCTGGCGCACGCGCACACGGGCATCGACGTCAGTCCGACGGGCAGTGCGGGGCTCGCCGGTGTGCTCGCCATCCGCGACCGGATCGCCGATGCCGAGACGGTGGTCGTCGTCTTTAGCGGCGTGCGCCGTTAGACCGCGTGGCGGCCGTCCGGCTGCACCTCGACGAGGCGACCCGAGTCCACGTCGTAGACGAAGCCGCGGATGTGCGTCTTCACCGTGATGAACGGGCTGGAATGGAGGCGCGACATGCTCTGGCGGACGTCCACGTAGGGATCCGCGAAGGTCTCGATGGCCCACCAGGGCTTGATGCCGCAGTCACGCTCGATCTCGGACTTGAAACCGTCCTCGCTGATCGTCTGCAGGCCGCAGTTGGTGTGGTGCATGAGCACGATCTCCTCGGTCTGGAGGAGGCGCTGGGAGATCACGAGCGAGCGGATCACGTCGTCGGTGACGACACCGCCGGCGTTGCGGATGACGTGCGCGTCGCCGTGGCCGAGACCGAGGATGCGGAAGACGTCCATCCGGCTGTCCATGCACGTGACGACGGCGAGGCGCAGGCGGGGAGCGAGCGGGAGGCCCGCGTCGGCGAATTCCCCCGCGAACCTGGCGTTGTTGCGCAGCAGTTCGTCGGTGCTCGGGGAGAACGGGTCGACAGGAGTCACCTCACCAGTATTGCTGTCGGGGTGCCGCGGGGACGCACGGTAGCCTCGGGGCCATGAGCACACCCGGAATGCCCCTCGCCTTCGAAGGCGGACTCGATCCCGCCGCGAACATCTTCACGCGTCTGCTGAAGAACCGGGTGGTCATGCTCGGCACCGACGTGAACGACGACATCGCGAACCAGCTGTGCGCCCAGCTCCTCTACCTCGAGGGCGAGGACCCGAACGCCGACATCTGGCTGTACATCAACAGCCCCGGCGGCTCCGTCACGGCCGGCATGGCCATCTACGACACCATGCAGTTCGTCTCGTGCGACGTGGCCACGGTGTGCATGGGTCTCGCCGCCTCCATGGGGCAGTTCCTCCTCACGGCAGGCGCACCGGGCAAGCGCTACACGCTCCCGAACGCCCGCATCATGATGCACCAGCCCCTCGCCGGCCTGCGCGGCCAGGCGTCCGACATCGCCATCCAGGCGGAGCAGCTGCGCTACACCAAGAAGCGCATGGCCGAGCTCATCGCTCACCACTCCGGCAAGGACATCGCCACCATCCAGGCGGACAGCGAGCGCGACAACTGGTTCACCGCGGAGGAGGCCAAGGAGTACGGCCTCGTCGACTCCGTGATCGTGAAGCGCGGCCAGATCATCTGATCACGGCGCCGCGGTCGGCGCCGGGGCCGCGACCGTCGTGGTCGTGGTCGGCACGGTCCGCGGGGGCTCGATGCTGAGCCCGGTGGCCAGGTCGACCGCACAGGTGCTCTTCACCCAGTCGCTCACGTTCTCGCTGGCCTTCTTCGCCTTGTAGCTGGCGTCGGCGAGCTCCTGGACCTGGGCCGGGTCCTCCGTGTCCACCTTCGCCGCCATGCGCAGCAGGTCGGTGACGATCCTCAGGTCTGGCTCGATCGTGAGCGGTGCCTTCGCGAGCAGTCTCTCGTAGCGCTCCACGATCCCCAGCGCCTGGGTCTTTGTTGTCACCTGCTCGCCGATCGCGGGAACCTCCCTCGCCAGCTGGCGGCAGAACGCCGTGCCGGTGCGCTCGCCGCCGCCGCACGACGCGAGCGACAGCAGCACGGGCACCGTTGCCGCGAGCAGCGCCGATGCGCGGGGGATGCGTGCACACATGGCGGTCATTCTTCCAGAGACCCGCAGGGGAGGCACTGCACATGTACGCCGCCGTCAACTCGTCCACGCTCCACGGTGTGTTCGGTGCGCCGATCACCGTCGAGGTGCACATCGGCCACGGCCTGCCCGGGTTCGCCATCGTGGGCCAGCCCGACGAGGCATGCAGGGAGTCACGCGACAGGGTGCGCGCCGCGCTCCTGTGCTCCGGGGTCGAGTGGCCGAACCGTCGCATCACGGTGAACCTCGCCGGTGCCGCGGAGAAGCGCGGCGGGCCCACCGCCGACCTCGCGATCGCTGTCGGCGTGCTGGTCGCGAACGGGGCTGTGCCCGCGGAGGCGGCGTCGGGCACGGCGTTCCTCGGAGAGCTCGGTCTCGACGGTTCGCTGAGGCCGGCCGCCGGCGCGGCACCGCTCGCGTTCTCGGCCGAGGGTGACCGTGTCGTCGTGCCGTCGCACTCGATCGCAGAGGCGCGCCTCGGTGCGGGCGGGCGTGCCGTCGCCGCCGCCGACCTGCGCGAGGTGATAGCGGTGCTGAGAGGAGAGGAGCAGTGGCGCAGCGCGCCGCACGACACCGTCCCGGCTCGAGCACACGCGGTGCCCGACCTCTCCGACGTGCGCGGCCAGCCGGAGGCGAAGTTCGCGCTCGAGGTCGCCGCGGCCGGGTTCCACCACACGTTGATGGTCGGGCCGCCCGGCGTCGGCAAGTCCATGCTCGCGATGCGGCTGCCCGGCATCCTCCCCGCGCTCGACGAACGCTCCGCGTTCGAGGTGTCCATGGTCCGCAGCGCGGCCGGCCTCCCGGCGGAGACACCGCCCTCGTGGTGCCCGCCGTTCCGTGCGCCGCACCACACATCGTCCACGGTGTCGGTCGTGGGAGGGGGATCGCCGGTGAGGCCGGGCGAGGCGTCGCTCGCGCACAACGGCGTGCTGTTCCTCGACGAGATGGGCGAGTTCTCGCCGACCCTGCTCGATGCGCTGCGCCAGCCACTGGAGGAGGGCACCGTGCGCATCGCGCGGGCACGGTCGTCGGTGGAACTGCCCGCCCGCTTCCTCCTGGTCGGGGCGAGCAACCCGTGCCCGTGCGCGAACGAGCAGGTCACCGGGTGCGGCTGCACGCCGCAGATGAGGCGCAGGTACCTGCGCCGCTTCAGCGGGCCGCTGCTCGACAGGTTCGACGTGCGCATGTGGCTGGCCCGCCCTCGCACCGAGGCGGTGATGTCCACGGGGCGCGACGAGCCCACGCCGGTCGTCGCGGCGCGCGTCGCCGCAGCGCGCCGCACGGCGGAGCAGCGCCAGGGCTGCCCCAACGCACTCATCCCGCCGGGGTTGATCGACGAGGTCGCCCCGGTCAGCGGCGGCGCACGTGCCGTCCTGGAGGAGCGCCTCCGCCGCGGCGACCTCACGGCGCGCGGCTACCACCGCGTGAGGCGCGTCGCGCGCACCATCGCCGACCTGCGCGGTGACGACGACGTGGGGGAGGACCACGTCATCCTCGCTGTCGGGCTGCGCCGCGAGATGGAGCCGCGGTGAGGCACGCAGCCGGGCTCGCCGCACTGCCGCTGCAGACACCCGGGCGCCTGCGCCGGCTCGTCGGGCTCGGTGACCCTGCGTCCACGTGGGAGCGCATCATGGACGGCGAGCGGGTGATGCCCGGGGTCGACGAGCGCGTGTGGCGTGCGTGGCGCGGGTGCCGCGGGCTGGAGGACACCGTCGCCGCGCGCTGCGAGGAGGCAGGGATCGGCGTCAGCTGGCTGGGAGGGCCGGGGTACCCGACCGTTCTCCTCGCCGACCCGCGCGGGCCCGGAGTGCTGTTCCACCGCGGCGACCCCCGCGTGCTCGCGCTGCGCCGGGTCGGCATCATCGGCACGCGCGCGGCCTCGCGGGCCGGTGCGGCGTTCGCGCGGCGGCTGGGCAACGACCTCGCCATGAACGGTGTCGCGGTGGTGTCGGGGCTCGCGCGCGGCATCGACGTCGCGGCGCACCGGGGGACACTGGCCGCGGGCGCCGGCGCGCCGGTGGCCGTCGTCGCGGGAGGCGTCGACGTGACCTACCCGCCGGAGCACGGGGCCGAATGGGAGGAGATCGCGGCGCGCGGCGTCGTCCTCTCCGAGGCGCCGCCGGGCACGGCACCCGAGACGCACCGCTTCCCGCTGCGCAACCGCATCCTCGCCGGGCTGTGCGAGGTCCTCGTGGTCGTGGAGTCGAGGGCGCGGGGCGGCTCCATGATCACGGTGCGCGAGGCGATGACGCGCGACGTCACGGTCCTCGCGGTCCCCGGCCCGCCGAGCATGCCGGTGAGCGACGGCACCAACGCGCTGCTGCGCGACGGCTGCGGGCCCGTCACGGACGTCGACGACGTGATGGTCGCGCTCGGTCTCGTGACCGGTGCCCGCTTCCGTTCTGTCGACACCCGGCGCCGGCCCGGGGAGGCGGAGCAGTTCCTGCTCGCCGCGTTCGCCGGGACGCCGAGGACGTGCGAGGAACTCGTGCTCGCCACGGGTCGCGAGCGTTTCGACGTGGGGGTGATGCTCGGGCGCCTGGAGGCCGACGGCTGGGTGACCCACGACAACGGGTGGTGGGAGGCGCTCACGTCCTGACCCCCGGCAAGTACGGTGGGTCGCATGGGCGGAGCAGCCAGGGCGTCATCCGCACGGCCCACCACCGACACGTACCCCTTTGCTGAGGCGTACGAAGCGAC
>Ga0315902_10010231_pt1 | contig 12428 bp, 3 predicted proteins | sample LakEriMetagenome_9_FD_203523 | JGI IMG/M metagenome (GOLD analysis project Ga0315902, IMG submission 203523) | Freshwater fungal communities from buoy surface, Lake Erie, Ohio, United States - Buoy 12 MA117 | ecosystem: Environmental > Aquatic > Freshwater > Lake > Lake biofilm | place: USA... | reverse complement strand
GTTGAAGGATGCCTCGTGGCTGGCCGGCTGGTCCACCAACTTCCACACCGACCCCGTCCGCCGAGGCCGCTGGATCCGCGAGCAGTTGCTCGGCGGCCGCGTGCCCGACCTGCCGATCAACGCCAACGCGATGATCCCCGACGATCCGCACCGGACGCTGCGCGAGCGGCAGACGGTCACCCGCGACGCAAAGTGCTGGAAGTGCCACTACCTGATGGACGACCTCGGGCTGCCCTTCGAGGCCTACAGTCACTACGGCTGGGCCCAGGAAGGGGAGGAGGTGCTCGACCTCGAGGCCACCGAGAAGTCGAAGGGAAACAAGGTGTATCGCAACGCCCCGCTCGACACGACCGGCCTCGTCGCCCACTCGGGCGATCCGGAACTCGACGGGCCGGTGGCCGACGCCCCCGAGATGCTCCGTCGGCTCGCCCGCTCGGAGCGGGTCCGGCAGGTCTTCATCCGGCACGCGTTCCGCTTCTTCACGGGGCGGAACGAGACCCCGGGGGATGCGCCGAGCCTGCAGGAGGCCGACCGGGCCTACGTCGAGAGCGACGGCAGCTTCAAGGCCGTCGTCGTGTCGCTCCTGTCGTCGGAGGCGTTCCTCTGTCGCTCGGTCGGCAGGGCCGCGGCCGGCGCCGGACGCTGATCGGACATCGATTCGCTCCTCCGTTGTTGGTTCCATCCGTGGGTCGGCGACGTCCGGCCGTTCGCCCCGCTGGTCATCGACCGCCGCGGCTGATGGCGGCCAGGACCGCATGGCTGCACCCCTGAAGCGGCAGTCTCCGACTTTTCGGCTCCCGCCCCTTCGGCGGCAGTGTCAGGCGGGCACGAGCGGTGCCGTCCCGTCCGGCAGCGCGGCGAACACCTCGATCGCTCGGCGCCGGCTGGGTTCGTCGCCACCTTCAATCGTGATCCCGCCTCGACCCCGAACCTCCGCCAGCGACGTGGCGCCCGCCAGCAGTCGCTCCAGCGTCGCGGCGGCGAGCCAGATCGTCGGCGTCTCGCGCGAGGGCAGGCCGACGTGCAGCGCGACGGACCGGCCACCCGCGACCGCGAGCGTCCACTGCCCACCACCCCCGCCAGTCGCAGCCAGGCCGATGCGCTCGGCACCGCGGGCTGCCGCCCAATCGACCGGGCCGAGCACGGCCGCGAGAGCCGCGCGGGCGGTCGCACCGCGAGCCGAGCGGCCCACGGGCGGCCAGCGGAACTTGGCGGCCATCGCGAACCGGCAGAGCCGGCGGATCGACTCCTCGTCGAGCACGGGCGCCGGCAGATCGGGCAGCGCCCGGCGTGTGTGCGTCGCATCGAACATCGGATCGTCGCGCCAGTAGGCCTTGTAGACGTGCATTTGATCGACGAACAGCCGGCCCAGCGTGGCTGGGTCGAAGCCCGCCTGCGGCTTCGTTCGGCCCGCCGCCGCGAGCGGCGCCCGCTGCCTTCGCAGGTCGGCCGCCATCTCTCCCACGAGCCCCTCGAACACGCGGCACAGCGTGCCGACACTCGTCGGTGCGCCCGAGGTCAGATGATAGGTGCGGCCATGCAGCGATTCGTCGAGGATGATCCGTGTCATCGCGGCCGACACCCAGTCCACCGGCACGAGATTCTTGCACTCCCCGCCGGTCATGCCGAGCGCGTCGAGGAGCGAGCCCGGCGGCAGTTCGGCCCCCACGAACGCCTCCACGAAGGGCTGCACGATCCGCAGCGGCTTGTAGAAGCCGTGGAACGTGTTCGTGAAGCCATGCACGAGGTCGCCGACGATGATGCTCGGGCGGTGCACGGTGCAGACGTCGAAGCAGTCGGCGGCCTTGGCCTCCCCCTCGGAGACGATCTTGCTGCGCTCGTAGTCGTTGCCTGGCGTCTGGCCGACGTCGAGTTCGGTTTCCAGGACCCTTCCCTCCCGCAGCCCGCAGACGTAGGCGCTCGACACATGGTGCAACCGGCGAACGCCCGTCGCGCGGCACAGTTCGATCACGTGCCGCGTGCCTTTGACGTTGCTCGTATAGGGCTCGCCGTCGGCCTCCCGCCGTTGAAACGAGAGGCTCGCCGCCGAGTGGACCACCTCGCGGACATTCCGCGCGATCCACGCCCGCTGCTCCAGCGGCAGCCCGAGGCCGGCGACGGAGAGATCCCCCTCGAGCACGACGGGGCAGGCCACCGCGGCGCCGGCCACGGCTCGCCAGTCGTCGAGGAGTTCGTCCACGCGGTCCGCAGCCTCCGCCGCCTGCGAGCTGCGGACGATCACCGCCACGCGGCGGCCGGACGCGACGAGGTCGCGCAGGAGCGAACGGCCGAGGAGGCCCGTCACGCCGGTGAGCAGAATGTGGGAATCGCTGGTGCTGGTCATGGCTTGCCTGCCGAACGCCGGCCGCCATCGTGGCAGCCGTTCACGGGTCACACGTGGATCGCGGCCCCCCCATCCACGACCAGGGTCTGCCCCTGAACGAGGTCGGAGAGCGGGCTCGCCAGGAAGAGCACGGCGTCGGCCACGTCGGCCGCTTCGAGCATCCGCTCCCCCATCATCGTCTTGTGCCTGCGGCCGGCGAACATCTCGGCTGCGCCGGGGAGCCGCTTCGTGGAGTCGGTCTCCACCAGGCCCGCCTCGACGACGTTCACGTTGACGCCCCGGTCGCCCAGCTCCAGTGCCCAGTGCCTGGCCAGCGCCGTGAGCGCCGCCTTCGAGCCGCCGATCAGGCCGTACATCGGCAGGGCCATGTGGGTGCCGTGGCTGGAGAGCACGACCACCTTGCCACGGCCGTCGGCCCGCTCCAGGAGCGGCGCCGCCGCCTTGAGCAGGTGCACCAGCGACAGCACGTTGGTGTGCATCGCGGCGTCGAAGTGCCGCTGCGTGGTGGCCGCCAGCGGCCGGAAGCCGCCGGTGGCCGCGTTGTGGACGAGCACGTCGAGCCGGCCGAACTCCCGCTCCACGAACCCGACCATGTCGGCCACGTCCTCCTCCTCGCCGACGTCGGCCCGCACGCAGGCGGCGTTGCGGCCCAGGGCCGCGATCTGCGCCGCCACGTCGTCGGCCTCGCGGCCGCTGGTGACGTAGTTGACGACGACGTCGGCGCCCGCCGCGGCGAGCCTCAGGGCGCAGGCCCGGCCGATGCCGCGGCTGGATCCGGTGACCAGCGCCACCTTTCCGGTGAGATCGATCATGCGGGACACTCCTGGAGAGAGGGGGCGGAAGGCCCGGGACGCCGGGCGTCGATCAGCCAAGGTCGGGTGAAGACGTCGGGCGAGGACACCGCCGAAGGAACCGCCACGCCCCACCATGTCGAAATGATCGCCCGCACGACCGCGCGGTCGTGCCGCGTGACGGGCGCCGTCGCGGCGATCGCCACCACGTACCGACCAACGGTCGCGAACCGACCCACGCCGGTCACGACCGCGTGCCGCTCTCGGACGACCCAGCTGAAGCCGTTGGGCGACAGGCTCTCGATCGTCACGCGCCGCGGACGAAACTCGGTGTCCAGCCGGGCCGCCTTGTAGGCCGCCTCCTTGGCCCCCCAGAGCAGGGCCCGCAGCAGCCCCATGTCGTCGGGCATCAGCGTGAGTTCGTCCGGCGTAAAAAACGCATCGAGCGCCCGGCCGGCAGCGGCGGGATCGACGATGTCGAGCCCCACCTGCCCGTCGGTCGACGCCGCCGCGCCGAGCAGGCCGCGCACGTGCGACACCGATACCGCAGGACCGCTCGACATGCCTGCGACCCTGGCCACCGGACGGCCCGAGGGAGCGAGCCCGGCGACGCGCACGGCGGCGCACGGCGTCGAGAGCAGCGTCGCGACGAGATCCTCCGCCAACCGCAACGACGCCCCTGAGAGTGACTCGGCGTCGCCGGTTGGCAGCTCGAAGACCGCCGCCACGACCAAGCCGCCCACATCGAGCCCGCGGCAGACGCGGCCCAGGGGCAATGCGCTCTCGAGTCTCCAACCGTTCATACGGGACGGCTCCGCTCAGGCCCCATCACCGCCAAGTGCAGGCCGTCGAGAGCCAGGATCGCCCGGCCGTCCGCGTTGAAGAGCACGAGGTCGTAGACACTCTCCCGTTGGTCTTGCGACCGGAACTGCATCCGCACGGTGCACTTCTCGCCGCGCCGGGGCTGGTCGACGATCCGCAGTCGCTCGAACCGCACCGGCACCTCCACCCGACGGCCGCACAAGATGTAGGAGTACACCGCACAGGCGACGATGCACCCGTCGAGGATCGCGATCGGAACCGTCCAGCCGGCGGCACCCCGCGGGCCGGCTCCGTCGTCCGCATCCGGTGCGATCAGCCGTCCCCAGCCGCCGCTGCGGTCGAGGAACAGGCCCGTCAGCGTCCGGAACGCCGGTCCATGCCACATCGGCGCATCGTCCTGATAGGCCATCGGGTTGTAGGGAAACGGCGGCTCGTCGAGCGTGGCGCTGATCGGCTCCACCGGGCCGCCGGTCACCGCACCGCTGACGTGCACACGATCCTCGCCTGCGGCGCGGCCCTCGCTGTTGAGCACTTCCGCCCAGCCGCGGACCTCGCGGCGGCCGGCGGCTGGCGGACCAACCTCGACACGGATCTCACGGGGCTGGTCGACGGGAAAACCGATCGGCCGCTCGACGATGAAATCACGAATCTCGCCTCCGGTGCCACCGGCGGCCAGCGCCGCCTGGGCGATCAGTTCCGCCCCCATCACGGCTGGCAGCAGCGGCCGGCCAAATTGCTTGTGCTCGAGCAGGAAGCGGTCGCTCGTGGGATCCAGCCGAAACGTCACCCACGTCACATCCCCGCGCGGCTCGACGCCGGCCACGAGGCTGCCGCGGTGGGCGGCGGCCGGCGCCACGGGCACCGTCGATTCCCCGACCGCATCCGGGCACATGACCGGCTCGGTGACCAGCACCTCGGCGTCGGGCAGGCCCGCCTCGATCTCGTCCATGAACCGGCGCACGCCTTCGGCAAGCGGCATGAACTTCAGCCCGAACTGCTCGAGCACGAACCGGCTCTCGGGCCGGCTCGCCATCCCGACTTCGTCCCAGGCGTGCCAGTGGAACACCGTCCCCCGCAGGTGCGGCCGCCGCTGCCGCAGGCCGCCCACGATCTTCGCGAGCATGTCGTTGGCCAGCGAATAATCCGCCTGGCCGTGGCCGCCGAGCCGGCCGCTCGTCGAGCCGAATCCGATCACCGCCTCGAGCTTCGCCGGATCGACCGCCGCCAGCAGGTGCTCGAGCCCGGCGCACTTCGGGCCGAGCGTCGCCTCCAGCCCGTCGAGCGTCTTCTTCTCGAAGCGGCAGGCCGCCTCGAAACCGGCGCCGTGGACGATGCCCCGCACCGGCCCGAGGTCGGCGGCGATCCTGCCCACCGCCGCCCGCACCGCCGCCACGTCGGCGAGGTTGCAGGCGTAGTAGCGGGCCTCGACGCCGGCCGCCCGGAACTTCGCCAAGGACCGTTCGATTTCGATCGACTTCTCGATCCGCTTCCAGGCGCCGCGGGGATCCTCGCCCCGGGCCTTCGCCTCGAGCATCACGCGGCCCTTGAGGTCGCGGAGGCCGGCGTCATCGAGCACGAGCCAGGCCGGCTCCACCGCCACCGGTGCCGTCGATCCGACGAGCGCCAGCCGCAGCCCGTGCCGGCGGCCGAGTTCCCGGCAGCACTCCGCGGTCACGCCGCGGGCGCCGCCGGTCACGACCCAGGCGCTACCCTTCGCGAGCGCGGCCAGCGGAGCGGCCGCGCGGGGCGGCACGTCGCAGGGCACGACGGTCATCCGCCGCCCATCGACCAGTGCCGTCTCGACCGGGCCCGGCCCGTCCCGCATCTCGGCGACGGCAGCCGCGGCAACGTCGGCCGCCGGCAGCGTGGACGCCGCATCGAGCACCCGCACATGCAGCCCGGCGAACTCACGGGCCACGCCCTTGAACAGTCCCGCAATCGCCCCGCCGGCCGGTGACCCGATCGGGGAGGCGAGCCCGAAGTCGCCGCCCAGCGACGTCACGCCCGTGAGTGTGGCCGCGGCAACGTCGCCGGCCTTGCCCCGGATCACGAGCCACCGCTGGCAGGCGAAGAAGGCGGCGATCACCGACCGCGCCCGCCCGGGCAGCCAGTCTCCGGCGTCGCTCCGCGGCGCGACCACGACCAGGTGGCGGACCGCACCGCTCTCTTCAGCCCGCTCCACCGCGGCGATGGCCTCCTCGGCCGAGCCGCACTCCACGGCGAGTGGCGTTCCGCCGGCCGTCCGGATGGCGGCGATGAGCGACTCGGCGAGCGGACCAGCGTTGACGACGAGCACGCGTTCCCCGATCAGGCGGCGGCAGGCTTGCAGCGGCGCGGCCTCGCGCAGCACCAGGCCGTAACGACGCGTGACATCGGCCCGCGACGCGATCGGTTCGCGCGTCGTCACGGCCGTTGCGGCCTGCGTCGCGACCACGCGATCCCAGCCCTGGCCGAGATCGGTCGCGGCCGGCGCCCATTCCGCTCCGGCAGGACCACCCGCGGCGGCGGAAAGCCGGCCGTCGATGGTCCCGATGGCGATCCAGCCGCAGGTCGCCGTCAGCGCGTCGCGCACGCCGGGCACCGCCTGCAGCAGGTCGGCAGCGGCGGCCTCGGCCGCCCGCGCCCCGTCGGCCAAAAGCACACGGGCCAGCGGCGACCGCGCGTCGGCTCGCTGCACGACGGCGGCATTCGGCTCCACGCGGCCCGCGGCCGTGACCGTGAAGCCACCGCCGGCGATCGCGGCGACGACGAGCCCGCGCGGTGCGCGAGCCAGCGTGGCGATCATCCGCTCGGCCTCGCCGATCGACCGGCACGTGGCCAGCACCTGCTCGCAGGCGATCGTCGCGGCACCGTCGCAACCATCGGGCGCGACGGCTACGAGCCCCGCGTCGTTCCATCCGAACACGGCGCCTGGCAGGCCCTTCACGCCCGCGAGACCACCGCGCAGGCCGTTCGCCTCGAAACGGCGGATCGCGGGATCGGCATGCCGGCCCAGGCAGACGATCGCCGCCCGCGGCGCGGAGGCAACGGCCGGCGCGACGATCACGGCATCGCAGCCGCCCAGCGCCCACGCCGGCTCCGCGAAGGCCGCCCGCACCACGGCCGGCTCGACGCCCGCGGCCGATGCCGCGCCCGCGAGTTCTTCCTCCACGGCCGGCTCGAACGCCACGCCATCGGTCGTGACGCCCGTCGCCACCATCTGCTTGGCCCATGTGGCGATCGCGGCGGCATGCTCGCGTCCCCGCTCCAGTCCGCGCGTGAACGCGGCGGAGTGAACAGGTTGTGGCCGCGCCGGCGCCTGCACCGCAGTCGGTGCCGGCCCGCCGCGGTTCGCTCCAACCCGTGGCAGCAGGTAGTCGAGCAGGTGCCGCAGCGTGGGGAACTCGTCAAGCGACACGCTGTCGTCCGCCGTCAGCCCGTACTTCTGACCGATCTCGCCGAACAGCTGCGCCTTGCGAATGCTGTCGATTCCCAGATCTGCCTCCAGGTCAGCGCCCAGTTCCACGATCTCACGCGGATACCCGGTCTGCTCCACCACGAAATCGATCAGGAACGTCTCCAATTCGGCGGCCCGACCGTCGGCCGCCGGTGCGGCCGACCCCACCGCCTGCACGGCGCGACTCGCCGCGGCATGGCCGTTCGAGGCATGGCCGTTCGAGGCATGGCCGTTCGAGGCATGGCCGTTCGAGGCATGGCCGTTCGAGGCATGGCCGTTCGAGGCATGGCCGTTGCCGGCGGGCACGGGGCCACGGGTCGGCGCCGCGACCGCCGCAGCCACTGCCCCGCCGCGCTTCGCTCCGACCCGTGGCAGCAGGTAGTCGAGCAGGTGCCGCAGCGTGGGAAACTCGTCGAGCGACACGCTGTCGTCCGCCGTCAGCCCGTACTTCTGACCGATCTCGCCGAACAGCTGCGCCTTGCGAATGCTGTCGATTCCCAGATCCGCCTCCAGGTCGGCGCCCAGTTCCACGATCTCACGCGGATACCCGGTCTGCTCCACCACGAAATCGATCAGGAACGCCTCGATCTCGGCGGCGTCGGGCCCCGCCCCGCCACTCGGTGGCACGCCGTCCGCGACCGACGGCGTCGGTTGCTTCCGGGCCAGCCACCGGGCCTTGCCGCCCGAGCGGGCGAGCACGTCGCACAGCGCGTCGCGCGATCCGGCCGCGAGCACCGTGGCGTGATCGGCCGGCGCGATCTCGAACAGGTGTCCGGCGGCGTCGAGAAAAGCGCGCACGCCCTGATGCCCCGCGCCCGCACGGGCCAGCGGCGGCTCGACGCCCGCCTCCGCGAGCAGATCGGCGACAACGTCTTCCAGGAAGCGGTCTGCGGACTGCGGCGTCATACGTACCGCCGTGGCAGTCGCCCCGGCCGGCTCCAGCACCTGGGCGCCGTTGCCGGACGAACGCGGCGTTGACGACGTTGCCTGCCAGCCGCCCGCCTGCGCCGCGACGTCAGCCAGCGGCTGGCCCGCGTCGTGCGAGGCCTCCGGAGTCGAGACCGCCGGTCGCGCGGCAGGCCGGGCCGCACCGCCGCTACGGTTGCGTTCACGCCGTCGCGCCGTCGCGTCGAACGATACGATCCGACCGGGCGCGACCGGCCTGACGACACTCGCGGCCGGCGCGACCACCGCCGCCCCCCGTCCGCCGAGGGCACCGGCCGCCGCGAGCTGCTCGCGGAGCCGCGCGAGGTGCTCCCGCGGCGCGCGGCCGCGCTGATCGAACTGCACGAACGTGACGTTCTCGCGGCCTTCGAGGATCCGCCGCGTCAGGCCCGTGAGCACCCCGGAGGGACCGACTTCCACGAACGTCCGCACGCCGGCGGCGTAAAGCCGTTCCACGACGTCGATCCAACGGACCGTCTCCGTCATCTGCCGGATGAGGCTCTCCTGAATCTCGGCGGCATTCGTCAGCGGCGCGGCGGTCGTGCTGCTGAGCGTAGCGATCCGCGGCGCGGCGATGGGTAGCCCGCGGATCGTGCCGGCAAGTTCGTCCGCCGCCGCGGCCAGGAGCGGCGTATGAAACGGGCTCGGCACGGCCAGCCGCTTCGACTTCACCCGTGCGGCTTCCAGGATCACCTCGACGGCATCCACGACCCGCGCGGTGCCGCCGATGACCGACTGCTCGGGCGCGTTCTCCGCGCACACCCACACCTGGCCCGCGAAGGACTCGATTGTCTTCCGCACCATCGCCCGGTCGGCGATCACCGAGAGCATCGCCCCGTTTCGCGGGCCGTGCCGTTCGACGGCCGATGCGCGGGCCTGCGTGGCGCGGCAACCGTCTTCCATGCTCCACGCGCCACCGGCGGCCAGCGAGGGAAACTCGCCGAAGCTGTGGCTGGCGACGAAGTCGGGCGCGAAGCCCATGTCCTGCAACACACCCCAGGCGAGCAGGTCGCCGAGGTACATGCCCCACTGCGTGTCCCAGATGCGGGTGCCCAGTCCGTTGTCGGGCCGCCAGGCGATCTCGGCGAGCGTCGCCTGCCCGCACGCCTTGGCCTGCGCGTCGAGCCGGCCGAGCACGGACTGTGCCTCCGGCGTCTCCGCGACGAGGCTGCGGAACATGTCGGTGTACTGCGAACCCTGGCCCGGAAAGATGGCGGCCACGAGCGGTCGACGAGACGACCGGGGCGCCGGCGCGGCCACGACGGCCGGCGCGGTGGCGCGGGTGGCGGCCCGGGGCCGTGCACCCTCCGGCACGGGCAGACCGTTGTCGAGCACGACGTGGCCGACCTGCGTGTCCTGCACCACGGTCACGCAGCCGGCGCGGTAACCGGCCCCGTCCACGGCGGGAATCGGCACCGCGGCCGCCGAAGCCGCCAGCCCGTGCGTCTGCGTGGCGTGGACCGCCGCCGACCCCGGCAGGGAACCCCTCGCCAGGCTGCGGGAGAGCTTCACGATGGCCGCGGCACCGGCGGCGGCGCCCGCATGGCCGATGAGACCGTCGAGCGAACCGGCCACCGGCGCGTGGCCCGCCGTGGCGTAGTGGCCACCCAGGGCCGCGAGTTTGGCGCCGGCGGTGTCGCTGCCGGCCGCGACGGCGACCTCGACGGCGCGAACGGCCGCGGGAGCCATCCCCGCCTGGTCGAGCGCCTCGCGGATGACCCGCCGTGCCGCATCGGCGACCGCACGTCCGGAGCCGAGGCTGACGCCGCGGATCACGCCGCGGATCGTGTTGCCTGCGGCCCGGGCATCGGCCAGCCGCTTGAGCACGAGCACCACGGCGCCTTCACCGGGCACGTCACCGCCGCTGGTGCGACCATCGAGCACCGACCGCGGCTCGCCCGCCAAGCCGCCGCCGAGCGACCGACCTTCGTAGGCCATCAGATCCATGCTCCGCTCGCCGGCGGCGCAGATCACCGCGTCGCACGACCGCTGCCGCAGCATGTCCACGGCCGCCGACAGCGCCGACACACTGGAGCAATCGCCGGCGTCGAGGGCCAACGCGCCGCCCATGAGATCGAAGGTCTTCGTGAGCCGGCTGGCCAGCGTGCTGCTGGTGAAACTCCCGGTCTCATCCACGAGTGCGGGCAGTTTCTCCAGCACCTTTTTCTCGTAGCCTGCGATGACCCGCTCGATGTCGGCCGCTGCGAAGCCCCGCCGCTCGAGGGCCGCGCGGAGGATCTTGCCCGTCTCCGGGAGCCGCAGGCCGATCTGCAGTTGGTTGGCGAAGTCGCCGCCGAACAGCGTGCCCACCACCACTGCGGTGCGGATGCGGTCGAGGCCGGCCTCGGGGCCGCCGATGTCGGCGATCGCGGCGTCGGCCGCCGCCAGGAGCATGAACTGCAGCGGGTTCGCCGCAGCGATCTGCTTGGGAGGCACCTTGTGGCGGCGCCAGTCGTAGGCGAAGCCGCGGACGAATCCACCCCGGTCGGCGGTCGTGTGCCAGGTGCGGGGAGCGGATCGATCGAGGGCCCGGCTGGCCTGCCAGCGATCGGTAGGCACCGGCCCGATGGCGATCTCGCCGCGCTCGAGTCGGTCATAGAAGGCATCGAGCGTCACCGCGCCGGGAAGCACGCAGCCGGCACCCACGATCGCGATCGCCTCGGCCTCCGCGTCATCCGCGTGCGCCGGAACCGGCAGCCGCGCGGGCACGTGCTCGGCGAGGGAGACGTGCACGTTGAGCCCACCGATGCCGAACGCATTGACGGCGGCACACCGGGGCGAGCCGTCGGCATGGGCCGGCCAGGCGAACGGCTCCAGCGGGACGTGAAAGGGACCACCGCGCCAGTCGAACTCGGCGTTGAACTCGGTGCAGGTCGAGCCGGGCGGGATCAGGCCGTGCTCCATCGCGAGCACCACCTTCACGAGACTGGCAATGCCGGCCGTCTCTAGCGTGTGCCCGATGTTGGCCTTCACGCTGCCGATCGGGATCTGCCGTCCCGTCGGAAGATGCCGGGCCATGAGCCGCGACAGGGCCGCGAGTTCCGTGACGTCGCCCACCTGGGTGCTGGTGGCGTGGGCTTCGATGTACTCGATGCGCGCAATGTCGGCGGTGTCCGGATAGGCTCGCTCGACCGCCAGCACCTGCCCCTCCTGCCGCGGCGCCCACAGGCTCTTCCCCTTGCCGTCGCTGGCCACGCCGAGGCCGCGAATCACGGCCCGGATCCGGTCGCCGTCGGCGATCGCCCGCGACAGTTTCTTGATGACGAGGGCCACGTAGCCCTCCGCGGTGATCAGACCGTCGGCGTCGGCCCCGAACGGGCAGGAACCGGCGTTGCTCACCGACTGCGCGGCCGAGAAGAGCACGAGACTGTCGGACTTGCAGTACGAGGCCCCGCCCACGATGGCCTGGTCGATGCCCCCTTCGAGTAGCGCCCGCGCGCCGATCGCCATCGCCTGGAGGGACGAGGCGCAGGCGGCGTCCACGACCAAGTACGGCCCGTCGAGCGCGAGGGCTTCCTGCACGATCTTCGCGGCCCCGATCGCACCCAGGTCGAGCGTCCGGCCGGGCTGGCGACCCGGATACCGACGGCGCACCGCGTCGGTGACTGCCTTGGCCACCTCGTCGGCGCCGTCGGGCCCGAGCAGGGCACGGGCAACATCGACCTCGGTCAGCAGGGCCGCCGCCTCGTCGATGCCGGTGCCGTACACGATGTCGCCGATTCGTGTGCTGCCGCCGGTGTGTCCCACGTACACCCCGGTCCGCCGATCGGCTGGCATCGCGAAGGGATCCATGCCGGCGTCGCGGCAGGCCAGCGAGGCGACCTCCAGAAAGATGTGGTGGGCGACGTCAAACCGCTCGATCATCGCCGGCGTGATCGGGCAGACAGCCGGATCGACCGGCCGATCGGAAACCACCGCCCCCATCTCCGAGTAACTCTTGCCGACCCGGCTCTTCTCGGGATGGAAGTAGAGGTCGCGGGGCAGGCGGGACTCGGGCAGTTTGCCCCACGCCGTGCGGCCTCCGACCACGAGGTTCCAGAAGGCTTCGAGTCCATCGGCTCCGGGAAGGCGGCAGGCCATGCCCACGATC
>Ga0315902_10010230_pt1 | contig 12428 bp, 9 predicted proteins | sample LakEriMetagenome_9_FD_203523 | JGI IMG/M metagenome (GOLD analysis project Ga0315902, IMG submission 203523) | Freshwater fungal communities from buoy surface, Lake Erie, Ohio, United States - Buoy 12 MA117 | ecosystem: Environmental > Aquatic > Freshwater > Lake > Lake biofilm | place: USA... | reverse complement strand
GGTGAACATGGTATGCCAGCGGACGAAGCTCGAGCCAAACGTCACCATATGGTTGATTCAGGTAGCGCTGCTTGAATTCTTCCACAACAACATTGCGCTGAACTTCCAGACTTTTTGGAGTAAACGCCAGCGATAGCATTCGATCACTTTCCAGCCAAAGCGCAGTTTCAATGTTTATGGCAGGGAGTACATCATAGTAGTTTGTAATATCGTTCGAAGTGAACGCATTACTTTCGCCACCTGCGCGCTGAAGTGGTGCGTCAAAGTCGGGAATATTGACCGAGCCTCCGAACATGAGATGCTCAAAAAGGTGAGCAAATCCCGTCTTATTCTCGGATTCATCGCGAGCGCCTACGTTGTAGAGGGTATTCACTACGGCCATAGGTGTGGTCACGTCTTTGTGAAAGAGTACTTTCAGCCCGTTGTTTAAGGTGAAACGTTCAAAATGAATCATCAGAATTTGAATTTGTCGGTTTGTTGTTCAGAAAGAGCTTCCCTGAACTCGGAAATGATCTCTGCTACAATGGTAGCAGCTGGCATGATATGGTCGAAAAGTGAGGAGATCTGCCCGATCTCCAACTCGCCGTCTACGAGATCTCCTTCGAACATGCCTTTCTTGGCGCGTCCACGGCCCAACAAAGTTTTCAATTCCTCCGCACTTGCACCGCGCTGGTAGGCAGCTTCGACTTGTTGATAGAACTCATTTTTGATCAAACGGACCGGGGTGAGTTCCTTCAGTGTGAGCCGCGTATCACCTTCATTGGTGTTGATAACCGCATGCTTAAAATTAATGTGCGCGCTCGATTCTTCGGAGGCTACAAATCGACTACCGATCTGTACACCATCGGCGCCCAGATTCATAGCAGCGAGCATTCCGCGCCCTGTGCCTATACCTCCGGCAGCGATCAGTGGAATCGAAAGTTCTCTGGCAACCATCGGGATCAGACACATAGTCGTTGTTTCATCCCTGCCGTTGTGTCCCCCGGCTTCAAATCCTTCAGCAACAACAGCATCGACTCCTGCCTCCTGCGCTTTTAGTGCAAACTTGAGACTGGAAACGACATGTACCACCTTGATTCCTTGCGATTTGAGGTGTTCTGTCCATGTTTTTGGATTTCCCGCTGACGTGAAAACAATAGGCACTTTGTGCCGGATGATCGTTTCAATGTGCTTGTCGATATCGGGGTAGAGCATCGGCAGATTGACAGCAAATGGTTTGTCTGTAGCCGTTTTGCACTTCGTAATCTGTTCATCCAGAATAGCGGGGTACATCGATCCTGATCCAATGATTCCCAATCCACCGGCATTAGAAACAGCCGAAGCGAGTTCCCATCCGGAGCACCAGATCATTCCGGCCTGGATTAAAGGGTACTGTATTCCGAAAAGTTCACAGATTCTATTGCTCATTGATAAGATCCAAAATAGATAATTACTGTTTTTACGAAAATACGCTTTTTAGAAATTTCAGCAGCTGTGTATGATCGTTAAATTGTTCAGGTCGTCTTCAAAATGTTATCGTAGCGGAATTACGTCTTTTTTGTTTATTTTAGTGTTCAAATCAAGTAGTTCCTCCGTTGGTGCGATACCTGTTTATAGTGCTCATCATTTTGACCCTGTTTCCTGCTGCGGCTCAGGAACAGGAGCATGTTCATGATATCCATCATGCTTTCATTGAGAATAAGGGTCAGTGGCCGGAGCCCGTGTTGTTCAGGGCGAAGTTCCGCGGAGGTAATATGTGGGTTCAACAGCGAAAGTTTCTCATCCATTTACAGGATTTCTCACGAATGCAGGAACTCCACGTGAAACCGCAAGATTCGGAGGAAACAGTTACATACCAACAAACATTGGTGCATGTGAACTTTCCAACGGCAAATCCGGTAAGTCAGATTGAGAAGATTGGTAAAACTCAAGCTTATTACAACTTTTTCAAAGGAAATGATCCTTCACGTTGGGCTTCTGAGGTGCACGGGTATTCAGAGGCAGTCATGCGCGAATTTTACAATGGTATCGATCTAAAAATCATTGAGCAAGGGGAACAGCTGAAGTATGAATTCCATCTGCAGCCAGGAGCCGATCCTGGGTTGATCCACTTTGATTATGGAGGATGCCTATCTGTAAAGGTCTCTCGGAAAGGTGATTTAGTGCTGCAAACGAGCTTGGGTCAGATCATCGAGCAAAAACCGTATTCGTATCAAGTTGTTAATGGAAAAATCAAAGAGATCGAATCAGCATTTGTTTTGGAAGGAAACAAGGTGCATTTCAAGCTTGGTGACTATGATCCCGCTCACATTTTAGTGATCGACCCAGTTTTGATATTCGCAACGTACAGTGGTTCGGTAACCGATAATTTTGGAATGACAGCAACCTATGGATACGATGGAACGGCTTATTCAGCCGGAATAATCTATGGGAATGAATACCCAACTCCAGACCCACTGGCTTGGGATGTGGTTTCGAATATCACAGTTCCAAGTACGAATATTGCGACAACGGATGCATTCATTTCCAAGTATTCAGCCGATGGAACAATCATGCTCTGGACAACTTTCATTGGCGGCGGAGACAATTTTCAAGGTACAGAAACTGCTCATTCACTGATCTGTGATCCTGATGATAACATTTATCTCTACGGAGTAACTTCAGCCATTGATTTTCCGGTTCAGGGCGGATTTCAATCTTCGCATGCCGGTGGTTCAGCGCTTTCAGTCAATTTCAATGGAACCAATTTTGGTGCTGTCGGTACGGATATTTTTGTGTGTAAATTTAGTGCAAACGGGCAGAATTTGCTGGGGTCAACCTACATTGGAGGGACGGATAATGATGGTGTGAATTACAAGGTGACTTCCGGGAATTACAACTCTGTTGCAGCTTACGATTCACTCTCCATCAATTATGGAGATCAGTTCAGGGGTGAGATCATGTTGGATCAGAATGGCAATTGTATTGTTGCATCGTGCAGCAGAAGTACTGATTTCCCTGTTCTCGGTGCTTTTCAAGCCACCAACGCAGGCATGCAGGATGGAGTTGTTTTCAAAATGTCTCCCAATCTGGATAACTTGATATGGTCGAGCTACTACGGAGGGAGTAACAACGATGCCTGTTATTCTGTTAAGGTTGATTCCAGTTTTAATATCGTATTTGCCGGGGGTACAAGCTCTGATAATTTGGCATTTACATCAGGAGGGCTACAGCCAGTATACAATGGTGGAAAGACAGATGGATTTGTGGTGAAGCTCGCTCCAAATGGAAACGCGGTCCTAAATGCAACCTATCTCGGTACATCTAACCTGGATCAGGCATTTTTTGTTGAGATCGATCGAAATGACAATGTGTTTGTACTTGGGCAGGCAGTTGGGGGTTTGTTCCCTGTTTTCAACGCACCTTACAACATCCCGAACAGCAGTCAGTATATCATTAAATTATCACCAGATCTTACAACCAATCTCAATTCAACTGTTTTTGGGAACGGCAGCCCGAATATCAATATCTCACCTGCTGCCTTTTTAGTTGATATCTGCGGTAATATGTATGTCTCAGGCTGGGGTGCCAACATTCTGCAGGGAACACCCTTATCAGGAATGCCTGTTACACCGGATGCATTTCAGGCCACTGCACCGAATGGGTTCGATTTTTATCTGATTGTGATCAAAAGAGAATTCACGGATATCCTATACGGGACCTATCTCGGTGGTACAACAGCGCAAGAACATGTTGACGGAGGTACTTCACGTTTTGACAAAAGTGGTGTTGTTTATCAATCTGTATGCGGTGGCTGTGGCGGGAACAGCGATTTTCCAACTACACCCGGAGCCTGGTCCTCTCAGAATTTGAGTTCAAATTGCAACAATCTTGTCTTTAAATTCGATTTTGAGTTAATACCACAAGCGGAATTTACCGTGGATAATAATTTGGGATGTGCAACCTTTGAAGTAACCTTCGACAATTTCTCTACCGAATCGGATTCCTACATGTGGGACTTTGGTAATGGGGATACGAGTTCGGTGATCTTCAATCCAACAATGGTTTATGATACCCCAGGTGTATATGAAGTATTGCTCTACGTGACCGATAGTATATGTCTTTTAACGGATACTGCACAGTTATTTATCACGGTTACCGATTCCATTCAGGTAACAGCCGGAAGTGATCTGGAGTTGTGTTCTCCGGTTCCAATTACGCTGACTGCCAACAGTTTTGGTACAGCAGATTACTTCATCTGGTCGGAATCACCAACATTCGAAGACACATTGAACACAAACGTTAGCGATTCAGTTTTGACGATCACACCTTCCGGTACAACTACCTACTATGTGATGGCAGGGAATCTGGGTTGCAGCATTACAGATAGTGTTCAAGTCGATTTTATCAGTAGTGATCTCGTGCTCTCGGGAAATGACTCGATCTGTCAGGGGGAACTGACTACAATCACTGCAACAAACCTGAATCCATCTATCACATTCACCTATGCGTGGTCACCTGCTTCCGTTATTGTTTCCCCAACCAATGGAAACGCTGTTCAGGTTATGCCAATGTCGTCGCAGTATATATACGTAACTGCCTCGGCATCCAACGGTTGTATCATAGAGGATTCTGTTTATATTGCAGTAAGTTCGATCCCGGATGGTGCAGTGATCGCCAGTGCTTCTGAATATACAATCCCGGAAGGGGGTACCACCACACTGTTCGGACAGCCTTCGGGATACGAATATGAATGGGTTCCTGCGCTGGGCCTGGATAACCCGAATATGCAGCAGACAAATGCAGAGGTTGGTCAGTCGACGCTTTATACGTTGAATGTCACAGATGGGATCTGTACGAAAAGTGATACTGTTTTCATCAAAGTATATTCGTTCATTTGTGATGAGCCCTACATTTTTATTCCCAATGCATTTTCTCCGAATGGTGACGGAGAGAACGATGTGTTGTATGTGAGAGGTCCGCTGATCGAAAAGATGGTTTTTCGCGTCTTTGACCGTTGGGGAGAGCTGGTTTTCGAAACGGAGGACAGGCTCATTGGATGGGATGGTACTTTCAGGGGAAAGCAGTTGGATCCGGATGTTTATGATTATTATCTGAAAGCGATCTGCATCGATGAGCAGGAATCTATCATTAAAGGCAACATTACCTTGATGAGGTAAACGAGAATTCCGCATTGGTCAGTAAGAAAAACATCTTCGACTCCCTGTTTACTCGTTCAAACCTTGTAGATTTGAGGAGAATTCAAATTTCTTCAGATGAAAAAGATCATTACGCCAAAGTCGGAAAAATTCCTTGAGAAGTACCTCAATAATCCAAGCCCAACCGGTTTTGAATCGGAAGGACAAAAGCTTTGGTTAAGCTACATCAAGCCTTACATCGACGATTATTTTACGGATCATTACGGAACGGTCGTTGGGGTGATCAATCCGGGTGCGGAATACAAAGTAGTGATCGAAGCACATGCGGATGAGATCTCCTGGTTTGTTCACTACATTACCAAGGACGGATTTATTTATCTTAGAAGAAACGGAGGCTCAGACCACATGATTGCGCCCTCAAAACGAGTGAATATCCATACGGATAAAGGAATAGTCAAAGCAGTATTTGGATGGCCAGCTATTCACATGCGTCAAACAAAAGAAGAAACACCCAGTTTAAAGAACATTTTTCTGGACTGTGGTTGCAGTTCGGCAGAAGAAGTTGCAAAGTTGGGAATACATGTGGGTTGTGTAGTGACCTTTGAAGATGAATTCATGATCATGAATAAATCCCGCTATGTGGGGCGCGCCCTCGACAACCGGATCGGGGGATTTATGATTGCTGAAGTAGCGAGATTATTGCATGAAAAGAAAGTCAAGCTGTCATTTGGATTGTACATTGTGAACTCTGTTCAGGAGGAAGTTGGATTACGCGGTGCTGAAATGATCGCACATCGCTTAAAGCCGAATGTTGCACTTGTAACAGATGTTTGCCACGATACTGCTACACCAATGGTGGATAAGATCGAAAATGGTGACCAGCGTTCGGGTGATGGCCCCGTGCTTACATACGGTCCCGCGGTTCAGAATAACTTATTAAAGTTCCTCATTAAAACCGCCGAGAAAAGCAAAATTCCTTTTCAGCGTGCTGCTGCTTCCCGGGCAACAGGAACAGATACAGATGCGTTTGCCTACTCGAACGAGGGGGTGCCCAGTGCACTGATCTCTCTTCCGTTGAGGTACATGCATACGACAGTGGAGATGTGCAGAAAAGAGGATGTGGAAAATACGATCCTCCTTATTTTCGAGGCAGTGAAAGGTCTCAAGTCAGGGCAAGATTTTAAATACTTGTAAAGCAAAAGTCTTCAAGAATCCAAGAATCTTTTGATTTAGGTTCATCGAATGATCAATAGGCTTTTAGAAATTGTGTACATTGCGTACTTAAAACATAAACTACATTTATGAAGAAGATTACATTTGTTTTGGCCGTATTGTGCCTCTCGGGATCGCTACAAGCCCAGTTATTCTCCGATGATTTTGAGTCCTATGCATCAGGCTCATACATCGGCCCTCAGTCTGCTTCGTGGACAACATGGAGTGGAGCAGGTGGCGAAGGAACCGCCGAAGATGTTACTGTAACTACCAATCAGGCGAATAGTGGCAGTAAGTCAGTGTATTTCTCATCTACTTCCGCGAATGGCGGTCCCCAGGATGTTGTTCTGGATTTCGGGCCTGTTTACAATTCCGGACTTTTCACATTTGAAGCTGCATTCTACATCAACGCAGGTAAGAATGCGTATTTCAATTTTCAGGGTGCAGCAGCCATTGGAACGCTCTGGGCGCTGAACGTGAACATGGATGGAGGACAGGTGATCGTTGACGACGGATTGACGCCGAATTTGGCAGTTGGATCGTACTCTGATGCCACCTGGTTTACCTTGAGAATTGAGGCGAACATGACACTGAACGTTTGGAAAGCGTATGTGGATGGTGTTCAGTTCGGTCAGTGGGAGAACGGTGTAAATGCCCTTGCTTCACTTGACCTTTTTCCGATCCAGAACAGCCAGTTCTTCGTGGATGACGTGATGTTTGATCATCAGCCTGTCACGCTTGCCAACCTCAATGCGATGGCTTCGAGTCTCGTTATGGGAGGAAATATTGCCACCCAGGTTGTTGATCCTGTTGTGACCGTTAAGAATGCGGGTACCACTGCGATCAATTCGTTTGATGTAGTACTTGATTACAACGGTAACCAATATACGCAAAACATTACAGGACAGAATTTAGCGTCACTGCAAAGCTTCGATGTCACGTTTACCGGGATCAACCTAGTAGCTGGATCGAATGTAGCAACGGCAACCGTGAGTAATGTCAACGGGGCTTCCGATGACGATCCGAACGATGATGTGATCACCCAAACAGTGAATCCAGTAGTTCCGGCGCCGGGTAAGATAGTTGTTGGAGAGGAAGCTACCGGAACTTGGTGTCAGTGGTGTCCTCGTGGTGCAGTATTCATGGATCTTTTTGAAACGGAATACGCTGATTTCTGGGCTGGTATTGCTGTCCACAATGCCGATCCCATGGTCGATCCTACCTACGATACCGGCGTTGGCGCTTTGATCGGAGGTTACCCAAGTGCATTGGTTGACCGCGGACCGGATGTTGACCCTTCACAAATGGCGCCTGATTTCTTTGAACGTTTGCAAATTGCACCTAAGGCATTTATTACCAACGGTGCAACCTGGGATGCTTCAACGAGGACATTGAATGTTTCGATTTCAGCAGAATTCCAGGCAGCAGCAACCAGCAGTTATAAACTTGCGTGTGTGTTGACCGAAGACGGTGTGACCGGAACAGGAGCCGGATGGAACCAATCCAACGCATACGCAGGAGGAGGTAATGGAGTAATGGGAGGTTATGAAGCTTTACCGAATCCTGTACCTGCTGCTCAAATGGTCTATGATCATGTAGCACGTAAGATCGCTCCATCATTCGGTGGATATGCGAATAGCTTCCCTGCGACAGTGAATGCCGGAGCAACACACACGGTTAACTTTTCTTTTGTTCTTCCGGCAGGATGGGACGAGAATGAGATGCACATCATCGGTTTGCTAATTGCTCCGAACGGAACAATTGACAATGCGGGTAAGGCTACAATCGCAGAAGCTGTTGCAAATGGATTTGAAAACGGAACTTCAGCGGGTCTTTTCGATATGGATACTGACCAAATCGACGCGACGTTTAAGCTATATCCGAATCCTGCGAACGATTATGCAGTGGTCGTGATCGATCTGGATGTTGCAACTCAAGTGGAAATGACGTTATCTGATGTGTCAGGTAAAGTAATCGCTTTCCGTGATTATGGATCAATGAATGGTGCTCAGGAAGTAGTGCTGAATACGAGTTCATTGGCAGCGGGAGTTTACGTAGTAGAACTATCCCTTAACGGGGTTAAAATTACAAAGCGACTGATCATTGAATAATAATCTATCAACAATAACAAAAAAGAGGTGGATGAAAGTCCGCCTCTTTTGTTTTAAGCTACGTATTTTTGTTCCATGAAATGGATCGGTGAACGTACCAGTTTTGAAGATGAAAAGGGAATTACTACGATCGTCATCCGCCCCGAAGATAAAGTGCTTGCAAAAGGGTTGATGGGTGCGTGGGTCGCCATGTGGTTTACTATCGGTTGTGTTATGGTATGGTCTTATTTCACTTTCAAGTTGTCGGAACAAGAAAAGATCATCGTTTATGTCTTTATGGCCTTTTGGGGCTATTATGCGTTCAAGGTTTCAAGCTCTTTTCTGTGGTTGATGTGGGGCAAAGAATTGATCAAGATCAACGAGGTGAGCCTGACCTATAAGCGTTCGGTGAGAGGCTTTGGAAAGGCTATTCCATATTATTTGGAAAATATTCAGAAAATGAGGGTGCAGCATCCGGAGGCGAATTCTTTTCAGGCAGTTTGGGAATCTTCACCATGGATCAATGGCGGGGAACGATTTGAGTTTGATTATTTGGGAAAGGTTATTAGATTTGGGAGGAAATTGAATGAGAAAGACAGCAAGCTGCTTTTTACCGTGATCACGAAGCGGTTGGACGATCAGCTAAAACGTCGAAACAAGGGGATGTAGCTCAGATGGCTAGAGCGCTTGGCTGGCAGCCAAGAGGTCGTGGGTTCGAGCCCCATCTTCTCCACCAACAAAAAAAGCTCCCTGAATGGGGAGCTTTTTTGTGCTATATTCTCAATCAAGGTAATAAAGTATTCAGACAGTGGCAGCCTCCAGATTTTTGGAACGGTAAAATTCTTGCTCAGCGGGAAATTTCAATTGATGTACATCATCAACGAATTCATTGATCGCCGAAGTAAATAGCTCAGCACCATTTAGATACCTTCGAACGAATTTGGGTTTGAAATCGGTAATTAGTCCGAGCATATCTTGTAAAACGAGTGCCTGACCGTCCACATTCAATCCGGCACCAACACCTACAACAGGAATTTGAACTGCTTCAGACACCATTTCTCCAACAGTGAAAGGAACTGCCTCCAGTACTATGGCAATGCATCCCAGCGCCTCCATTTTAAGAGCCTCTGCTATGATACTTTCTGCCTCCTGCGGAGTTCTTCCCTGTGCCTTGAATCCGCCTGTCATGTAATGCATACTTGGCATGAGTCCGACATGACCAATGATCGGGATTCCGGCTTGGGTGAGCGTATGGATCGCTTCTTCATTGCCGTCAGCTCCTTCGATCTTGATGGCTTGTGCTCCGGCCTTCATGAGTAATTCAACATTCTCGACAGTATCCTTGAGTCCTTTTTTTACACTTAGAAAGGGCATTGATGCAATGATCAATTTGTCTGGTGCCCCTTTGGAAACCCATTTCACGTGATGAGCCAGAATGTTAATGTCCGAGAAGATGGTGTTCGTTTCTCCGTGCATGACCATAGATGAACAGTCACCAACTAGAATGCCGTCTACATTTGTCTCGTTGATAATCTTTGCCGTGTAATGATCATAGCTTGTAACAACAGTGATCTTCTTTTTGTCTTTTTTCAGTTGCTTGAAAGTGTTCAGTAAATACATGATTATTTGTGATTAGATGGTTTTTCTTTCAGTTAGGAACTAATCGTCATAGCTGATCGTTAGTTCATTGCAGGCGGGTAACGCTTGACAGGTGAGTATATATCCGTTGCCGAGTTCTTCTTCGGTCAGGGCGTAATTTGCTTTCATGATGGCTTCTCCTTTCAGGATTTTAGCTCTGCACGATCCACAGATACCTGTCCGGCATGAGTAGGGTGCATCCAGTCCTGCTTTCAATGCTGCAGTCAACAGTTCGGGGCTGTTCGCATCCACTTCAAATTCATAGTTGTCACCCTCGAGCTTCACATGAATGTTGGATTTTCCCGAAAACGCATTCGGCGCTTTAATTTCCTCATCCGGTGGTGCTGTTGGAGCAGTGAAAAGCTCGGTATGGATCATTTCTTTACTGATTCCCAACGTCAAAAGCAATTCACGCACCTCCGTAACCATTGCTTCCGGACCACAGAGGTAATACGCATCTGCCATAAGCAGCGAAGGATCATGCTCATGCAGGTTGAAGATAGCGTTTCGATCGATCCTCCCGAATTCATATCCTTCCTTCTGCTCTCCGCTCAGAAAGTGAATTATTTTGGCGGAGGCTAGCTCAGCAAGTTCGTTCTTGAACATGATGGATGAACTGTTCCTGTTCCCGAAAAGAAGAGTAACGGGGATAGAGTCCTGAATTGCTGATTTCAGCATGGAAAATAAAGGGGTGATACCACTTCCTGCACCTATTAACATGAGCTTGGAGGCATCTTTATTTAAGTTGAAGGAACCTCTTGGTTCTGAAACTATGAGTACGTCACCGCTTTTGGTTTCGGTATTCAGAAAACGCGATACTTTTCCTTCAGGAAGTGCTTTCACGCCGATTGATAAGGGTTCTCCGGGATCGCTGCAGATCGAATACGATCTCCTCAGTTGTGAACCATTCTCAGCTAAAAGCAGGTCGATATGTTGGCCGGGTTTAAATTGGTAATTTTCGCGAAGTGATTCCGGAATGTGGAGTGTGATCTGTACAGCATCGGTTGTCAATCGCTTGACGGAGCTGACCTGAAGAGCATGAAAGCCTTTTGGTAATTTGATCAAACCGGGTACAAGAAGTGTGACAGCCATCTGAGTGGTATAAGGATACAAGTATTTTATTCAATTAAATTTTTTGCACTAAAGCGCTTTAAAAATTGATCCATGTTCTGACCATTTTTCGCGGTTCGGTGGTTGCCGGATCATTTTCAAATGCAGTCCGGTTATGACATATGAAGCGGTTATTAATGAAAAGTATATCACCTCTTTCCATCCGAAATTGAATACTATTTGATTTTTCCTGAAAAAAATCATCTGTTGCATTCAGACCCCTTAAAAGTTGAGCAGGGAGCTCTTGACCAGTTTTTTGAAAAGCCGTTTCAATCCAAAAACGCATGTACCTGAACGTAAATCCTTCGTTAGGCCAGGAGAAAATGGGAAATGCATTCTCGTGAATTGCAGCTACATTGTTTACCGTACCGGGCGTGATCACATCTCTGATCACGTCTTTTTTCATTTCCGGCAGTACCGATGGGTGGGCCGTCTGAAGATGAACATACAAGTCGGCAGCGTTGGTAAGCAGAGAATCACCCCCTGTTGCTGCAGGTTGCAGGCAAAGCAATCCCACTGCATCGGGTAAATAGGTCTTTGCTGTGCTATCGGTATGGTATCCTGTTGCTGCCCGGGTTTTGGATACAGGCACTGCCTCTTTGGTGTAGTCAAGACCTTGATCCACAACATCAAAGAAAAAACCGTATCGGTCATTCAGGGTTCCTATTTGCAAGCTGTAAAGTGCGTAAATAGCCCTGAGCTTCTGGTCCGTGTGCGATCCTCCGCAGCGAATCAGTACAAAGCCTGATCCGGAAAGAAGTCTGTGCTTAATGTCTTTAACGTATCCTGGAACATGTTTTTCGGCGAAATCATTCGGTGTATCGAATAATTTTTGCAAGACCTCTGGGCTCAACTGCTGCACACTTGTGATGAGCTCACTATCTGCATTGATTGCGGCATCCATCCAGTCGGGAAGTTCAGTCCAACAATACTTTGCAACTGTATCATCCACTTGCAGCATACCTGTTCTAACGTTTAACTTTGAATGCAACATGCAGCGGAAGGTCTAGAAGTGGCCCAAAAAAATCGGCATCCAGTTCAACATGTTCTTGACCGATCTTCAGTTCGTAGACCTCAGGCATATTTGTAAAACCAGCCTTCTTCAGTCCTGAAAAATAGTCTTCAAAAGTTTTATGTATGCATTGCACTCCGACAGCTATCCCGTCACGCCTCCAGATCTGACCCGGGAAAAGAACATTCCTTCCTGAAAAATAGCCTCCGGAAGGCTCGAAATAGAAAGGGTATTTGTCCTTTTTATGAA
>Ga0315902_10010228_pt1 | contig 12429 bp, 12 predicted proteins | sample LakEriMetagenome_9_FD_203523 | JGI IMG/M metagenome (GOLD analysis project Ga0315902, IMG submission 203523) | Freshwater fungal communities from buoy surface, Lake Erie, Ohio, United States - Buoy 12 MA117 | ecosystem: Environmental > Aquatic > Freshwater > Lake > Lake biofilm | place: USA... | reverse complement strand
TTAAATGAATAAACCAGGCCAGAATAATAACAATATGATTACCTGATGTTCATCTGGATATTCATATTGTTACCACTCTGGCCTGGAATATCTAATTTGCAAGATTCATTGCTTTATTTAATGACACAATATGATATCTATGTTACTATCATATTATTTAGTGAGAATAGTAGCCCGAATATTATTTAATAAATTAATATTGATAAAAAGATATTATCTAAATAAGATTAAATGAATTGTTTGTCTGATATACTTTTCCTTATTCATAATATTCATAAGTGACATTTATTCATTGACTTTTTAATTCCTGAAACGTTAAAGATTATTATTTGATAATTAACAAAATTATATAGATCTTAAAATTAGTCACTTATACCCATTATAAACTATTTTTTCCAATTAGATAACTCCACGATTATATAATGGATCCACACAGGAGTTATCACAATAAAATAACTATAAAATTGATTATAATTGGCCATTTTATAGTTATTTTATTGTGGTAACTCCTGCATGGACTTATAATATGGATATTGCCAGTAAATAACTTTTATAAAAAATATAATAAAAAATATAATTATTTAGCTAATCACTTTTTATTTATCTATTTTTGATGCTCATATATTTTTGCTAATTATACTAAAAAGTAATAGATGCGTTTAATCGGGAAAAATATTTTGGACTGGGTATGAGTACAATCCAGGCCAAAGAATCCACAATATAACAACCTGATATCTGAAGAATCACATTGTGGATTCATGGCCGAAACTATTAGGTTAACTGTCCGAACGAGGACCCACAACCTTTAGGTTGTTAGTATACTGGAAGCTATTTTGATTGAATTCGTATTGTGAAATAATAGCTTGGATTATGTTGAAATATGTAATCAAATTATTGGTTGCATAATAGATTTTTCATTTAATTATATTTATTATATAAAAATTGAATTATAATTAGTATAAAATACAAGTAATTCATATTAGAATATATGACCACTCAAAATGGGAAGGGATTCTATTCATTAATTCAAAGTGAGAGTTATGATCCCAAAAAAATAGATTTAAGAATTATTAAAAAAGAGTCGTTTATCTCGATAATTCCCCATTATGAGTATATAGAAGGAATATTCTCTCCTCTTATTATTCAAACACCTTTTTTAGATATTAATAATTTCATTGGATATAAAAATATCAATCATAAATCAAAATCTTTTTCAATTAATTTTGATCAACAATTTTTTGATTCAAATCTTCAGCAAATATTTGCAAGTTATGAAAATTATGTAAGTTTGAGATTAGAGGACACTTATAAAAAACAGTTGAAATGTGTTAAAAAATTGGAAAATCGAATTTGTGGTAAAATAGTCAATAATAAATTTTTGGGTGATTATTCGAAATTGATTAATTATAATATCTCAAAAAAATATGAGCCTAAAGAGGAATTCGATTTCGCTGTGATCAAGAAAAATGAATATGAGAAAATATTTGATAGGATTATTAATAATAGGAAACAGATGAGGCTTATTTTAGCTCCTATGACATGGATTAATGAAAAAGAGATGATTTATGGATCTTATTTAAGTATTTTCACAATTGAAGTAAAATATAAATATTGGAAGATAAATTCTATCTTGGATCAAAATGAGACAAGTGTTAAAAGGACTGTCAAGAAAATAAATATATAGTTGTTTATATATAAATGTCTATTGAACAAGAATCTAAAAATATGGGTCCTTGGATGGGGTTTCAATTCACAAGAGGCCAAAACAATAGTTTAAGTTATAGCACTGCTAAATATGGCAATATTAAACTTGCCAATGGTGAATTAGTTAATAATATAAGTGATTGTGAATATATTGAACCCAAAAATGGTACTTTAGAATGTCCTGATGGTAAATTTATTGCTGGCTACGATCAAGTAAACAATAAATTTATGTGTTGTAAAATAAGTACATCGGATCAAATCTATGCAAATCCGGTAAATTGCGAAAGTTTTTATCATCCTAAAGAGGTAACCGATCTAAAGTGTCCAGATAACAAATTTTTAAGGAGATTTGTCATTACTCCTAACACATCTATGATAGAATGTTGTGCAATTAATGTGGATAGATCCCCTGTGACAAAAGAGATTATGGGATTATGTAAAACATATGGTGTTAATAATTGTACGAAAGATAGTTTAAAAAATACAACTGATATGTGTCAAAAATTTGGTATGAGGTATTACGATGTTGATGAAATGAGATACAAAAATACCGATTCTTATATGAATTGTCATGTCGATAATTTTGATAAATTACAAGATAACTGTAAAAAAAAGGGGCTCCAAGAATGTAGTTTTTATAATCTAAAAAACAAAGATGATCATGATTTAGAAAATGTGAAAGAAAGTATTATAAGTATAGATCAAATTGAGGGTCGATTGGAGAAAAGTTTTTTGGTTGAATATAAAGTTGCTATCTTAGCTTTTGGATCTATTATTTTATTACTAATGGTAATACTAATTATTTATATTATTATGAAAAATTAAATATGATAATATTATAGGTTAATGAAAGAGATATTATTAAAAATTATTACCTTAATTCATATTTTATTTGTATTATTTGTTGTTGTTGCCCCTTTCACAAGTAGTAATTATATCTTATTTGTTCATGCTATTTTCATTCCATTTCTTCTTGTTCATTGGGTGTGTAATGATAATACTTGTGTATTAACAATCATAGAAAGAAAGTTAAGGAAACAGTTGTATAAAGATTATGACGATGATGATTGTATTACATGCAGATTAGTGGAACCTGTTTACGATTTCAGAAAGAATTATAAAAGTTTTACAGTCCTTATCTATACGGTCACCATATTACTTTGGAGTATTAGTGTTAGTAAATTGGCTTATAGATATAAAGGAGGTGAAATTAAAAGTTATAAAGATTTATTTGAAGTTTAATATTTTTTGTAAATGTATATTAGATGGAATTAAATATAAGTTGTATCATAGATGAACTTTTTAATATTGTGAAAGACCATCATAACTATTCAACAGATGTTGTCCTATACTCTTTAGGATTGATTGAATTGGTAGATATTGTCAACAATATTAATTTGTTGCCTATTGAATTCATTAAATATTTAAAAAAAATTAAAAATAGTATTAAATGTTATATTGATTTCGATTATCTATACTATTTTTACAAAAATAAAAAGAGTGTTTATATTCAAAATATTAATTTGTCATCTAGTTCCTCTTTTTCATCCATCAGTAATTTGGACCACGAGATAGAAAATATGATTAAAGATGATACACAATTAGTTAACGAGATAGTTGATTATGAAAATAATTTATTGAAAATAGATGACTATGGGAAAATCAATAAAGGATTATTGAAAATTGTCAAATTATTGTTTGATCTATTTGATTTTAATCAAGATGGTTATATTTCTGCATTAGATACAATTAAAATATTAGAAATAAATGGACATTATCCGCTATTATTGGATTGTAATTTCGAGAGAAAAATAGTCAAATTGTTAGCCAAAGAAAATAATAAGGTTAATTTTCTTATTTTTTACGACCATTTAATTGGATTTTAATTGTCTGAATCAAACATTGAAATGAATTTAATTGGACCATCTCTGATAGTTTGATCAAAAATATCACTAGATTCTAAATTATTATCTTCTAATCTCTCAAAATCTTGATATTTTGTCACCATGTCTAATTCATCATCATAAGTGTATCTTGGTTCGTCTAAAAGTTCAATTGAAGTAGAAATAGTATCGGTTGTTTGTGGTTTAGATGTATTTTCTGAGGTCTTTGTTACTTTTGGAGTTGTTTCGGAAATAGGACTATTTAAATAGTTTTGGATTAAATTAATTAAATAGTCAAAAACTTCATCGTAAATTTTATCATCTTCTATTTCATTAATGTTAATAAATTTATTAATTTTCTCTTTTTTGATGGTTTCGAGATAGTATGGAAAAATAAGCAAGTTCATTTTAAGTTTTTCAGCAGGTGTATGAAGCAACTCGTACTCTTCAGGATATTCGTCTTTATTATTCTCCAAATATACTTTTCTTTTTTCCAAACATTGTTGTTTAGATATTTTCAAGTGAATATGAGTATCTGGATGGAAGCTGAGTTTATCTTCTGGCAAAGAAACTCCAATGACAACAACACCACTCTTTTTTTCAGCATTGATATCTTCATTAAATTTATCCCAATCGATCGCATCATCTGTATACCAATTGACAATCGTAGTATTATCAGGTAATGTGGTTTTATTATCATAATCTTTTTTGTAATAGTTATATTGGTCTATTAATTTAATTTTAAAATCTCTGGCAACACTTTTACCCAACCCAGTTTTTCCACATCCGGGTAAACCAGATATGAGCACCACAAGTTGCCCATTGAACTTTATGTAGGCTTCTACAATATTCATTTGGGATATATATATTATAAAAATAAATTTAATTTTAATATTTTTTTCTTATAATAAAGTATATTAAATATGGATATAGATTACAAAATTCAGAAGTATACCCACAAATTAAGAAATACTTCTTCTCAATCTCGTGCCAAAGTGTACCAACAAAAATTACAAGAGTATCATAGATTGAACAAAAGGAAGATGGTTGGTGGAGATGAAGGAGAAGTAAAAGAATCCCTATCACCAGAAGAAATCATCAATGAGATTAATAAGGATCTAGGAACATTTAAAACAAAATCCGAAGAAAAATGCCGATCTGAACAAAAAGTAATTGAAGAAACGTTTAAAAACGTAATAGAAGGAATGAGGAAACAATTAGAAGATAAAGATATGAAACCAAAATCAGTTAACTCACCAGATGTGGACAGTATTCGGGAAAATATTAAAAATATTGGAGACTGTCAAGCCACCGATACATTCACAGAGACTTTGAAAAGCTTCAACAATTTTGTGAAGGAATTGGCCGGTAAACACTTTCAAGAATAATTTAGACTGGTCTAAAGTCTTACCATCTTACTCTTAATTCCCATACTCTCCCACGCAAAAAGAAAACAAGGAAAGACAAATCCATTTTTATATTTAATTTTCTCAATCATTTTCTCATAATAATCACCAAATCCATTTTGATCTAAATCGAAGGTATTTTTCTTGGGTACGATGACTGCATATTTGTAGCCATCGACTATTTTTTTCGATTTATATTCTATAACATAAACCAACAACTTTTTTTTAATAGATTTGAGGTCAAAATGAACGGTTTTATCAAATAGGTAGTCATAATCAACAATAGGATGAATCATATCTATTTTTTTGGTATTTAGAAACAGACAATCTGGAAATTGTGTAATGGCGTTCCGAAGAGTCATAATTTTGGTTTGTTCTCTAATGAAATCGTTATCCGGATAAATATTTTGTGAATAAGAAAATGTTTTATTGATAATTGGGATAATTATTTTGTCAGGATCATCTCTTTTGGTTATTGTTAAACTAGTCACATAAATTTGATTATGTAGTTGGTAGTCGCCTAAATACATTGCTGTAAAAAGTGTATACGGGCATATAAAAACTGTTGAACTTGTGATATCTTGTTTTTCTTTGAGGTTAGTATAGTAGTTATCTTGGATGATAGGATACATAAGAGCTATTTTAAGTGGGACAATTTTCCATTGTCTCCCATCGTTATAACAAACGACTGGATCGGTCAACCGGGTACCTTTTTGATTAAAATTAGTAAAGATGGGATTATTTAATTGTCTATTTTTAAGATCAAAAGGAACATTGATAAAATTCATTATAATTTAATAATATATAAAAAAATTGAAAAAAATAATAAATAGTTATTCAATTAATTGAATGAATTATGATAACTAATGATGGAGCGCGTCTTAGAGGAAAATCAAAGACTTCAAGAACAGTCCCTCGATTTGACCCACCTAAATTTAGAAAATATTCCCAATCTCTCTTCTTATTCATGGGTAGATGAATTATCGTTGAATGGTAATTTTATTTCGAATATTGAAAAAGATTTATTACCACCCAATTTAACCAAATTATATATGGAAAAAAATATGCTAAAAAGTGTACATGGTAGTGATTTACCATTAAAATTACAATATTTAAACTTGAGATCGAACGATATTGAGATTTTTGATGGTGCTGAAATGGAATCGCTATTGAAATTGAATTTAGATGATAATAAAATTGATGTTTTTTCTTTTCCTCCTAATTTAAGTGTTTTACGTATTGCGAAAAATAAATTGAAAGATATTCCTGATTTTCCGGAATCTCTTGAGGTACTTTATTGTGATAATAATCTATTAAATGAATTTGGGAAAATTAATAATAAATTAAAGAAAATTTATTTTGGGAATAATTCAATATGTATGCTCCCATTTTTCCCAAACTCTGTTATTGAAATTGATTGTTCATACAATAATTTATCAACGATAGAGGATTTACCTCTAAATTTAGAGTATTTAGATGCCAGTGGGAATAAAATTTATTCTTTGGTAAGTCTTATTTTACCATCAACTTTGAAAGATTTAGATTTATCTAATAACATATTAATAAAAACACCAGTATTTCCCGAAGGGATTGAAAATATTAATTTGTCAAATAATAGTTCATTACGCAACATTGGAAATATTCCGCACTCTTTAACAAAATTGGATATTTCAAATAATAGTGTCATCCGTATTTCGAAAAAATTAAAATCCAGAAACAATTTAGAGATAATAATTGATTCTGATTCAGATTCAGATTCCGGATATGGTTATGATGATTATGATTACGAAAATTATTCGCATCCATATTTTGCAAAACAGCAAAGAATTAAAAGGGCAAGGATTGCAAATAGAACGCATTGGGGAGATAATAACTCTTGTTTTAATTCATCACCAAATAGTCCACCTAATATACATTCACATCATAAATATAGTTCACCACATACAAATTATCATGGTCATCATCAAGGACCTTATTATGGATACCATGGATATCATGGATATCAAGGATCTTACCATACCACAAATATATACCAGCAAAATTACAATTTTACTTCTTCTCATAAATCAAAAAATGATAATCCAAACTATATTAGTGTCAATTATAAAAAACATATTATACTGTGAGAAAGAATATGATCTTATATAACAAAAAATTAAGAGAAAAGAAGATTAATCAATACTTTATATTTTTGTTTATCTATCACATTATATTATGCAATAGTATAACATCACAATATATGATCCGAATAGTCGCATTGATAGAGATATGAACAGACCTATTTTGCGAATTATACTCCTTAATTAAAAATATTATTGAACAGCCATTTATACTTATTTTATCATGATACAATTCAGGCCAGAGAATCCACAATACTACAACTAGATATTTAATCTGGAAATCCATATTGTAGATTCATGGCCGAAACTGTTAGATTAACAATTCAACGCAATAATATCTTGTCGGAAGGTTCACAATACTGAATTTTAGGAAAGTATATACTTTCTTAAATAACATAACTATACAAAAGTATTTTTGTGTAGTTTCTATTTAAGGACATAATATACAAAAGTATATTAAAAATTGAATTAGCAACTATTTATTTATTTATTCAAATAAGTAAAATTATTTTATGGATTATTCAAATCTATATCTGGGTTCTGATAAAAAATATCCATATTCTCAGTTGTCTGAATGCAAAGGATTTAATTTTCTAATGAGACTTTGTTGTAATGAAATAATGAAAGTGCCTATTGAAGATATTAAAAAATATTTGGAAGAACATAAAACAGAAATCAATCAACAAAATAACGATGGTTTAACAACTCTTACAATTGCTTCACGAAACAGCAATACATGGTCAAATTTAGAAACAGTGAAACTTTTATTGGAAAATGGTGCTGATCCTAATTTTAAAAGTAGTTATATGTGGTCTCCACTCGCTTTTGCTGCAAAGTATAGTAATAGTGATTCAAATATTAGGACTGTCAAACTTTTATTGGAAAATGGTGCTGATCCTAATTTACCAAGCAGTAATAAATGGACTCCTCTCATGTTTGCAGCTAAATATAGCAATACATTATCTAGTATGGAAACTGTTAATCTTTTATTGGAAAAAGGATCAGATCCTAATTTACAAAACGATGATGGGTGGACAGCTCTTATGATTACTGTTCGGAATGTAACTACACACTCAAATATGGAAACGGTAACCTTTTTATTAGATTATAACACTAATCTCGATTTACAAGAAATCGATGGATGGACCGCTCTCATAATAGCAGTTAGGAATAGTAATACACATTCAGGTTTTGAAATAGTCAAAGTTTTATTGAATCGTGGAGCCAATCCCAATATACAAGATAAGAGCGGCTGGACAGCTCTTATGCATGCAATAAAATTTAGCAATACCACTTCGAATTTTGAGACCGTTCAACTGTTATTGGAAAAAGGTGCCAATTATAAATTAAAAAATAAGAAAGGTCAAACTGCACTAAAAATGGCTCACTCGGAAAATAAAAATGGTTCACATAAAAAAATTATTAAACTGTTAAGGAAATATAGTCTTATAGTCAGAAATAATTTTTTGGAGGAGAGTATAAAATTACATCCTGATGGCGAATTTATATTGGAATTGGAAAAAAGTTTTTATCAAAAAAAATTTATTTAGTTACCATCATTCCATATTACATTATAAATTATTATAATATAATGGACATCTTCGAAATTCCTAATATATTAAATTCAGATCCTTTTTGGACAATTACAATCCATTTATTTGAACTTAAGGATTTATTAAGTTTGAGATTATCACATCCTTACTATTTTTATAATGAGTATATTATCAAGATTTTACTCCAATTATTACTTTTTTTTTACAACCAAAAAATATCATCTCTATTGTTGGACCAAACAGAAAATTTCATAAATCTACTTATTGAAACAAGATCTTTTGTTAAAATACCAGATAAAAATAAAAATAATTTAATCATTTATGTTATTGAGCCTAAAAAGTTCAATCAATGGATTAAAAAAATTAAAAAAAACAATATTAATATAATTATTCATTATTTACAAAAATATAATCGTATCGATGAGACGATCGAAGATTACTTGTGGAAAGAGTATTGTTTCAATAAAAGAGACAATACTATCCACATTATAACTATTCTGGAGACTTACACCAAAATATCTGCTCAATTACCACTAATCAAAATAATTTCTTCGAACGATCAACCTAATTTTTCTCCCCAATACACTTACATGGGCATTAATTATAAAAAATTAAAAAAATTGAATGATTTATTATAAAAACAAATATTATCAGGTCGTAGGAGTTGGCCGAGATACAGATAAATTAGAGAAGTATATCATTTACAAAAGTTTATATGACGATCCATGTCGATATTCCCTTTTAAGTTAACTTATCAAAAGTATTAAAGTAATAAGCCAAATAATTATTATTTTTTTAACCATTTATTAAAAAATAATAATTATTTAGCTTATTATTTTTTAAATTTGAAATAGTATATTATAATACTTTTGATAAGTTAGCTAAAAAGTATAAAAAGATATAAATTTGTAAAAATATTTTAAGGTAGGTATAGAGTGTATAATAATTTTGTTTAGCAGCTACATGGCATACTCTTTCAGTCTGGTTTTGGACATATTCTAGTGCATGGCCATTTTGTTTCACAGCAGCAAGACATATTTGTTCAGTCTGGTTTTGGGCATATTTGAGTGCATGACCATTTTGTTTCACAGCAGCAAGACATATTTGTTCAGTTTGATTTTGGACATATTCTAGTGCATGGCCATTTTGTTTCACAGCAGCAAGACATATTTGTTCAGTTTGATTTTGGACATATTCTAGTGCATGGCCATTTTGTTTCACAGCAGCAAGACATATTTGTTCAGTTTGATTTTGGACATATTTGAGTGCACAACCACTGTCTTTCACAGCAACAAGACATATTTGTTCAGTTTGATTGTGGACATATTCGAGTGTGAAACCATTTTGTTTCACCACAGAAAGACATATTTGTTCAGTTTGATTTTGAATATATTTGAGTGCATAATTATTTTGTTTCACAGCAGCAAGACATATTTGTTTAGTTTGATTTTGGACATATTCTAGTGCATAACCATTTTGTTTCACAGCAGCAAGGCATATTTGTCCAGTTTGGTTTTGGACATATTCTAGTGCATAACCATTTTGTTTCACAGCAGCAAGGCATATTTGTTCAGTCCGATTTTGGACATGTATGAGTGCCCAACCATTGTTTTTTACAGCAGCAAGACATATTTGTTCAGTCTGATTTTGGACATATTGGAGTGCATAACCATTTTGTTTCACAGCAGCAAGACATATTTGTTCAGTCTGATTTTTGACATATTGGAGTGCAGGACCATTTTGTTTCACAGCAGCAAGACATATTTGTTCAGTCTGATTTTTGACATATTGTAGTGCGTAACCATCACCCATGCATTTTCTGGTATAGTATAATTCATCATCATATTTAACTTTTAATTGTTTCCAATTTGTTTGCAAAAATAATGATTTACATGTGAGACCCATTTGTGTTTCACTTCTATAGTCCACAAAAGAGATAATATAGCTTAATAATTCATGAGGCATTGAAATATTTTTGGTTTGTATATTTTGTTTTTTAATAAATTTAATAGCTTCATTGTTCTGTTTAATAGCCTGATAACATATTTTAAATGATGGGGTTTTTAGATATTCCAATGCAAGACCATTTTGTTTAACAGCTTCAAGAGATAATAACTCATTTTGATATTCCATCGATTTAATATTCATTCCATCAAATCTAACTCTTACAAGATCTTCAATAAATTTTGCATAAAGTTCATCATAATTTATTTTGTTAAATAGACTTTTACATGCCAATCCCAAAATAGCAAGATCCCTATAATGGAGTGAATTAAAAATTTCAGCAGAAAAATGACTAATATTATATGAAAAATCCATTTTTGACTTGATATATCAAAATGTATAAATATATTGAAGATTTCAATTTTTTAATAATATGTGTAGCTTAAGGTAAAAGTATTATTGATAGCTAAATAAAAAATATAAGGCAATTGTGTCACAATATAGAAATCCATCAAATATTTATTAGGATATCATTTGATGGATTATCATATTGTGGATATCGTAGCCGGATTAGTGGTCTGCCAGTTTCGGCCATCAATACAACAATATGGTATCCTGATAATCATCAGGTTGTTGTATTGTGGATGTTATGGCATGGAAGACTATATTTAGTATTGCTAATCTTGTGTGATAATATAATAAATATCAATGCCAATGAAATAAGGAATTATTTGCAATATATACACTTTTAAACAATATCAATAAAAAAGTCATGAACTGAGTATTTTATTAAATTATTTAGCTCATTCCCTAGCATCATTTAATAGTATGGATAAAAAGTCATAAACTGACTATTTCATTTAATTGATTAGCTCATTCCCTAGCATCATTTAATAGTATGGATAAAAAGTCATGAACTGAATATTTCATTAAATTGCTTAGCTCATCCCCTTGAATCATTTAATAGTATGGATAAAAAGTCATGAACTGACTATTTCATTAAATTATTTAGCTCATTCCCTAGCATCATTTAATAGTATGGATAAAAAGTCATGAACTGACTATTTCATTAAATTGCTTAGCTCATTCCCTAGCATCATTTAATAGTATTGATAAAAAGTCGTAAACTGACTATTTCATTAAATTGCTTAGCTCATCCCCTTGAATCATTTAATAGTATGGATAAAAAGTATATTTGTTACTGAAAACTCTTATTTCTATAGCATTGTAATAAATATAATGCTATTATATCACAATATGATAATTCATCAAATGGTGATTAGGATATTATTTGATTGATTATCATATTGTGATTATGATAGCCGGATTAATGATCTGATAGTTTCGACCATAAGTATCCACAATATGGTTATTCAGATGATCATCAGGTTACTGTATTGTGGATGCCATGGTCTGGACTATATTTAATAACTATCATAATTATGCTTAAAAAAAGATATGATACAAATATGATTAAAAGTAATTAGTTGATTAATAATCTTTTTCCTTATTCATAAGTGACATTTATTCATTGATTTTTTAATAATATGTGAATGTCACTTATGAATAGGAAAAGTATTATATATGGCTAAATAATAAATGTAATGCTATTGTATCACAAAATGATAATCTATCAAATAGTTATTAGAATATCATTTTGATGGATTATCATATTGTGAAATATAGTAGCCAGGTTAATCATCTGATATGTATCTAGATGATTATCAGGTTACTGTAATTGTTAATACCAAGATATGAAAGGACAATCTTTGTGTTTTTCATTTATGTGTGATAATATAATAAATATATCGATAAAAAT
>Ga0315902_10010226_pt1 | contig 12430 bp, 9 predicted proteins | sample LakEriMetagenome_9_FD_203523 | JGI IMG/M metagenome (GOLD analysis project Ga0315902, IMG submission 203523) | Freshwater fungal communities from buoy surface, Lake Erie, Ohio, United States - Buoy 12 MA117 | ecosystem: Environmental > Aquatic > Freshwater > Lake > Lake biofilm | place: USA... | reverse complement strand
ATCTTTCATATGTAACTGGTGAAATATATTATTGTAATTGGCCACAAATTGTTAGTAAAAAAGGTAACAAAAAAATGTTTTTAGACACAAAATGGGCCAGACCTCACGAGCAAACGTGGATGTCCCATATGTATCAATTGACAAAATCGGGAGATTTAAGACCCTCATTATTGTTATTAACCCCAACAGAACACAATAGATTTGATTTTTATGATGGTAAATTAAGAAAAGAATCCTAGTTTGAATATTTATTGTAAAAGAATAAATGGAGTTTAATATCAGACAGGGAGCCACAGAACCTATTTTAAAGTTAAGATTGATTGATGACGGAAAAAATGATAAGTCATCTTTCAATGATATGTTGGAAAGTTGTGACATAACATTTGACATGTTTGATGTAAAAACGGAGGAACCACAAATTTTAAATGGTCAATGTTTATTAACAACAAGAACAAAAAAATACGATCAAACAACTGATGAATATTATATTACTTATAGATTCACGGAAGAAGGTACTTCAGTAAAGGGTAAATTCGAAGGTGTTATCACCATTCAGTTTTTAGACACAAATTCAAATCCCACAACAAAATTAATCGTACCTCTAAAAGAAAAACTTTTTATTAACATTTTTTGATTTAACCTTATTTTTTAATTATATTTATTGATGTTAAGGCAAACTACCGATTTTCGGTAAGCTAATGTGTCACATTTAAAAATATAATAATGAAAGAAGTTATTTCTCAGGAAGTTATCGAGAACTTCCTAAACGGTGCAGATCCCGAAGAGTTTATCGTTGGTGTAGAATACGATTATCCCACAAATAAGATTTATAAAATTATACAAGACCCTCAAAAGGGTAAAATTGTTGTACCCGACACTTTTACTCCATTTTTATGGGTTTCCGATCTAAATGGTTTAAATTTCTACAATAATAGTAAAATGACCCAAAAGAAAAAAATGGGTGAGTTTGGTATTATCATTGAGAAGTTAGAAACCCATGGTAACGAACGATTAGAAAACGGGATGAAGTTTCTCGTTAAAAGTATTAAAGGTTATACCGAATTAATTAATTTCTTTAGATTCGGTGGGTTAAATCCTTGGGGTGATGAAACTAAAAAATATTTTACAATATTATCACCTGTTGAACAATATCTAATTCAAAAGAAAAAAAGATTGTTCAAGGGTATTGATGATTATAGTGGTGTACATAGACTTGTATTCGATATTGAGACAACGGGTCTTGAACCTGAAACCAATAAGATAATCTTAATCGGTATGAAAGATAATCGTGGTTTGGTTAAAACAATCGACGCTTTTGGTGATGATGGTGAAAAAAGATGTATTGAGGAATTTTTTAAAACAATAAGAGAATTAAAACCAACAATAATCGGTGGTTATAATTCTGCATCATTTGACTTCCCTTTTATACTGAAAAGAGCGGAAATACTTGGTGTTAATGTTGATGAATTGACAAGTATTTTAACGTCACAGGGAATGAAAGAAAAAGAGGGAATACTAAAACTCGCCAATGAGATCGAACCGTATACTCAACACGTTATTTGGGGATTTAATATAATCGATATTGCTCATTCTGTAAGAAGAGCACAAGCAATAAATTCTGAGATTAAATCTTGGGGTTTGAAATATATTACGAAATATCTTGAAAAAGAAAAAGAAAATCGTGTATACGTTGATGGTGCATACATTTCTAAAATTTATTTAGACAATGAATTATATTATCTAAATCCAAAAACGGGTAATTACAAAAAAATTGGTGAAAAAGGTACTGAGGGTTTATTAGAGAAATATCCTGGTAAATACGAAATATGGCCAGGTAAAAGAATTGTGGAACAATATTTGGATGATGATCTTTATGAAACAATGATTGTTGATGATTCTTTTAGTCAATCGACATTTTTACTATCTAAATTAGTACCGACAACTTATGAAAGAGTTGCAACAATGGGCACTGCAACATTATGGAAAATAATAATGTTGGCATGGTCTTATGAAAATAATTTGGCAATACCCGAAAAAGATGAAAAAAGAGCAATCACGGGTGGATTGTCAAGATTGTTAAATGTGGGCTATGCAAAGAATATTGTTAAGTTTGACTACGCATCTCTTTATCCATCAATTCAACTTGTATATGATGTATTTCCTGATTGTGATGTTATGGGTGTACAAAAATCAATGTTAAAATATTTCCGTAACATTCGTATCAAATATAAAAGACTTGCCGGTGAACTTGCTAAAACAAATCCTGTTGAATCAGAAATGTACGATAGAAAACAATTACCAATTAAAATATTCATCAACGCATATTTTGGTTCACTGTCGGCGCCACAGGTATTTCCATGGGGTGATATGAATATGGGTGAAACTATTACATGTGTAGGTAGACAATGTCTTCGTATGATGATTATGTTTTTTATGAAGAAAGGATATAAACCTCTTGTTATGGATACTGATGGTGTTAACTTTGAAACACCAGAAGACATTAACGATCACGTTTATATTGGTAAAGGATTAAATGAATTAGTTACAGAAGGAAAAGAATATAAAGGTATTGAAGCGGATACTGCGGAGTTTAACGATATTTTTATGAGGAATGAGATGGGGTTAGATATTGATTATGTTGCTCCGTCCTGTATAAATGTATCGAGGAAAAACTATATCATTAAATTAATTAAGAAAGGTAAAGAAAAAATAAAGTTAACAGGCAATACAATTAAATCAAAAAAATTACAACAATATATTGTTGAGTTTTTAGATGAAGGTTTAAAATATTTGTTAAATGGTGATGGACATTCATTTGTTGAATTATATTATTCGTATGTTGAAAAGATACATAATAAAGAAATTCCATTATCTAAAATAGCGAACAAATCACGTGTAAAACAAAGTGTGGAAGATTATAAAAAACACATAAAGAAAACAACTAAAGCGGGATCATTAATGTCAAGACAGGCGCATATGGAATTAGTTATTCAAAATAACTACCCTGCCGGTTTGGGTGAAACAATATACTATATCAATAATGGTATTAAAAAATCATCTGGTGATGTACAAAAAATAACTAAACCAACTAAAAAACAACAAGAAGAATATCTTAAAAAATATGGTGTGGAAATGCCTAATGATTTTATAGAAGTTAATTGTTACATGGTTTCAGAAAAAGATATTCAGAATAACCCTAACATGACTGGTGATTATAATGTACCTCGTTATCTTAATAATTTCAATAAAAGAATAGAACCATTATTAGTTGTATTTAAACCTGAAATAAGAGAAGATATATTAATAGAAGATCCGAAAGATCGTCAATACTTCACTAAATCACAATGTGAATTGATTAGTGGACATCCATTAAAAGAAGGTGGACAGGATAATTTCAATGAAGTAATGACACTTTCCGATAGTGAAGTATTATTTTGGAATAGGGTTAATCGTGATCCATATTTTATGTATGTGGAAGATAGTCTTAACTTAGTTGACCAACATTGGATAGAACATAATAGAAAAGTGGTTAAACACCAAGAAAATAGTATTATGTCTAATGAAGATGAAATTATAGAAACTAATGGAAACGATTACTCATTTCATTCAGTAGAAAGTTAGATCACATTTATCAAAGATTGGATAGGTCTATATTTCAATGAACCGTTAAGAAATTCCGCTTCGTTTTTCTTTCTTTCCAAAAGTTTATCGGGACGCATTCTTTCTAAACGTGCCATTAATTCTTCAACTAATTTTAATCTTTCATCTTTACCTTCAGTTAACAATGAACTATAATCTAGTTTAACTTCACTATCAGGTACTTTAAGGTCTCCAGAAAATTTACCCCAAATTCTGGCCAATCCTTCTTTACAATATCCAATAAAATATTTTCTAACCCAGTTTTGTGATGGTTTATTTAAATCTTCCCATACTAATGGTTCAGTCATAACATCTGAAGGTAATCTAATAATATCTTTATTTTTTTCTAAACATTCATCTCTATTGTCACCGGCATCATAATACCAATACCAAACTCTTTGACGATTATTCTGTATTGATCCAAAATCAAACTTACCTCCAGGTACATTTAATAAATGTACAATTTTAGTTCCATTTGGACCCGCTGTTATTCTATATGTTAAATCACCACCGATTAATCTGTTTTTAATATTCCTGTCACCCATTCTTAGTAATAAATCAAATGCAGGTAATAAGAAATATGAACCGGCCGCACCTACTTGTGCAAAACCACCAACACCACCAAACGCAACACCACCAAGACCACCAAATCCACCTAAAAATGGGTCAACAATTGAATCTGTTAATGTTGCTCTTGTGTACCATAATAATTCATTTATTTCACGACCAGCAGGGATAACGTATGTTTGTTGATTTCTTTCCAAATCAAAATAATCTTTTTTTAGCTCCCAAGGACCACCCGCTTGTAATCCAACTATTTTAGAGTACGCGTAAGTATATTGAGTTTCATAATCTAAACTTCTGTTTGTGAAAGCTCTGGTTAATGAATTTGTATCGACATCTAAATTAGCTAAAGATGACCATTGTGATTCTATTAACCAATCACTAACATATTGTTCATATTCAGATATGGCCATTTCTAAAAAACTATTCATTTGTTCTTCAGTTAATTCCACACCTCTAACTGGCATACCTAAAAGATGTAGAACTTGTGTAAATAATTTTTCTTTTTCTGATGGTGATATTATAGTTGCTGACATAGATTTCTTATTTTATAATAAATATCTTATATTTGCTTATTATGAATAATAATGTCACTAACATTTTAATGGAGTTTTTACAATTTTGTGGTAAAAACAAAATTGGGTTGTCATTTCAGACTTCAGGATCTAAAAATTATGTTAATCTAAGAGATGATGAAGTTTTGATTAATATATGTGATGATACAGATAAAAATCTTAAAAATATGTTAGAAGAAAAATTTAAAGAATTGAGCTTAAAAGTTCAGTAGTAAAGTTTTCGGAATATTCACCATCACCCATAACTTGATCTATAATACCTTTTTTCTTATTTAGAATATTATATACTATCATTTCTATAGTATTTTCAAATATTGGATAATATACGAGAACACTATTTTTTTGCCCATATCTATATGCCCTATCTTCCGCCTGTGAATGATGAGCGGGTACAAATGATAAATCATTCATAATAACACCTTCCGCCGCAGTCAATGTAATTCCCACACCGCCAGCGACAATATTTGAAATAAAAACCTTTATTTTATCTTCATTTTGAAACCTATCAACACTTTCTTGTCTTTTTATTTTAGACATACGACCATCTAAAATAACTGAATTTTTTTTGTATTTTTCTTGTATCATTTCTAAAGTATTTGTGAAATTTGTAAACACAATTACCTTCTTGTCTTGTTCTAAAAACTTATCAATTAATTCACAAGTGTATGGTACTTTTTCTTGAGCAATAACTTGTCTAACTTTCATTAAACGATTTATTGTAACACTCAAACTTTCTTCTTTTTTGTTTTCTTTACTGATCCTCATAAATTCTTCTAATTCTTCATTATAGAAAGTACTTTTTAGATCTAAGAAAACAGGAGTTATTATTTTTTCAGGTAGATCAAGAATATCTGTTTTCATTCTTCTTAAAACAATATTTTTTGTTCTCTCACGTAATTCATCCAAATTACTAGCTCCACTTGTATTCCAGACTTTTCTATTACCCACCCTAAATTGATAACCTTTACAATATCTGTAAACATAATGTTGCCAATTTAATGTTAATGGTGAATCAACAAGTTTTAGAAGATTATAATAATTTATTGGTCTTGATGTCATAGGAGTACCCGTTAATAACCAAACTTTTGGTATTTTTCCAAGAATATCGTTTAATAATCTTGTTCTTTGTGCTGTATTGTTTGATATATAATGTGCTTCATCAACTATTGCTAAATCGAAACCCGCGTTTTCTAATAATTTATAATCGTCACTATTTTCACCATTTTCTGTTGTGTGATAATTTTTAATAATATCATAATTTATGATATAATAATCAAATGTTGATCCCCATTTACGACCTTCAACAATTAATATTTTTCTATCACTATAATTTTTAATTTCTCTTTCCCAATTTATTTTAAGTGATGCGGGACAAACAATCAGTATTTTTTTTGCTTCAGATTCTAATGAAGCGATCACAGCAGACGTAGTTTTACCCAAACCCATATCATCCGCTAAAATAAATTTATTATTCGCCAATAATTTTTCAATTGCCACTTTCTGATGTTCCATAGGTGGTCTTTTTTCGTATTTAGAATAATCAATAACTCTATCTAATTTTTTTTCTTCTTGTAGTATCGCACCTTTAGGTAACCAAAATGCGTAATTTTGTTCGGTGTCTAAAATTTTACCCCAAATATGATAAGCTTTTTCTGTTTCGCATAATAATTTTTCACACCAAATTTTTTCAGGTACTTTAGGTAATAATTTATCTTCTCTTATTTTTTCACCAAAACTTGGTACTAAATTTAAATATTTTTTAGCGACCTTAGGTTTTATCATATGGTATTTTATTACATAATCGGATTGTGGTCTTGTTAATTTAAAATTTTTTAAATTAATAAATTTATCTTTCCATTCTAATAATTGATTATTATACCCTTCGTAAGTGGATAATATTTCTTTAGCCTCAATTTCTGGTATATTTTTTTGCATATAAACTAATATAGTTAAATAGAATATATTTTTAAACTATTTATTATATTATGGATAATAAATTACCAATTACAAGAATTAATAAGTTCTTTTCACAAGAAGACTATGATTTTAACTTAGATTTAGGTCAAGAATATCTTCATGGTGATTTAAACATGAAACTTGTGGTATATCGTGTGGATAGGGGAAAAACTGATATCGATAATGTATATGCTGAAGTTGGATCTGATGAAATAAAATTTTTACCTCCTGTTGAAATAAACGCATTAGTTAAAATAGATGAACCAAAAAATACATCATATAAGAGTGGATTAGTTCGTTATAATGAACACGGAAATATTACAATATCAGTTTATATTAGACATTTAGAAGAATTAAAAGTTGATATAAAATATGGTGACTACATTGGTTATCCTGAATCAGAAACCAAAATAAGATATTATATGGTAACAAATGATGGTAGAGTAACATCAGACGGTAAACATAAAATGTATGGTTATAAACCACATTATAGAACAATAACTTGTGCGTATGTACAAGAAGGACAATTTAGAGGAGTATAAAAATGAATGTACGTAAAAAATTCAAAAATAATATTAATGTTTATCTTGGTAAAGAATTATTACCAAGAAGACAAGAATTATTAGATTTTATAACAAAATCAGATCCATATCTCCCTGATAGCATTTTACATGATGATTTAGATAGGGGTATGTTAGATTATGTTGAAAAAAATTTTGTAGTTGTGTCAGATGGTAAAAAAATACCAATAATACCGAGAATCTTAACGATTCAAAGATGGGGTGAATTAACAAATACATGGGAATACGTTGATGAAGAAGGTAATATACAGATACCATTTATTTCAGTAATTAGAAAACCTGATGTACAACCTGGTACAAATCCATCAGTACAAAGAACAATACCAGATAGACAAAGATTTCATTATTCAACAGTAAAAAAAGCCGACGAAAATGGGATGATGGGTGCGGATGTATATAAAATACCACAACCAATCGCCGTTGATATAAGTTACGATGTTACAATTGTTTGTCACAAATTTAGAGATTTAAATAAATTTAATAAAATGGTCATGCAGAACTTTTGTTCTAGACAGGATTATACAACAATAAAGGGTCATTTTGTTCCATTGGTTTTAGATAGAATAGAGGATAACACACCAATGGATACCTTAGATGGTAGAAGGTTCTATATACAAAATTATCAATTTATATTACTTGGATTTTTAATAGATTCTGAGGAATTTGAAGTAAAACCGGCAATTAATAGATCTGTTATATTAACAGAATTTGTTGATACAAAATCAGTAAGTAAAAAAGTAGTTCAAAAAAATATTGATATAATTATTTCAACGTCAATTGCAGATGGAATAAAAACAGTATTTGGTGTGGGTGAATCTATGACTATTTTATTTAATGTTGCAATTAATGGTTTAGTACAACAGTTAGGTGTTGATTATTTTCATATTGCAGGTACGTCAAAAATAACTTTTGCGAGTCCTCCACCAAATGGGAGTGTTATAACAATAACTTATTATAGAGGAACACAGGGTATAAATTTAGTTAATTCACAAGGATTAATTTTAAATGTAACAACAGAACATTTTATATATGATGGATCTTCTTTAACATTCACTACCGCAAATCCTATTACAGATGTGATAACATTTACAATAAATGGTTTAGTTGAAAGTGATGATATTGGATTTAGTGTTACAGGAACAAATGACGTTACTTTAAATTACACACCAGTTGTTGGGTCAAAAATAAGTATTACATACGTTTATTAAGATTCACCGTATATATCTTTTTTCTTTGGTTTACATAATTCATCAATCATTTTTTCAACTATTTTATGAATTTTTAAACCATATTTTTCACAATGTTTTTTTAACATTTCATGATGTAATTCACTTATCTTAATATTTTTTGATTTCTTATTTATCATAAAAGATAAAAAAAGATATTTTATTATCTTTTATCTTTAAAATACAAAAATCTTTGGTAAAAATAAAGATATTTATAATAAAACGTAATAAAAATATTTAATCAAATTAAAAATCAATGGCTACTTCAAACAGAGTATTTGTGTCTCCAGGTGTATATACCTCAGAATTAGATTTAACATTTGTCGCACAGAGCGTTGGTGTGACTACTTTAGGTTTAGTGGGTGAAACTTTAAAAGGACCCGCTTTCGAACCAGTTTTAATAACAAATTTTGATGAATTTAGAACGTATTTCGGTACAACATCACCAGAAAAAGATGGTAATGGTAATCCAAAATATGAATTGGGATATGTCGCAAAAGCATATTTACAAGAATCAAATCAATTATTTGTAACAAGAGTTTTAGGTTTAACTGGTTATAAACCATATAATACATTTGGTATTAGAACATTAGGTGGTGTTACAGTTGATACCACCGCAACACCAACATCGGGATCTAGTACGATGTCTACAACAGCGGTTACTAGTAGTTCTTATTATACTGAATTATCAGATAAATTAAATACCGATGGTATTACAATACCATCATATGTGAGTGGAACAACATTTACTAATGGTGATTACTTTACAATTGGTCCTGTACCAACATCTGCAACAGTACCATTGACAGGTACTAGTTTAGTTTCACCTATTGGTATTTACAGTGAAAAGAATTGGTATAACATTTATTATACAGAAACTACTCCAGGTAATGATGCAACAATTGATGGTGTTTATTCATATCTTTTTGTATATAACCAATCAACAAGTACATTTAATATAACAAGATTTAAATACCCCGCATCTTTAAACACAGAATATGCAAACGTAATTGTTGCGGCACTTAGATCTAGAGGTAGGTATGTTGGTCAAACATTAACTTTAGAGGTAACAAATTCAACTAATTTTAGTATTGTTTCATCCACAATTGATACTGATCCCTTAAGTGAATTTAAAATTGTTGTTAATGGTTTAACTGGTGGTTTAAAATCATTTGACTGTAGTTTAGATACCACATCATCTAAATTCATTACAAAAGTTTTAGGTAATTCTGTTTTTGATAAATCATATGTTGACTTCCCTGTATATGTACATGAATCATATCCTAATTTATTGAAAAACTTGTATCAACAGGGTCTTGTTAGAGGTTTAAGTACAACAGATGTTTATAACATAGATGGTGATGATTTCGTAGAAAGATGGGGGACAGCATTATCACCAACAGTAGTATCTGAAGTACGTGGTGGTAAAGTTGCTGATCTTTTCAAAGTTATAACAATATCTGATGGTGAAGCGTCAAACGAACAAGTAAAAATATCAATACAAAACATAAATTTAGACACTAAAGAATTTGATATAATTGTACGTGATTTTTACGACACCGATGAAAATGTTGTTGGAATTGAGAAATTTTCAAGATGTTCAATGGATCCTGATTTACCTGGTTATATTGCCAAAAGAATAGGTACGAGTGATGGGGAATATGAATTAAAATCAAAATATATAATGTTAGAAATGATGGAAAACGCACCTATTGATGCGGTTCCTGCTGGATTTAAAGGGTTTGCAAGTAATACTTCATTTGGTACAAATTCTACATTAGGTAGTGTGATGTATAAAACTGAATATTTTGATGCTGGAGACATTGTTTATTATGAATCTAATGGTGCACCACAAACAACAAATGGAGATAAAGTTAGAAAAGTTTCTTTAGGTTTATCTTCACAAGTTGGGTTTAAATATGATGAAGATTTATTTAAATACAAAGGATCAAGTTCTGAAGATACAACAACTCATGGTTTCCATTTATCAGTAAACGCAGCATCAATAACTGGTACCACATATAAAACAACACCATATGATTTAGAAGGATTAAATAAAGGTAAATTTGAAAATATTACATTCCGTAAATTCACATTCGCAGCATATGGTGGATTTGATGGTTGGGATATATACAGAAATGTAAAAACAAATACCGATCAGTATATTTTTGGTAAAAATACCTATGTTTCTAACTGGACAACAAATGGTGGTGTTTTTAACACAAATGAGGGTAATTCTGACTATTACGCTTACTTAAATGGTATTAATACATTTTCAAATCCTGAAGCGGTAAATATAAATGTATTCGCAACACCTGGATTGAACTTTTATGACCATAATTCTTTAACAAATCAAGCGATTGATATGGTTGAAGAAGATAGAGCGGATTCTTTATATATCATTAACACACCAAATGTTGGTGATGCGGAAGAAGTTGTGGGTATGTTAGAAGATTTAGGTTATGATAGTAACTATTCTGCAACATACTGGCCTTGGATACAAATTAGAGATGGGGATAATGCTACCCAAATTTACATCCCACCAACAGGTGAAGTGGTTAGAAATATCGCATTAACTGATAATGTTTCATATCCTTGGTTCGCGGTTGCCGGTTATTCTAGAGGTTTAGTTAATTCAATTAAAGCATTTAAAAAATTAACTTTAGATGAAAGAGATTTATTGTATAAGAATAGAATTAACCCAATTGCAACATTTTCTGATACCGGAACCATAATTTGGGGTAATAAAACTTTACAAGTAAGAGAATCTGCATTGGATAGAATTAATGTTAGAAGATTATTATTAAGAGCAAGAAAACTAATATCCGCTGTTGCAATTAGATTGTTATTTGAACAAAATGACGAACAAGTAAGAAATGAATTCTTGAGATTAGTGAATCCAATACTTGAATCTATCAAGAAGGAAAGAGGTTTATATGAATTCCGTGTAACAGTATCAAACGATCCTGAAGATCTGGATTCAAATACTTTAAGAGGTAAAATTTACATAAAACCAACTAGATCTCTTGAATTTATTGATTTACAATTCATAATTACACCTACAGGTGCTTCATTTGAAAACATATAATCAATTATTAAAACAAATAAAAAAGTGGTCAAAATCGACCACTTTTTTTTTGTGGAAAAAATGTTTCACGAGAAACAAAAATATTATAATTTTTATAAACTTATATCCTACCCAGTATACTGGATGCTATATACTAGTTTTATTTATATTTTATTTTATTTGATATTTATTTAAGTAGTTATTCTGGAACTAGTAATACTGGAGTAAAAAACTACGAAAAATTTTTGATATTATCAATTTTTAAATAAAAAAAATATTTTTAAATAACGATATATTTATAATAAAGATAAAAAAACTAAAAAAATAAAAAAAACATGGCAGATTTACTAATGAAAATGCCGGTTCCATTTGAACCGAAGAGAGTAAACCGATTTATCTTAAGATTTGATTCGTCTTTAGGTATTAATGAATGGTATGTTGTTTCATCATCAAGACCAAGTGCTAAAATAAATTCAGTTGCAATTCCATTTATTAATACATCAACATATGTTGCTGGTAGATTTGAATGGAATGAAATTAAAGTAACATTTAAAGATCCAATTGGACCATCGGCGGCTCAAGCATTAATGGAATGGTTTCGTTTACATGCAGAATCAGTTACTGGACGTATGGGTTATGCGGCTGGGTATAAAAAAGATGTTGAATTGGAGATGTTAGATCCAACAGGTGTTGTCGTTGAAAAATGGATATTACAAGGTTGTTTTTTAACTGATTTGAATTTTGGTGATTTAGATTATTCTAGAGATGATATTGCAAACATATCAACATCATTAAGAATGGATCGTTGTATATTAGTATATT